>Ga0209188_1002755_pt1 | contig 12664 bp, 32 predicted proteins | sample C_130625_EF_Meta_FD_187307 | JGI IMG/M metagenome (GOLD analysis project Ga0209188, IMG submission 187307) | Freshwater microbial communities from Lake Croche, Canada to study carbon cycling - C_130625_EF_MetaG (SPAdes) (version 2) | ecosystem: Environmental > Aquatic > Freshwater > Lake...
CCTCCCAGCCCAACAGCGCGGGCAACAGATTAGACACGACGAGCGTCGTCTTCCCCGTCTTTGCCTGCGCCACGATCAGCACACGACCGCCCGCAGGCCAGAGCTCGTCGATGCGGTAGGCGGCGTCAACGTCCTCCGCCGCCATGAATACGGGCATCGGGACGATCTGCGGCGCCACTTTGCTGGTCGCCTTAGCCGCTGCCACGATGTCGCGCGCACGTTCTCGCGCCATCAGGTCGAAGGCGATACGCCGCGCCTCGATCGTCAGCGCGTCGTCAGCGACAGAGGCGGCGATCTCCTCGGGGGTCTGCTCGTGCACGGGCGCCGCCTCGGGCTCGGGGGTCTGCGCAGGCTCGTCGACCTCGGGGGCCAGCGCCGGACCGTCAAGTAGTTCGGCCATGTAGTTGTCGACGTTTGCCTCTCGTACCGCGATGCGCTCGGCCTCGCAGCCCTCGCCCTGCGGGTCAGCGATAACTATGCGCAGTGCGCCGTCGATGAGTCGCTGGTATTCGGCGGCAGCCTCGGGCATGGTCGCACGCGAGGCGATGCCCTTGGCGAAGTGCGGGGCCAGCGCCTGAACCGCGCCGACCGCGCCGGGGCATCCTCGACGACCGGCGCCGAGTAATGCCAGCGTGGCGTCTTTCGCGGCGTCGTGGTGACTGTGGCCCTCGCCGGTCTGCGTCCAATACTTCTCAGCAAACCGTTCAACGCATTGGCAGGGCACGCCGTCGGGCATCCCTGCCATCGCTGCGCGCAGCTCATCGGTGCTGGCGTCGACCTTTGCTGCTGCCTTGCCTCGTCGGGTCAGGTAGTCAAGCCACGCGTCGGGCAGGTAGGCGATGTCCTCAACGTTGGGCACGCCGTCGATGACGAGGCCGGTGCGCTCGTCGACCCATTGATAGGTCGCGCCGTTGGGATGAATCGACGGCCAGACGACCATGTAGCGGTGACTCGGCTGAATGATGTCGATGCCGTTAAGCCCTTGCACAAACTCGAGGCCGACCGGCACGCGGTAGGCGCGTATGCCGCTCATGCCATCCCCGCGCGAGGTCGACAGATATGTCATGGGCAGCGGGCCTAGTTGCGCGATGAGTAGGCGCAGGGTCTCGCCCCCTGGCTTCCCGTCGTAGGCGTCGACGTCGATGCCGATGATGCCGGGCTGAGTCCATAGCGCGATGTTCTTGGGCCCGTCGGTGCCATCAGCCCACGCGTGACAGTCGGCCCACGACGGCAGCACGGCCGCGCGCCCGGTGTAGCCCGTCGGCGGTCGCGACTTTGCGCCATAGGCCAGCGTCAGCGGCGACGTCCAGCCCGCGGCGAGGTATGCGGCGAACGCGTGCGCGTACGGGTTTTCGATCACGGCGGGTCCGTCGTTGAGAGTTGTCACGTCCTCGCGCCCGACACGATCGGGCCAGCGTCCCAGTACGCGGCGAGGGTTTGCGGTGCTTAGTTACGCGGGCACGTCCATGCCGAGGAGTCGCATCGCCTCGCGCTGTTCAGCCGTCGGCGCACTCGCTGCCGCTGGTGCCGATGCCTTGCCGTTTCCGCGCACGACCTCGACGGCGAAATGCTTAAGCGTCTTACCGCCTGCGCGCTTCTCAATGTCGGTGAGCGTCACGGTAAGCACGTCGCCGGGCTCGGGTCGTTGTGCGGCTAGTTCAGCCTTGAGTCGCACCTGCCCGGCGGTGATGGTCTTCTCTTCGCCGTCGACGTTGAGTAGTACCTGCGGGGATACCTTGCCGTCATCCCAGCGGTGCGCACGGATAGCGACCACGGTGCCCGTGCAGGTGTCCCCAATGCTGTTAAACGCGATGTAGTCCCCGCCGATGCTAAGTTCGGGATCGTCCCAAATGCTCATGGTGTCTCGCTTTCTTGTTGGGTTGGGTTGGGTTGTGCGGCCTCGGCGATATGGCCGGGGCATCCGGTGCTGACATCAGTCGACGCCGGAGAATAGAAGGGGCAGTACAGGCAGAACGACTCGGCCGTCGGCAGCATCGGCAGCACTGACGGCCCTGGCTTTGTCACCATTCGCAGGGCGTCGATACGTCGCAGCGCGACCTCGACGCGGTCCTCGTCGTAGGGCTCAGACCACAACAGCGAGTCGCGCATAGCCCCCGAGCGCGACCAAAACGCGATAGCCACGGTGTCGATGTCGTAACCGGCAAGCCGTAAGCCTGCGGCGTATAGGTGCACCTGCGTCCGGTAGGAGTCGCCGACGTCGCCGCCCTTCACGCGCCGTAGTGCAGTGACGCCGACGACTTTGTGATCGATGACCGTGCGGGCGTCAATGTCGACGAGGTCGCAGGTGCCGCGCATATAGCCGGGCAGCTCGACGCGCACTTCGGTCGCGTACCGGACGCGCTCGAGACGCGTATTCTCACGTGTGAACACTTGCTCGAGGTGCGCGTGTACGGCCGTCCCGACGATCGCGGCCCACGGGTCTGAGTCAGTGTTGACCGGCTCAGTGCCAAGCATCTTGTACGCGAGGCGTCGACTACACGGCGTGCCCGCATCGCTCGGTCCAATAGTGCGCTGGCGGCTGCGCGGCTTGTCGCGGTCGTCGCGGGTCACAACGTCGCGTAGGTCGTTGATGTTAAGCATCACTCGCCCCGATTCCAGATACGGTCGCGCTCGTCTTCGCGCACGCGGGCAATGAGTACGCATTGGCAGACGAGGTTCAGCGTCGGAAATTGGCAGAGCGGGTCGTGGTCCATCAGTCCTCAACAATGGAGAAGCGGCGCGAGGTCGACGTCGTGTAGCACTGCGCCAACAAGTCGGCGGGTACGCGCTGCTTTGCCAGTGTCTGATCGAACCGGCGCGAGTTGATGCGCGTCCAGCGCACGACAGGCCAGCCGTCGACGAGCCCGGTCTCGGCCTCGCCGAGTGCGGCCTCAATATGGCCGCGGGCGACCTCGATCGACTCCTCAGCCTGTCGCTTCGCTGCGGTCGCTGTCTTAAGCACGTCGACCCAGCGCGCGACGTCACCCAGTTCGACGCCGGTGCCGTAGTTGTCTTCTGTCGTTGTCATGCCTTGCCCCCTGTTGTCGGTTTGCGTAGGTGCATATGCGATCTCTGTTCAGGCGTCAGGCCGCCCCACACGCCGTGGCGCTCGCCGTTGCGCGTGGCAAAGTCGAGGCACTCGTCGGCGACCGGGCACGCCTCGCAGTAGAAAAGGAAATACCGCTTGCGTATTAGCTCCTCGTTGAAAAATAGGTCGGTGTTCACGCCTTCGCAGGCGGCCTCGCGCATCCAATCGGTCGGCCCGTCGATCTCCTTGCGCGACTTACAGCTGCCGCAGTCGCCCGCCTCGCGGCCGCGGTTTATGACGCGGCGCACGCCGCACCATGAGCAGACGGCGGTGCTTTGCTCGTGCCTCATGGTTGGCCGTCCAATGAGCCGTAACCTGCCGCGCGTAGGAGCGCCGTAAAGTCGTCAAGGCGTAGCACGACGGGCCACTCCTCAATCGACGCCGGGCCCTGACCGTCGAGGCGCAGCACGCCAAAGCCCAGGATGCCGCGGTCGGCGCGCTCGCCGAGTTGTCGCAACAGCGCAGGCAGGTCAAGCCCGCGCCGGGCTTTGACCTCAACGTCGAGCCCGAGCATCCCGGTCACGTCGGATCCTGATCGACCGGCGCCTACGGGCTCCGCATACGGCCATCCGTTAGCGGCGAACCATCGCGAGACGATGCGTTGCGACTCGTAGCCGCGATGTTTGCGGTGCTGACTCATTCGGCCACCACCAATGGCAGCAGGACAGACAAGGCAAGCGCGGCTTGCTGCGGCACAACTCCATTGCCTAGCGCCTTGAGTTGTGCCGTGCGGCTGATGCCTATGGCTTCGTCAGTGACGTGACCTGCTGGCAGGCCCATCATCCATTCCACGAAAGCGGGAGAGAGTCGGGGTCGTCCCTTAGATCCTGACTCTGTTGGCCTTGGCGCTGGTCGTCCAATGACGTCTGCCCATCGGGCAATAGCGGGGCCGTACTTTCCCCACTCAACAGCGTCGGCAAGTCCCAAAAATTCTTCCCAAATACGTTCGCCGTGGTGTCGGGCGTCTCGCCGTGCTTGGCTGCCTGCGCTGTCGGCGTCGGCAACAATTTTGCAATCGCAGGCAGCGAGTCCGGCACCCCTCGTCCGTTGACTTATCCCGGGCCGCCCTTGTCCCCATCTGTCGCCCGCGGCGTCGGTAGCATCCTCAGCGCCTCGATGGCCAGACTCTTGCCGTGCGGTGCTGATCGACCGTCTCGGGATTGTTGACGCGGTGCCCACTCCTCCCACCACTCCAGCGTTTTGCCGTCGCCCATATCGTTCACCGCTGGCGTTGGCAACATCGCGATTTCTCCTCGTATTGCCATAGCCGCTAGGCAGTTGCTCTGCTGACTGTTGCCCTGCAATCGGTAGGAGTCCTCGTTGGCTGTCGGCGTTGGCAACGATGAAAACGCGGGCGCGTTGATGACAAGCTCCGGCGTCGGAAGCGCGAACAACTCCCCAAGTCGCGTCATACCCCAGCGCGGCAAGGTCTCCGAGAACGTCGCCCAGTCCGAGAGAAAGGTGGCCTGAGACGTTCTCCAGGATGACGAGTCGTGGTCGTAATGCGCCAATAACGAGCGCGACGTAGGGCCAGAGGTGGCGTTCATCAGTTGTGCCCTTTCTGTTGCCTGCGTGGCTGAACGGCTGGCACGGGTAGCCGCCTGTTAGTACGTCGATGGGTTCGACCGTTGACCAGTCGACTTTTTTGACGTCGCCAAAATTGACGACGCCGGGGTAGTGGTGCGCAAGGATCGCGCTAGGGGCTTTGTCGTATTCGCAATGCCACACGACCTCGCCGCCGATGACGGCGCGCACGCCTAAGTCAAGGCCGCCGTACCCGCTAAATAGTGAGCCGATGCGTGTCACGCGGCACCGCCCGCCCGTAAGTGCTGCCAGCGCCGCGCGTAACAGTGGGCGCAAGTGTCGGAGTAGCGGCGCTCGATGAATACGTGGTCGACGATGTCGGGCCGCGCGTGGCGCGGTGCACGGGTCATCGGCCTAGTCCCATCAGCCAGAACGTGACGAGGCCGCCGAGTACGACGGCGCCAGCGACGATCAGCGCCCAGCCGATGGCGTTGGGCTCAACAGTCTCGGGGCGGGCTGCCCTGCGCCCCTCGGCGTACGCGGCCGACAGCGCCTCGCAGATGCAGTCGGCATTAGCGCAGAGCGGGCAGACGGCGCTCATGACTTATCAGCCCAAACCGCGGCATAGAACGCGATCCGCATGGCCTCGGCGTCGTCGCCCTTGCAAGCGCGAATCAGAGCGCAGAGGCACAACGGCGGCAGACAGTCGCGGCACTCGCAGAGCAGGCCGTAGCGCGGGCAGGTCGGGGCGTGGCTCATGCGGTCGGTGTCGCAATCAGTCGAAGCACGCGCTGCGTCTGTAGTGTCGGCGATTTGATTTGAGCCGCGATGATCTCGGCCATACGCTCGCGCTCGTCGGCGCGGGCTCGCGTAGCAATGTCGCAGACAGGGCAGATGCGCGAGTACCCCTTACCAGCCAGCGCGCAGACGGCGTCGTGAATCTTAAGCGCGCTCACGGCGTCACCTCGCAGGGGTAGGCGGCGCGCCAACGTGCAAACGGCTGCCATATCCACGCGTACTGCGTTGACTGACTCCAGCCGCCATAGTCGCGGGCGTCAATGCCGTCGCCGCTGGCGTTGATGCCCCACGGCCGCCAGCCGTAGCGCCGCCAAAGCTTGTGGGCGCCGGCGGCGTTCTGCTGCGGGTCGCTAATGTCGGCGGGCCAGATGTCGCTGCCCGCCCATACGGCTGCCTTCAGTTGAAACAGGCCGCCGGTGCCGACCTCGGGCCGCCCGTTGGACTCGCGCATCACGATCGACCACGCCGTCACGTTGTCGCGGCCGTGCCATCCTGCGTCGGCAAGTAATCCGGCGAGCCAATCCCGGCACGGCGGCGCCTCGCGCACGTAGGCGCGGCTTACGTGGTGGACGCGCGGCAGGTCGTCGGCGGCGATGTAACCGCCTAATGCCTCAATCATTAATAACACTCGATTCACCTTCCGAGGTAGACATCCGCCAGCGCCACGCGCCTGCGGCTTTGCTCGCGAGGTCGCGCTCAAGGGAGGCGATGTATATGCGCGACGTCGCTAGGCGGTCGTCGAGGGCTGCGGCGCGGGCCGCCGTCTTTGCCAACGTGACGCGGGTCAAGGCGTGCGCTTCGCGTTCCATGTTCAGCGCAGAGCCGAGAACGAAAGCGCGCTCAGCATCGTGGCGAAGTTTGCGCACGGCTGAGCGCGGGAGCCAGGTCACGCGCTGCCTCGCACGATCGTCGCCGCAGACCAGCACGGCAGACAGTGCACGTTCTCGGCGTCGCCGTGACAGCAGGAGCCGACGACGGCAGCGGCGAGGCGTGCGCGGGTGAGGTGTATGACGCGGTCGCGCCATTTGCTGAAGTTCTCGCCCGGCTCGTAGGCGGTCTCAAAAATGGCGCGCAGGTCGGTGTCGATCTGACTACCGGGCGTCATCATGCGACGTCGCCTAGGTCGGCGAGGTCGTCTAGTTCGACGGTAAGCTCGTGCCACGCGTCGACCTGCGCGGCGCTAAGTCGCACGCGGTCGCGGCTGTTAGCGAGGTCTCGCTGATCGGCGGCGGCGCGGGCCATGATGACCTGCCGTAGTCTCATCACTTCCTGAGCGAGGTCATAACGTCCGGCGATCGCCGTGCGCTCGCCGTGCCCTCGCCCCCACCAGTAACACACAAATGCGCAGATGCCGCCCATCCCGACGACTACTGCCGCTAGTCCCCATCCGGTCATGTCTTGCCCCCTTCTCCGTCACCCTTCGGAGAGCCGCCCCCGCAGGGAGTCCGTCGCGGGCCGAAGTGCTTCGACCTGCGGCGGCGGCTCACACGACGTCGGGTGAAGGTCGCCGTGCAAGTGGGACTCAATCAGAAATCTTGAGGCTGACAGATCAGGCGCTCCGGCCGTTATCAAATTGTGACCTAATATCTGGCTCATATGTTGAGAACTCTACATATCTGGTGTAGAGTCCTCTATATAAGGGCAAGGGGCCCTGACAGATAGGGGATACAAAATGGACGCCAAGACACAAGCTGAGTTTGCAGCCTTCGCAGGCGTGGTGTTCGATCACGTCGAGGCAGGCATCGCCCGCTTCGGATCGCTTGAGGCTTTCTTTGCAGCCGCTGCCGCTCACGGCATGTTCGGGTTTGGTCAGAAGGTGTCGGCATGAGCGCAGTGGTGGGTCGTATGCGCGAGGACCGCGGCGCCTACGGCGTGCGGGTGACAGTCGTATGCTCATGCGGCATGGAAACAGTGCAAAGGTGGATGGACGCGCCCGCCGACTTTTGCGGCCGCTGCGGATACATGAACGAACCGGCGGTGTCGGCATGAGCGCGTCGGCGCAGTTGGCTCGCGTTGAGGAGATCCTCGGCGCGGGGTTCTGTATCTTCGGATTTGATACCGCAGCGGCAGCGAGCGCCGCAGCCTGCCTAAAGATGGACGCAGGGCGCGAGGCGCTGACGTTCGACGCCGACGGCGTACACTTTGCGGCGTGGGGGTTGAGGCCATGAGCGCCGACATCTACATGTGCGCTTTCTGCGATCGCGTACTCAACGGCCCCGGCGCTTGCGTACAGTGTGGACGCATCGACGGAGCAATAACCTTCGACGAGTGGATCGGGAGTGCATCATGAGCGCCGATAACGAACGAGCCGCACTAGAGAACGCAGGCCGCGTCTGGTCAGCGGCAAAGGACGACGAACGCGCAGCAATGGCGACGCTATACGCCGCAGTCGTTGCTGCGCACGCGGCAGGCGTGAGCGAGGTTGAGGCGGCGCGGCTTGCGGGCGTCGACCGTATGACGGTACGGCGGGCGCTCGGCAAGTTGTAGTCCCTTAACGACGACAAGGCCCCCGCCAATTACGGCGGGGGCTTCGTTGTTGTTGGGGGTCAGTCGTCCTCGTCGTCGCCGGTGTCCTCGTCGTCAAGGATGGCGGCGACTTCGTCGTCATCGTCGACCATTTGCACGAGACCAAGCGACGCGGCGGTCTCAATAGTCTCACGCAGGCCGCGCACCGCTTGCGTCCACGCGTCGCGCATAACGTCGGGCGCGTAGTGCGGCGCCTCGATTCCGGTCTCTACTGTCAGCGTGCCGATCTGTATATGAATCCACGCCTCAAAACCTCGCGCCATCATTTGTCCCCTTCGCGGTCGACGTGCATTTGCCAAGCGAGTGCGGCGTATCCGGCGATATCGACAAAATCGTCGCGGTTGATCGTGCCTGCCGACGCGCGGCAGAGTTTGAGTGCAATCATCATCAGCGGCACGGTCTCGGGTTTCACCTCGACGTCGCCGCCGACGAGTACCGACCATGCGCGAGCGATGCGCCGGGCCTCGAGGCCGTAGTCGCCGTGGGTTCTGTTGCGGTCGCCGGTGATGACCTTGGCGGCCTCGTCGAGTAGGCGTTTACGCTCGTCCATCACAGCACCTCCAGCGATGTCCACGCGCCGCCGGACGTCATCAGCGTCAGCGTGCCCGTAGCCGTGCGGCCGCCGTTGCGCTGGTCATACCACGGTGAGCCAGGGTCAACAGTGGGCGCTTGAATCCACGAGCGTCGCCCGTCGGTCTCAGCTCTGAAGTGGTGATAGTGGCCGGTCAGTAGCAGGTCAGCCGAGCCGATGCGGGCGCGGGCGTGTCCCTGCTTAGCCCACCAGCCATGACCGTCGCCTCGCTTGATCTGGTGGCCGTGCGCGAGACCGATGACGGTGCCCGCAGCTTCTATTGTCACGGTGAGGTCGTCGACGTCAGGGCAGACGATCTCAACGTGGTCGTATCCGTCGGCCATTGCGAGCGCGTCGGCGACCTGACAGGCGACGTCAACGGCCCACGAGTCATGTGCACGCGGGGCGATGCCGCCGAAGCGGTGGGGCTGATCGTGATTACCGGGCGCCGTCGGGATGACGAGCCGGTCAACGAGCGGGGCGAACGCCTTGACGTGTTCGAGTAGTAGGCGCCGTACGACGCGCAGTTGCTCAGTCACACCGAGGTCGCTCTGTAGTAAGACAGCGCCGCCGACGCTGGCAGCGCCCTCGCATAGGTCGCCGAGCATTGCCAGTACGACAGTCCCGACCGGCCTGCGCTTGCGTTCAGCCTTGAGTCGCGCGACGGATCGGTCGAGGGCGTCGAGTACGCGGGCGCAGGTCTCGTCTGAGCCTTCGCCGTAGGCGGCCTTGCCGATTTGCAAGTCGGCGAGGGCGTGAATGTATGCCCACTCCCCCGCCGTCGTTGCTGCCTTTGCCCTCGGCTTACCGATGGCGGCGAGCAGCTCGTCGGTAGTATCGCGTGGCGTTAGTACGGCGGGCTCGACGACGTAGCGGCGTCGAGTCACTGACTCAGTCGTCGCGTCCTCGCCTTGCGCGTGGCGCACCCAAGCCGAAGGGTCGTGGCGCACCTCGACGAGTCGCACGCGGTAGCCGTCAGGGATGGCGACCCCGAGCGCCTCAACGTCTGCGCGCCAGTCCTCGCCGGGCTGACCTAGCCCGAGCGTGACAACGTCAGCGCCGCCGCCGGGCGCATAAGTGACAGACGGCGACCAGCCTGCGGGCAGATTTGCAGCCGAGGTCGCCTGCCCTGTTGGCATTGCGGCCAACTCGTCGGCGAGGCTCATACTGCCGCCGTGAGTTCAGGCCGTAAGTCGCGGCAAAGACATTGCCGCAGGCGGTGGCGACGTATTGACGAGATCGACAGCGCGATGCCGAGAGACCGCAGGCGCTCGCTGAGCGCGTTGGCGTTCCAGTCGGTGCCGTTAATCGCGGCTAGTAATGCGGCGCCGTCTGCGTCGTCGGTGCGGTCGTATTCCAGCGCGACAGCGCAGGTCGGCCCGCGCTTAACTATCGGCGGCGTGCTGAGTGCATCCCCGAGGCGACTCATGCCTTAGCCCGTCGACCGTTCTCGTCGATGCCTAGTTTCTTAATGACGCGCTTCACGTCGGCGACGGTGGTGCCTGGCTTCAGTTCCCAGTGCATCCAATCCCACCAGCCGGGGCCGTAGTCGCCACCGCAGTCAGTGGCCCCGCCCCAGTACACGATCTCGTAACGGTCGCGAATCTTTGCCGCGCGTCGGCTGCGTTGCATCTTCTTCCACCACGCGAGCGGGCCGCTGCCTGCTGCGCCCTCGGCGTCGGCGTTGATGTCGACCGCGGTGCCGCTGGCGTGGTTTGACCAGTTGCCCGAGGTACGGCTCTGCCGGTAGTCGTAGCCGTCACTTGAGTGCACGGCGTTGATGCCCTTGTCGTAGTCGCGCACGATGGCGGCGAACAGCGGCCAGCAGTCGCGCTGAATCCAGAGCTGAGTGCCGATGCCGTCGATGTTGGCCTGCTTTGCGCGAGGGTCGCCCCACGGCGGGTTATCCAGCACGGTCCAGCCGTTGATTGAGGTCGCCATTACTTGCCAGCCTTAACGCCGTAACGCAAGTCTTTGCCGTTGAGCGCGTTCACGATGACAGGCAGCGCAGCACCTAGCGCGGCGTATGCCCACGTCTGCCAGTGTGAAAAGTCAATGCCGCCAGTGCTGACCTCGGTCAGGATGAGCGACAGGACTACGGCTAGCGCAGATTTAAGCGCGGTGCCGAGCGGTGAAGATGCGAGCCAAGTGCCGAACGATGCCACGGTGTATCCCTTCATCGGTTGTCTAGATGCCATTCGATATGGCCGTCGATCTTGTGTTCGACGTTGTCGAGTTTGCGCTCGATGCGGTCGAGCGCGTCGCGCGTCGATGAGCCGCCGTTAGGTCGAAACTCGCGCGACATTCCAATCTGCGAGCGGATTAGCCACACGAGCGCAGACATGCACGCGCCAAGAATTAAGACGACGGTGAGAAGTTCGCCGGGGGTGTCGAGCCATTCGGGCATGTCGTCGTCCTATTCGGTTATGGTTGGGCGAGCGATGGTTACCGTGAGCGCGTAACCTAACGCGACCAAATTAGAAACGATTTCTTTCTGCTCATCACCTATTGGCTCAAAAACACCGGCCGGAATAACTCCGCCATCGTACGACCATTCGTTATCTATGAAGTAACTCATCATTCGCTCACAATCATGCCGGTGCCAGCAGAAAATGTTGCGGTTGAATATCCAGTCGCGTTACGTGCGCGAACCCGAACGCCAGAAATAGACGACGCTCTAGACACGGCGGTTAGGTCGCTGAATACATAACCGGGACCAGTCACGATAGTGTCTGCGTAAGTCATGCGGAACGTGCTGGCCGTGTCGGTTTTGGCCCATGCGTGCGAAGCTTCGGCTTGCGCCTTTGTCAGCGTCTTGGTGCCTTTCACAATATTGTTCACGAGAAACACAAACTCATAGTCAATGATGCCCGTGCCAGTTGCGGTCACTTGTTCCGTGATTGTGTCAGTATCATAGGCGTTGTTACCTGCAAACACTGGACCACTAGTAAATGTTGGCGCACCGGGGACCGACCCTGACGACACAACTACTGAACCGCTAACCCCGTACGAGCCGGTGCCCACAGAGTTCGTAGCAGCAACGCGGTAGGTGTAAGTGCCATCCGCTTGTGACGTTAGAGTCGCTGTTGCGTTAGTTGCATTTCCATCCGTGTCTGTAACAGTTGTCCAGTTAGTGCTGTCGGGCGATCGCTGAATAATGTAGGCAGTTATTGCAGCGCCCCCATCACTAGGTGCAGTCCACGTTACTGTCACGGTTGAGCCCGAAGCCGACGCGGCCACACTCGTGGGTGTGCCCGGCGCCGATCGTCGTCGAGGCGCGAGTCGCGCGAATCTATGCAGCATGATTACGACGCCGTGGTCAGTACCGAGATCGTCGTCGACGATCCGGCGATGCAATACAGCGAGTCATCGTCAGTTAGGAAGAGTTGAAGGATGCCATCGGCTACGAGTTTGTGCCCGTAAGTCGATGTCGTGACGCCGCTGCCGCCGAGGTACACGGTGACGCTGCCGGTGTTCTGCACGGTCACGTATCGACCGCCGCCGTCGCGCAGCTCAAAGCCGTCAGTCGCGGCAATGATGGCGGCGGTGGTGGTGATGGCTGCCTGATAATGGCGCACGGCCATGATGTCTCCTTAGTTGTGGTTGGTGGGGTTAGTTGTTGACGTCGTACTCAATGCCCTCAAGCGAGAACCACGTATCAGCCGCGGTGCCCGGTCGATAGCGGATCACGCCAGTCGATAACACATCAAGACGGCCAGATACCGAACCGGACGCCGCTACGGCGAACGATCGAAGCTGACCAGGGCGCAAGCCTGAAGCCAACGCAACACCGCCAGTCCCCGCGTTGACATCGTTGGCCGTGCCGATGGCGCCATAGTTGCTCGTAATGAGTTTGACCGTGCCGCGAAATTGAACGCGTGAGCCGTTGACTTGTCGGTAGGCCGCCGATCGCGTGCCCGAGAGTGATTCGTACACGCCGGTCGTCAACGTAAAGTTTGTCCACGATTCGCCGGGCGCGTAGAGATAGGTCAGATTATCGCCGACGTGCGCGTTAAAGATAGCGGCAGTCGGTGTCTCTGCCGTGGTCCAATCGCGCGGCGTTGTCCATGTCGACGTGCGGGCCATATCGTCTCCTATGTAATGGTCGTGGTGAAGTCAAGAATCGAAGTACCTAGCACCCAGTTGCTGCCGGACTT
>Ga0209188_1002758_pt1 | contig 12645 bp, 6 predicted proteins | sample C_130625_EF_Meta_FD_187307 | JGI IMG/M metagenome (GOLD analysis project Ga0209188, IMG submission 187307) | Freshwater microbial communities from Lake Croche, Canada to study carbon cycling - C_130625_EF_MetaG (SPAdes) (version 2) | ecosystem: Environmental > Aquatic > Freshwater > Lake | place...
TCCGAGGCAACATCAACCACTGGTGGCCTTACTGGTTTATTGACCCAGACCTGTATGGCGTGCCAAGCATGATCATGTACATCTGCGGCATAACTGTGATTTTGATTTTCACGTCGTTTGCGTTGCTGTTGCTGCGCCGGCTCGTGACTTTATTTGGGTATAAACCCAACTAGTCGCAAAACGTAGACAAACATTATTGCGCCGGCGATGCGATAGAACCATGCCATCTTTGGACGAAGGTACCATCGCACATCGCCCGGCAGTGGCGCTCGACCAAATAGTTTGACGACCGAAAGTATTGTGCTCGGCAGTGGCAAAAGCACAAACGATATTTGAGCCATCGTTGGCGTCTCACCCAGCAGAGCAGTCAGGATTGCCAAAATAACGGTCGTTAGAAGGTTTCCGAAGGCCAAGTTTGGAATTCCAGCGGGCATGATTTGATAGAGTAGCGGGCTATTTGGGTAGTGTTTTTGCCAGATTCCCAGCAACGTCGGAGTAATGAACAGCAGGTCACCAATCACCAGGTACCAGTTAAAACCTACGAACGCGCTGGCCACAAAAGCAAATAGAACAGCTCGCAGACCAATCGAGACCAGTTTTTGACGAATGGTTGGATCCTGCATTTTGGCTGGGACGTTGGCTGCTAAACGGGCCGGAAAATGCCCGGCTGCAAAGGCTTCGCCGAAAATTCGAATCAGTGTTCCAGCAGCGATCGCGATGCCCACTGTGAGCTCGGCATCTTTTCCGATCTCAAGCTGCAAACCAGACAGTGCGGGCATTACACCTAAAATCTGAATGCTCGCCCAGGCTGCAAATACTGGCGCCAAGAAATAGTCCGATATTCGTTCCCAAACCTCGCTGAAATTTTGCGAGACTTTTCGTCGAATCTGCCTAAAAGCGGTCGCCATAAACACAGGTGCCGTTGAGAGCAAGAAGAAACTTACGAGCAGTCGCACGTCGCCAGTCGATGACACACCCGCGGTAAACAGTAGCCCCAGCGTAAGCGTAAGCCCGCCTATCAAACCAGCAAACACGTCGATGACGCCGATGAATGCCAACGATGCGATGACCCATACCGGGGGTGGAAGTAGAAGGCCGTGAACTGCAACCACACCCAGCATCGCAGCGATAAATGCCACCGCTGAAGCTATTACTGAGAGGCTGCCAATCATGGCTCGCAGATAGGCGCCGTCGATGAAGAACTTTGCGAAAAGCGGAGAGATTGGGGCAATTTTTGTTGCCGTGCGTCTAAACGGTGAATCGAGGGCAACCATCAGCGGCACCGCCCAAATGGCTTGTCGGTCTCCCCAGTTTTCGAGCTCCGAGTGCACCTCACCAACGTTCGACTTGGCTTTTGCCATGTCTCGCATTTCATCCTGCGCTTCTAACTCTCGCTTGACCGAAGGGTTAGAACCACCGGTTGTTCCACCGGTTCGCCCAGCCGCTCCGGCCGCACCACCAGCTGCGCCGGCGGCACCACCGGCTGCACCGGCCGCCGCTCCGGCAGCACCCGCCGCAGCAGCAGCACTCGCTGCCGCACTAACCAGAGTGACCGCGTTAAGAGTTGCGGCGGCCACGGCAGCCGGAGCGTCTTTGGCCGCATCAAAAGCCTCAAGGCCACGGGCGTCAACCGAGGTCGGCTCGGGGGTCGGTGTGGCTGTCGGTTCGGGAGTAGGAGTTGGCGTTTCGGTTGGTGTTGGTTCGGGTGTTGGCAACGGTGGTGGTGCGGGAATGTCTACGCCGGCAGCCGCGGAGGCAGGCGAGGCAGCGCCTTTTGCCTGATCAATGTCTGCGTTTATGGCCTGTACCGAAACTTCGTAGTGCGCGCCAAGAATGATCGAGGTGATTTCACAGCTGGTTTCAGTTGCGGTGACCTTACAGGTCTGCGTTCCGGCAGGCGATGCTGCGGTTGCGAGGTAGGCAACTATCTCGCTTCCACCGTCCTCGGTTGAAGGATCCCAAGTAATTTTGACTTTTGCACCATCGTACTTTGCATCCACGTTTTTTGGAGCTCCCGGTGGAGCTGGCTTGATGACGCTCGATCCGGTTATTAGCCCTGCCTGGTGGTCACTGTCGGCGGGCAGAGTTGCCGAATAAGCGCAGAGGCCGGCACGCAGTGCTCTAAGAGCGCCCGAAGCTAGGTCAACCTCGCAAACCGCAGCCGACTGGGCATCCACGAAATAGTTGGCGACAAGTCCGCTCAAATCACCAGAAACACTTAGTGCTGGCAAATCGCCGAAAACCGCTGTCGCATCTGGTTTGGTTGCCCATGACAGATTTCGAGCTGCAGGCGCTGCAATCAGCGCGTCAATCGATTGGGACCATTCCGAAATTTGCGCTGCGTCAGTGTCCTGAGCAACACCGATGGCTCGAACCCTAACCGAATACGTCATTCCCATCGGGCCACGATCTAGCGCCGGCAGCTGACAACTGTTGTTTCCAAAGACGGTGTCGCAACCCAGAACCGTTGTGCCGTTTTGAACCTTGACGTTGAATCCCGCAATTCCATTACCACCGTCGTTTGAGGGGTCATCCCAGGTGATGCTCAAGTTTCGACCGTCAACAACAGTTTTTACGTTTTGCGGAACACTCGGAGGTGCTGGGGTAATTAGCACTTTGTCACTCAGCAAAGCGGCGAAGTGGTCGGGGTCAGCATCGATGCTCAGAGAGTATTCGCAGAAGCCAGCGCGCAGAGCGCGAAGCGTTCCAGAGTTTTGGTTGACTTCACAAATTTTTGCAGAAGCTTCAGAAATCGAGAATTTTGGCGAAGCACCAGAAATGTCGCCCGAGATTTCGAGTTTTGGCAAAGTGCCATATTTTTCTACATTTTGAGGCTTGGAACTCCAGACGACACCGCGGTCTAGTGGTGCACTTACAACTGCAACCACCTTTTCAGACCAAGCAGAAATCTGTTGCGGCTGGCCATTAAAAGCAACTCCTATTGCTTTCACCTGGGCTTGATAGTCGAAGCCCAAAGTGCCGCGACTAACCCCAACGAAATAGCAATAGTGAATTCGGCTTTCGGTGTCGCAGCTATAGCTTTGTCCTTCGGCAGCCAATTTCACTGAATAACCAGCGATTCCGTTTCCGCCATCGTCGGTAGGTTCGACCCAGGTTACAGTTATGTCTCTGCCGTTTACCTGAGTGGTGACTTCGAGTGGCTGCGAAGGTTTCGAGGCGCTAATCAAAGTTGTGCTTTCAAGCGACGCGGCTGAGTGATCAGCATCAGCGGCAATCTCAACTCGGAACTTACAAGATCCGACTCGCAGCGCCTTCAGCTCGCCGCTGGACTTGTCGACACTGCAAACGTTCGTCGACGAGGCATCCACAAAATATTCAGGCGCAGCCAACTGCAGGTTACCGGCTACTTGGAGGGCTGCCAGGGGACCGTAAGCTTCGTTGTCACCGGGAGCGCTAAACCAACTTAGTTTGCTGGCTATCGGTGCCGAAACCTTTGCAACCGCTACATCCGAGGCCGCCGAAACAATCGAAGCGTCGCTGCCAAAGGCAAATCCTTTGGCCGTAACCGTTGCGCTGTAGTCCACCCCAGCGGTTGAACGGGTCACGCCGTAGATTGTGCACGAAGTTGCCGGGGCATCCACCGAGCATGAATAGTCGGTGACGGTCGATTTCAGGTCGACGCGATAGCTAGTGATGCCGTTGCCGCCATCGTCGGCCGGAGGGTCCCACGAGATTGTAATGTCGCGGCCGTCAACTTGCGTGGTGACATTAATCGGTTGGGTTGGGGCAATCGGCTTTATGACCGTTTGACCCTCGAGAGTTGCCCTGTGGTAATCAGCGTCGGCTGCGACTTCGACTGAATATTTGCAGGTGCCGGCATGAAGAGTCTTTAGCTCACCGGTGGTGGAGTCAACCGAACAAATAGCAGACGACTCCGCGGCGATTGAATACACTGGCGTTTCGTTAAAAATGTCGCCTGAAACGTGCAGGTTTGGCAATGGTCCCATTTGTGAAACATCGGATGGCCGGTATTGCCAATAGATGTTTCTCGTCGCCGGTGCTGCAACTTTGGCAGATACCGCCGCCGAAGGGCGGGATTCCAGCCCCGCACCGCCTCCAAATTCACCGTTGGTCGCTGTCACCGTGACCGAATAGGTTATTCCTTCGGCTCCCCGGCTTACGTCTTGAACTTCGCAGGTCGATTGTGGCGCTGTCGTCTCGCACGAATACGTGTGGCCGCCACCTTCAACCGTGACGTTGTAACTGGCAACATCAACTCCACCGTTACTCGAGGGTGGCGACCAGGTGATTGTGATTTTTCGACCGTCTACAGATGTGCTTACATCGGTCGGTGCGCTGGGAGCAACTGGAGTGATGGCAGTCGAAGCACTTATTTCGCTGCCAAAGAGGTCTGGGCTTCGAAGGATAGTTGCGCGATAGTTACAAATTCCAGCTTTTAGGGCAGTGAGTTCGCCGGTGTGAAGTGCAACCGAACACACCGCAGTCGAATCTGAATCAATCGAATAAACCACCTCGCCGAGGCCATTGGTTTCTGAAGCCAGTAGCTGGTTTAGCGGGCCGTAAGGCTGCGTCTCCAAAAGGCTTGGATCCCAGGCCAGCTCGGTGACGAGTGGAGCATCGACGTGTGCGCTGGCAGCCACAGATTCGACTGAAAACAATCCCGGTTTTCCGTCATAGTCAGCGCCTTGAGTTTTTCCGGTAATCGTGTAGTCGAATCCTGACTCGCCTCGCGACGTGTCGGTGATTGTGCACGAGGTGGCGGGTGCAACAGCCTCACAGCTAAAGCTGTTAACCAGTGCAGACGCAGTGAAAATATATTTGCCGATGTCGTATCCGCCGTCATAAGTGGGCGGCGTGAAACTAACGGTGATGTCTCGACCATTCACCGAGGTTGTGATGTTGGTCGGAGGACCTGGCGAAAATGGCCTAATCTTGACCAGACCGGTCAGGGTTGCCGCGCGTCGATCAGGGTCGGCTGTAACGTCGGCTTGGTAGTTACACATTCCTGCACGAAGTGTGGTCAGGTCACCGGTGATCGAGTTGACCGAACACACAGTTTCTGAACCCGAAACTATCGAATAGGTTGGTGTAGCCACATTCAATGAGTCGACTGCCGTGACGCCTGAGATTGGTCCGAAAGCCACTTCATCCGCTGGTTTTGAAGTCCACGAGAGTGAACGATCGAGCGGTGGTGCGACGATTGCTGGAGTTGACGCAGAGCTGCTGGAAACCAATCCCGGGTCAGTTCTAAATGCAGTTCCGACAGCACGTGCGGTCACAGAATATGTAAATCCATTGGTTCCACGTGAAACTCCGGTGATTTTGCAACTCAGTGAAGGCGCTTGAGCGGTGCAAACATACTCGCTACCGCCGGCGCTTGCCGAGGCTATATAGCTAGCGATGCCCGTGACTCCGGTGTTGCTCGGAATAGTCCAACTCACGGTAATGTCTCGGCCAGAAACGGTTGCTGAAACATTCTTTGGCTCTGAAGGAGTCACCGGCTTGATAACCGTTGTGGTCGTGAGCGTTGCAGCCAGTGCAAAAGCGTCTTCAGCAATCGAGGCTGTGTAAGTGCAGTCACCAACGTTGATGATGGTGATTCTGCCGGCAGCGTTGACGCTGCAAACTCCGCTGGATGATACGGCGGCCGAATAGGTGAAGGCTGTTCCGCCCTCGGAATCCATAGCTACCAGGTTGGGAAGGGTGTCTGTGGCGCCGACCGAATCGTTAGGCCTCACCTTCCAGGTCAAAACGCGCGTGGCTTTTTGCAAGGTCTGGCCACCGTCAGTTATCGTCCAGCTGAACTGGCCAACCGAACTGCCCGTCAAATTTGCAACCGATGAAACCACGGCCGACGAATATTTTGAGCTACCAGCGTCAAAGGTTTGAGACTTTGCGGTGAGCGCATCGGCTGCCCACGCAGTCAAAATGGCATCGTAGGTTCTAGTGTTCCAAGACCCACCGTGTAAAAAGTTTGTCAGGTTCGTCGCCGCCCTAGGTTGCCAGGTTGCTACGCTCTGCCTAAAGTTTGTTGCCCCGCTAAAAATCGAACTGAAATCGGTGACTTTGCTGACGTTCCATCCCGAAACCACCTGATTGAATGAGGTTGCTCCGGCAAACATCGAGGCAAGATTTGTCGCCTTCGCCAAACTCCATTGATTTGAAACCGTTGCCATTGATTTAGAAACTATGTTGGATGCGTCGCCGTTGTTGAAAGCTGTGGCTCCTGAAAACATCGAACTAAAGTTCGTCACATTGGCAGTGTTCCAAGCGTTGACGGTTTGGTTAAACGCGGTTGCGCCGGCAAACATCGAACTCATGTCGGTGACGGTTGAGGTGTTCCAGGCACTCACATCCTGGTTAAATTTGGTTGCACCCTGCAACATTTGTTTGAGCGAGGTGACTCCAGAGGGCAAACTAGCTGGCAATGCGGTTAGGTTGGTCGCTCCTGAAAACGCGCCGAGAAGGCTCTTGATGCCCATGGTTCCAAAAGTAGTCACGCCCGTGATGGCGGTCGCCCCGACATAAGTTGAACCGTTACCGAACTGGGTGAAACTGGTTCCGCCGATTTTGATGGTGTAGGTGCCGGGTTCTGCATAAACGTGGCTGACCAGACCTGCGCTTGAAATCGGCCCTGTAGTGTCAGTCGGCGACGAACTCCAGTTAACGGTTACCGCTGTGACGGTTCCATAAATCGGCAGTGAGACAGTTTGATTTTGTTGGTCTGTGACAACCGTTAGCTCCATCGCTGTCGCGGCGTAGGCGGCTTGGATCGCAGAGCCGTTCAGGTTAAAGAGTTGAGCAAAAAGCACCACTAGCCAAAAAGCTGCGAGGCGTTTGCGAAAAACTGCTGTCATGGTTCAACCACCATAACCGCGGACAAAACCGTATGACCGGCTTCGGAACGCTCTAAACTCCAGGACTCGCTAGATGCCGATAGCATCGCCTTGCCCAAGCCTGGCTCGTTTTCTAGCAACTCGCCCAAGCCGTTGTCGGCAACAATAAGGTGCAGACGCTGAGGGCTCAATAGCCTGACCCAAACAATCGCCTGATAGGCGTTTCCGTGAAGACGAGCATTCAGAATGGACTCCTCCACCAGATTCGACAACGTGTGCTCGAGTGAAGGGTTCGCCTTGAGAACTGCTAATGCCTCAGGTTCGATGTCTAGCTGCAGGGCAAGCAACCCGGCCCAGTCGTTTGACAGCTCACTGACGGTGTCAGCAAGTGTTACCGGCGAAACTGGCTGAAGCAAATTCTGCAGTTCTTCGTCGATTCGATTCAAAAGCTCTTGGAGTTTTGCGAGGTGAGAACCTTTATCGCGAGCCTTGACTTCGCCAGAACCAAACTGACCTAAAAGAAAAGACACAAGGGCGAGTCGACCCTGAATTTTGCCGTGAATGACCCTTGAAAAACTCTCTCGAACCGACTCAGAGGCCGTGCGGAGCGATTCTTTGGTTTCTTCAATAGTCTGTTCAGCTTTGGTGAGTCTGATCTCAAGCTCATTGAAATACCGGTATGGGTAGGCCACTAAAGCTGACATTACAACTACGCAAAAAGTAAAAATTGAAATCGACATGACTTCTGTGTTTTGCGTTAGTCCGACGAATGTAGCGGCAACACTTGCCACAGGAGCGAACAGCGCCAAGGCGAGAAGCGGCAGCCTTGCCGATAGCGATAAATGAGAAAAAAGCTTGTAGAACTTTAAGACCACATCGGTCGAGCACCACAAGACCACGGTTTCTAGACTGAGCAACCAGATTGATTCTTCAGGGTTCACGACAGGCTGCGTGGCAAAAAAGAATAAACACGCCAAAATCGGGCTGGCTGGTGTTAGCACCGCTCCCGAGAGCCGCGTGTTGTCGATGATCGCAGCTGGGTCGATATCTTTTCGTTCAAAAGTTTCGACGTTGTCAACGGCAATGCGGTGGCTCAACTCACGCACATCACGCAGCGAAAAGTTTCTCACTCGCTCGGCAAAATCCAAATATTTTCCCTTGAGAATTTTCGCTGACGTGAGCTCGGCTACCTCACTCTTAATTCTTGCGAAACCAGGAACTATGCTTTCTGAGACCTGCTCGCTAAGTTTTGCTCGAACGACCTCGTAGTATTCGTCTAGATTTTCTAGCAAACCTCTCTGATTCTCTAGCGAGAGTCTCAATTGCGCCGACCTGTCGCGAGCCAGAAAAATAACACACCAAGCTATCAAAATTGTTGCGCCAAAAGGAATCGACGCCGCCGCGTGGAACACAATATTGAACGGATTTTCGACTCTTGCGTTTCTTAGGTTTTGTGAGCCTAACAAAAAGTTAATTGTGAGACTCTGCAGCAAATCCGACAGAAACCAAGTTAGAGAAATTAGTCCGACTTTTGGCTTGCCCGTGAATCGGTCTTTAAGATAAGTGACGCTAGCGATGAAGAGTGGAACTCCCGAAGACAAAATTCCTAGGATGAGAACCGGAAACAGTTGCGTCCAATAGTTTTCGTGGTGCCTTAGAAATCTCTGATCTATGATTGCCAGGCGGAATGGGGCGATTGCCGCCCAAAACTGCCACGATAGGGCCCATCGTCCTAAGTTTTCAGGGAAAGTAAACCTCGAGAAACCTTCACGAATGTAACTGAGCCAAGTCATTTGGTGGTGACCTTGCCTTCTATCCACATTCGGGTTGCAAGAACCCTCGAGTTGTGATCATCGTCGTTCTTCAAGTTGAGGGCGGCCAAGGTGCGCTGAACCAAACCTTCGGCGGCCCTCAGGGTAATTTCTAGAGACCTAGCGATTGCTGAGTTTGATTTTCCGTCGGCAATCATCTTTAGAACTTCGGCTTGACTGCGCGAAATTACTATGCGCCCAGCCCCAGACTGGTTCTCAACCGTCGAAAAGACGGTGTGCCCCTCAATGGCCTTGAACACAGCTTCTTTAAGAACCTGGCTGCCAGAAACATCGGCCTTCACCAAATACATGGTTCCCTCAGGAATAGCCGGCTCCTTGCCTAAGGCCAGCGCGGGCGATGCGTGTGATGTTAAAACCACGCGACCTATCCAAGGAAATTCACTTGAAATATGCTTCAAAAGCTGGCTGCCATCCGGCCCGCCATTAAAGTTCAAATCAGTAATGACCACATGCGGATCAAAACTTTCGAGACTTGCTATGGCCTCTGAGACCGACAAAAGACACAGCACGTTTGACCATTGCTTCATAGCGTCGCCGAGAATCGCGAGCGAGAACTCATCGTCGTCAACCAGCATCACCCTGATGTCGTTCTTAGCCGACATTGTTGGAACCTTCGTCAAAATACGAAACGTACTTCGGACTCGGACTCCCAAGTTGGGAGGTGAGCTCATCAATTTTGGACTTTAGGGCAGGAATCTCGCCAACCAGTTCGCGAAGCGTTTGTTCGCGAAGTTTCGCCGCGTTCATTGCGCTTTCAAGCCAGGCAATCAGGATGTAGGCGGCAATAAGGGCCAACGCGACGTATCCCAGAAACGGGGCGGTAGGCGACTGAGCCATGAGAAGTGCATAGCCGAGTCGCGGGTAGTGATTGATCATGATGCCGGTGACGTTATCGGCGCGGGTTTCAAAAGTGTCGTTCAAGGGGTTGTTATCGCCCTTGGTGGTGAACATCAGGCCGATGTCTGAGTTTCGAACCGACACCACGCGGTGCAGGATTGTTGCCGGAAGGCCGAATTGTTTTTGATTGGCTGCCGTGATGTTGATTCTTACGACATCGCCGGTTTTGATTTTTATCGGCTCGATAGACCTAACGACCGCGAGGTCCCCTTCAAAAAGGAGTGGGTTCATCGAGTGACCCACAGTTGCCGTGAACGGCGTTGAGGTTCCAAAAACAACCATGATGCCGACAAATCCGGATGCTGCCAACACGATTACGGTGCCGAAAAGCCAAGAAATAACTCGAACGAGCAGATTCGCTCGTCTCTTGGGCTTCTTTGCTAGAGCGCGTTGCTCGCGTCGGGTCACCAATTACTTGCCTAACTTGAAAAGTAGTTTTGGCCACTCGATGCAAAAGCGTCGAGTGGCCAAAACTTGATTCTTCTAACTTACGGGCAAAATGCCTATTCGAAATTAGTTGATGACGTTGCGTCCAGCGGTAAATGCCTCAGCGATTGGTGTAGCTGAGAACAAGAACTCAGGGGTGATGCCCTGAACAGTGTTGCCGCTTAGTGAACTGTCGTTGTTCATGGTTGCGAAGTTTCCGCCTGCTTCAACAGTCACCGCGTAGTCAAGGTCGTTAGACACTTTGTAGGCAGTGGCAGCGGTAGGAACGGTGAACTCAAACTGGCCGGTCTCGCAGTCGATGTAGTAAGGCTGGCCGCCGTCGACACCTAGGTACTCATCGGTTACGTCGGTCCAGTTATCGCCAGTGTCAGTGGTCTTCCAGAGGCGAAGCGGAATCAAGCATGAGCGGTAGACAGTGCGCAGATCAGCGACGTTGGTGATGTTTCCCTTGATGAAAAGGCTTGATACAACGTTTGAGTTGTCTCCTCCAGGCCCTTGCAACAAGCCTCGGTTCGTATCACCGGTGTTTGTCGTGCTAGAACGTGCGTTGATGAACAGCAAATCGCCAGGCTGGTTGATGGTCGAAGGGTAACCCTGAACGCCGTTTGAGACTTGAGTCCACTGCGGAAGCTCGCCATAAACGGTTTTGACGGTTACTGAATCTTTAGATGCCGAAGGCGTTGCTGACTTTACGTCGCGGTTCAAAGAAGCTGCAGTTGCCTCGTATGAGTTCGAGGTACTGGTTACAGAAGTCGCAGGAACGATGTAGTCGACCTGCTCGACGTCAGCCTGAATGGTGTTGACGTTTTGTCCGAAGGTGAAAGACGAGGATGACACTCCGGCGACGGTAATGACCGCGACTGGCAATGCTACGAATAGCAAAAACTTTGATCTGATAGACATTGGGGGTTCCTTTTAAGAATTGGGCTTAAAACACTTACGCATAATCTATCTGGGGATTTTCAAACGTGTCAACTCAATTGAGTTGTGATGTTCGGTTTTTACGCAGTGCAAAACTTAGGAGTTTTGGCGCTCTGACAGAACTTTGTCGTGAGCTTCGGCTTCTTCGATAGAAACGATTGCCTCAGGTGAAGCGAAAGATTTGATTTCGTTCTTAAGGTCTTGAATCATGGCGATTTGGCGAACCAGCTCAGAGTTTGCGGTTCCCGGGTCAATCGACATTGCGCGCGTTAGCTCTTCGGCCCGATCAATAAGAGTCTCAGCCAGAAGAAGAGCTTCACGAAGTGATTCGGTGGTTTCAGCCCGAGCCGATTCAAGAAGCGCAGCCGACTCGTTTCGGCGATCTTTCAAGTAGGTCTCGGCGTTTAGCTGGAGTGCGCGCGCGTGATCTACGCCGGCAGAAATTCTTGAGTTAGCGGCCTCGCTAGCTGAGTTGAAGTCGTCGCTGGCGCGCTCGCTCGCCTCTAGACGAACTTTGCCCTGATATTCCTCTTGAACCTTGAGTTCATAGAGGGCTTGAAGGTTTTCATACTGGCTCTTTGCGCGAAGGTCGAGCATGTGGTTGCGAAGTTCGTCGAGTTCTCTGTGAAGTTCTTGAGTCATTTGAGCTGCCGAAACTTCGGCCTCGGTGATTGCCCTCGCAGAACCGCGCTCGGATTGCGCCAACTCAGCGGCTGCGGTGCGCTCGATGTTCTCGGTTTGCCAGCGCAGTTCGGCGATCTTGCGTTCGGTGTCGACACGAAGGGTTTCAACTTCAGCCTGAGAATTTGCAACCAGGCTCGAGACTGCTCGACGCGCTTCAAGCAAGGTTTGTTCGGCTAGCGATTTAGCGTTTTGCAAGTCTTGCTTGCGCTTTGAGTCGGCGCCGTTGCGAAGGTTGCGGTCTACTTTTTCGGCTTCGCTGAGAACCTGCTCAAAAGCGTTGCCCAGAGCCGAGAAGTTTGGTGAGACGCTGCGCTTGACTTGCTGCTGAACGTCGCTGAGTTCAATCTGCAAAGAGGTAATTTGCAGGTCTAAGTCTTTATTAGTTTTTTCGGCAACCTCTAGAGCGCTAAGCAGCTCCTCAAAAACCTCAGAAACGCCTTTTGCGTCGTATCCGGGTTTTGCTTTGCGAAATGCGAGGTCAGTCTTAGGCACGATTAGTTCTTTCTTGCAAAGCTGTTGATGGCGCTAGTGGCAGATTCGCTAATCATTTGGAGGTCAACGTTGAAAGCGTTGAGCTCTTGATTGCGTCGTGAAAGTTCAGTTACCTCACGAAGTGCCGCAGCGTTTAGGTCACGGGCGCTTTCAGAAACCTTGCCCTTGATAACGCGGATGCGATTTTGTACTGCGGTTTTCAAATATTCGCTAATTTTCTTTGCGTCGCGCAAAATGTTGTCGCCTTCAACCAAAAGTCTCGACGATTGAGCCTCGGCGGCCATCACGATTTCTGAATACTTGCGCTCAGCTTCTTCGGCAATCAAAAGGCTCTCAGACACCTTGTCGCGAATGTAAGCGTTGGTTGCTTCATCTGCGATGCGCATAGCTTCTGCCGATGCGGCACGAGCCGACTCGAGTTCGCTAACGAGCTGTGTGATTTCGAGTTCAATCTCTTGCTTGAGGTTTTCGAGGGCTCGCTCAGAGTTGATGCGGTCTAGTTCGGTGTCGTTTGCAATCTTAGAAAGGCGTGACTGGGTTTCTTTTTCGACGGC
>Ga0209188_1002759_pt1 | contig 12642 bp, 8 predicted proteins | sample C_130625_EF_Meta_FD_187307 | JGI IMG/M metagenome (GOLD analysis project Ga0209188, IMG submission 187307) | Freshwater microbial communities from Lake Croche, Canada to study carbon cycling - C_130625_EF_MetaG (SPAdes) (version 2) | ecosystem: Environmental > Aquatic > Freshwater > Lake | place...
TGAATAATATTGATCTTAGAACTTGAATTTCGTTATCTCTGTATCGGTAATTTGATATTTGTTGAAGTGTATCACCTTTCATACACCGAATAAGGAAGAACATGGAGAATATACCGCATTCCGTGTTTTTGAATTGATGACGTTTTTTGTTGTAGTCTGATGGAAAGTGCTTAAACCCTGGCAGAGCATTGGTCTGGTCACACAGACGCTTCATGAATGCTACAATTTGTTTTGGTGGTTTTAGTGCATTAGAGTCATAGTAATATACTCCGTAATTGGACTGCGTCATATCCCAATTTGCAAAGACGGCGACCCAATGCGATCCAGACTGATCATGTCGATCCATATTAAATATAACTCCGAGTTGCTTCACTCCTTTACGATGTAAAGCGGCTACATTAATCTTGCATAATGCTTCGGATACACATTTGCCCATAATCACTGAATCAAAATCGATGGGAAAAACACCGATAAAATGAAACGTCGGTGAAACTTCATGATACTGACGCATCACTTCTTGGATGTCGATATTGCTGAGCCATTCATTTTTATTCTTGATCCATTCAACGGGTTGCTTTGTGCGGAAATGCCCTTTGGCTTTTGAGGAAACATCCGCTGGAATCCATTTTTGTTCTAACCAACACGATTCCTGTTGACCGCATTCACTATCCAAACGCTTTTGGATCTCGGTCCATATAACCATTTTTGTTCCTGTTTCGGGAACTCGATCCGACGAATTGATAGAGGCCTGATGAGCATTATATGACTTGGCTATGTCTTTCAGGATGTCGAGAGACAAACAAGTTGGATCTGATCCTCGATCACGGTTTTGTTTCGGAGAACAGTTCATTATCTTATGATAATATTTTTGGATAAATATGACGACTTAAAGGGAAGTATATAAATGTACAGTATAAAAAACGGACTACGATAACTGGTGTAGTTATTGTAAGAGTGAACCCCAAATATATTACGACATCAACGTTCCAAAGTCATATAAAAAGCTTTCGTGCCATAGAGTAGAGAGGTAGACAATGGCATCGGTCTATGCAAAAGGTGATTTAGCGAAATTCTTGAAACGCTTTAGCACCATAAAGCGTAGTAATTTTACACACACCAGTATTGCCAAGCCGTCAGGCAGTTTCTACATCCCTAAAGATCAGGAGGCTACGTTTTATGAGCTATATCGGTCGGCTTATAAATCTGGAGAAGACCTCTATATGATCGAAAAACATACACACCTATCCCCTGTTTTAATTGATATTGACCTTCGTTTTCCCAAGGACGAAAATCTGGCGCATCGCTATACGCAAGACGACATTGAGACAATCATCCGTGTTTATATTTCTGAGTTGGTAAAAGAACTGTCGATCGAAAAATGCAGTATTTATATTCTCGAAAAACCGGGAGCATCCGTGGATAAGAACGTTATCAAGGACGGTCTTCATATTGTCATACCGGATATCGTCACCCGTCCAGCTATCCAGTATAGATTGAGGGAACGAGTTATACCACAACTCAAATCTTTATTCGAAAGGATGGGTGCAACAAATGATATCAAGGACGTGATTGATGAGCGCGTCATCGAGTTTGTCGGTTGGCAAATGTACGGCAGTAAGAAGCCCGGAGGTATGCCTTACAAGCTCGCCTATCTGTATACCTGGACAGACGAAGGATTTCGACTGGAGAACAAAGATTCGCGAGACATTGTCGTCGACACATTATCTATTCGCAATAAACATGCTGAGACTAAAATTATTCCTGAGAAGGTAGATGAAATCGAAGCCTATGAGGCCTTTATGTACTCAGAGCGCGAAAAGAAAAAATGCGTTACCAATGCCACCCAGAAAAACAAACAAACTACCAAGAACGAATACCCGTATTTGCCTTTGGTGGAGGCCCTCGTTGGAATCTTGAAACCAGAGCGTGCTTCTGGATATGATTCATGGATTCGCACGGGTTGGTGTCTTCGAAACATCGATCACAAGTTGTTGCCATGCTGGATCGCATTCAGTCGTCATTCTCCTAAATTCACCGAAGGAGAGTGTGAACGTCATTGGGATTATATGCGTGAAGATGGTCTCGGGATTGGAACGCTGCACATGTGGGCCAAGACGGATAACCCAGAAATGTACAAGGAAATCATCAGCAAGGACTTGTCAGAATTGATAAAGGCCAGTTTATCTAAATCGCATTATGACATTGCCAAAGTCGTGCATCATATGTATCAGCATCAATATGTATGTACATCGATTAAAAATAAGCAATGGTATGAGTTCAAGAATCATCGCTGGAATCCTTGTGATGGATGCTACACTTTGCGAAGCAAGATTTCAGAAGAGGTATATAACGAGTATTTAAAACTGAGTATTATGTTCAACACTCAGGCCCTAGCTGGGGCATCTGATCACGAGCATCTGATCACCAAGGCGGGCGCGTGCAATACTATCGCCCTGAAACTCAAAGACACGCATTTCAAGGAGAACATCTTGAAAGAGTGCGCGGATATGTTCTATATGGCCAAGTTCGAAGAGAAACTTGATAGTCGAACCAATCTGGTGGGTTTCAAAGACGGTGTGTTGGATTTGGATACTCTGGAGTTCCGAGAGGGCCATCCGGAAGACTTCATCTCTTTCTCGACGGGGACTCAATACCGAGAGTATGTAGAAGGTGATTCACAAACTCGGGAGATCATGCGGTTCATCTCTTCTATCCTACCGAAGGAAGATGTTCGTGAATACGTTCTCAAGGTTATGGCCAGTTGTCTGGATGGAGCTATCCGCGAAGAACGATTCCACATATGGACAGGTGTCGGATCGAACGGAAAGTCCAAGCTTCTTGAACTTCTCATGAACTCTATGGGCGACTATTATTGCAATATGAATGTCACGGCTATCACGGGCAAACGCGTCAGTTCAAATAGCACCAATTCGGAGATCGTGAGGGCGAAAGGAAAGCGGGCACTCGTCATGCAGGAACCGGGAGACGACGAGAAGATGAATGTGGGGTGGATGAAGGAACTGACCGGTGGCGACCGTATTATCGCGCGTGGACTTTTCAAAGAACCCATCGAGTTCAAGCCCCAGTTCAAGATGATCCTTACTTGTAATCATCTGCCGTCTGTTCCCGCGGAAGACGGAGGTACGTGGCGGCGTATTCGTCTCGTCGACTTCCCGTCGCGCTTTGTAGAAAACCCAGACCCCAGTAATCCCAACGAGTACCAGATTGATAAAGAGCTTTCTGGGAAATTCGATATGTGGAGAGAGACCTTTTCAGGGATCTTGATTGAGTACTATCGTAAGTACAGAGAGGAAGGTACACAAGAACCGGATGATGTTATGGAATGCACGAAACAATACCAGCGAAACAACGATGCTATGGGTGAATATATCGAAGAACGTACTGACAAAGACGAAGCGGGCTTTATTACAATGCTCGATATTTACAACGACTGTCGTGAATGGATTCGTGAATCGAACCCTGGTGTCAAGGTGCCTCGTAGGAAGGATGTGCAGAGCTATTTCGAAAAGACATGGGGAAAGATGCTCAATATTGGATCACGCCAAGGATGGAAGGGGGTCAAACTGAAAGCAACATCTTTTGTCGAAGCAAGAGAAGAAGATTAGAGGAGGAGTATAAACACATTTCTTTTTGTACTCTGTAAAAAAAGGATTTAAAGTTTTGCAGTGATAAAGTATAGTAGTGTAGTATGTCGCAATACATCGATTCTGTTCTTAAAAGCTTGGTGGTCCTGAAAGAAATGTTGACGGATCGCGGTATAGAGCCGGATATGATATCCAGGATCTCAGAAGATGAAGTGAAAATCCTATGCAATCAAAGTACCATCTTTCGTCTGTCTTTACCGGTTATTGAAATCGTTTACTTTCTAACGAAACCGGGTCTTCGTGATATGCGAGATAACATCTCAGGAGACAATACGAAATTTATGTTTATTACAAAAGATCCAACCCCTCAAGTCACTATCGATACACTCAGTTTGAAAGATTTCCCGGACAAAGATATTCAGTTCTTTACTCTAAAAGAATTGCAGTTTAATGTATCTCGTCATGAATTGCAACCTAAATTCGAGGTGATTCGAGATGAGACTGAAATCGAGGGCATCTTACAGTCTTATCAAGTAAAAAGTCGTGTGCAATTGCCACTTATGCTGAAGACGGATGCGATAGCTCGATATCTAGATGCAAAACCTAAAAATCTAGTGAAAATAACTAGATCAAGTCCTTCTGCAGCTGAATATGTATGTTATCGCTGCTGTATGTAAGTGGAATCTGCTTTTTTCTTTTATAATGATAAAGATGTCTACGACGGATGAAAGCAAAGATTTATCATCTATGGATGTATCAAAATATGTAATTGAGGCAGCAAGTTATTCAAAAGCCGATGATAACGGTAACTTGGTGCCGAACAATTTGATATCTACTAGTAATCAGGCATTTTTCTATTATAAAACTACTACTACAAGTCCAATTATCTATGGAGCAAAGGATTTCATTATTGATAGTTTGTTTCCTGCGTTGAATTCTCTGAATAATAAACGAACTATACAAACAGCTACATCTGCATCAGCATTTACATTTTCTACATTAGAAGCGAGAGATCCTCCTCAAGCTTGGCCTACAATTACTGGTAATAATAGTTCGATCAATATCAACACTGTATTCCCGACGATAAATTCCATATTGACGGATATGAAAGCAAATCAGCTTATTCTTCCAGATATTGTATCAGTTAATCCGAATGTATATATGATAACGATATATAGGATTACTGTCTTCTCGATTTTGGGGCGTTTAAAAGCTACTGCCGCCGATGCTACGAATCTTCAAAAATTAAAAGACTTTTTACTCTCATCGAGTATGTTGAAATATGTGGGTCAAACTGTACCAGCTTATGATGCGAGTAGTAACCCAGATTCTTTGAATCGTCCTATTACGTATAAGGTTATTAAGGCTGCATTAACTCAATATGATTCATCCCTATCTAATGATAGTGGCAACTTTATGGCATTATTACAATCTGCACTTGGTATTACACAACCTATAGTTACCGGTGCATCTACTTCTGATATCACGCGTCTTCCTGTTTTTGGATTATACAATAGATTTCAAAAAATATGGGAAACGATGCAGGGATCTACCAAAAAAAAGGGGCAGAGCTTATTCGACTACTGGACATGTCATCTAGCTCTAGTTGTGAATATGTATTATGTCTGTATGAAAATAGCATCGATTTTTGATCATCCTGACAATATGACTTTATGGAAAACTACTCCAGATTTATTAGGATTTAAATCAACCTATCTTTCAAGTACTACTGACATTACAGCTTTTGTTACTGCTATATCAAACCAAGCAAGTACTGGAGTTCCTACATATCTGTCAAAGAACTACCTTACACTTTATACAGATCTTAGAACTGTTAATATCTATCTACTCGTTCTGAGTACAGTGACTATGACATATAGCAATTCGTTCGGTTACATATACGATTATCTCAACTCTACTAGTGACGCTAGCAAAAACAATAATTCTTTGATTGATTTACAGAATGCAGATTATGAGAGTCATATGAATATTCTTGGTGTTCTTCGAAAGAAAAACGAACGTTTATCAGAACAAGCTGCACAAGAACAAAGTCAGCTTTATACTACGATAATCATATTTACAGTGTTTTGCTTAATTATGATAGGTGTCCTTGTATACGATGGATTCAATCTAGATACAAAAGCGGTTGGTGTAATGCTTGTCAATGCAACAATCGGATTAAGTATTTTAGGATATGCATTTTATCAACTTATCGTCAAGAAATAGGCCAAATAAAATATAGGAATTAATTAAAGTATGTCGAAGACTAAAATTTCGTTGGAAAGTATATCCCAGACTGCACAGGCCACTGAATTAGTCACATTACTTGGATGTACTACGAGTACATGTACTAATAACGGTCCTGTTTTAAACGGATACTTAGATCAGTTTGGAGGCAGGTTAGTTGGGGCAATAGCAGATATTGAAAGAGCAAATGACCTAAACGAAAATGCAAACCAAGCGACGTACATTCAAGATCTTCAAACAGAACAAATTAACCATATGAATGGAGTTATTTCCAATATGGAGAATCAAAAAATGATTTCACAACAAAATTACAGACTCAGTGACTATTCAATCAACGAGGCGCGATTCTATAGCACTTATGCTGTATATGGCATTTTTACAATTAATCTTGTGTTCATATTGGCTGCACTCTTTGTTATGAAAAAGATAAGTCAAGTGATGTTTATGGGTTGTGTGGTATCTTTACTTCTATTCTACGGTATCTGTTTTGTCATTCAAATATATGCAAATGCACAACGCGAAAAGATAGACTGGAATCACATCCGCAACGGCCAATACGTCCCCCCTAAATAACTCCAGGTAAATACTTAGGTGAGCTGAAGTTATATAGCTTTACCAGGTAGGCGCGTCCTCCTAATTCTGGAATCACCACGGTGTCTCCACTGCTTATTTCTTTACATCCCGTGACATCCATGCAGTCACGATTTAACCGAAGTCCGATTTTCATAGCATGATATCCAGGTGACTGAATATAGTAATTCCAGTAATCACTGCCTGTATATGTGGGGCGGCCATATAGGGGGATAACTGTATCTGACTCTGAATCGGGTTTATATAATACTCCGATCTGTTGATAGGCCACTTCTCCTCGTGTAGGAATATTAATGGGTACTCCTTTTGAAGGAACTACATCTCTTTCTGGAGGACGCAGGTTAGGATCGGGTTTACTTGCTGCTTCTTGATATACAACTGTAGTCTGTTCGACTTCACGTTTGCATTCTGCTTTACTTTCAGACACTTCTTCTTGTTTAGTGGTTTTATTCATGTGTTCATCCTTAACATCTCCCATAGTTATCGTAATTCGCATTTGTTTCTGGTTGATCAATAGAATCAATCCTATTGTAAATAGACTGATCAATATGCATATCAAGATATACGGTTTCATTTAACTCTAACATATATAATTGTTTGATCAAGATAGCTCATAATAGCAGCATGGTATTCGATATTACATATCTTATAGCAGCATGGTATTCGCTGTTACGAGGGCTCGACCCGTATCTTCATCTGCATTCAGATTGTGCTGTAGTTCATTTGACTGAATCTCTACAAGCTTTTCATAGGGAATATTGCATATTTCATCAATTTCTGGATCAACGTCAGGTTCGAAATATCGTTTCACTTGTTCGCCTGTTGGAGGTGCTACCGGATCCGGATTCCATCCAAGCGGTGGATTTTTAGGATATCCAATCGTTGTTCCAGGGATGCCGTTTGCGCATGACGGTGCCTTGATATGCTCTTTTTGATTGTGGTTTTGCTTGAGCTCGTTTGCACTTGATTCATAATCATGTCGGAAATATTTATGTGACGGAATTTTTTCAGGCATGTTTTTTTGGTTGTCGACTAGTGTAAGACCAATGTTTTTATTTTTATTTGTTTTTTCTGATACATGAGATGGTGTAATTTCTATGCTTATAAACAACAGGATTATCAAGAGCGCTAAAATTGGGTCCCATACACTTATAAGTAATGATACAAATACCATTATTATCTTCAGCTGCGGGTCACTTAAAGCTAACGACAACCAAGGTATAGGAAAGACAAACACGGCGATTATACACATTACGAGAAGTATTTTTACAGACAAGTTGATCCATTCGAGAGTACACGACTGGTCCATAACTATCTTTTATAGTAACACAAGAAAATGAGTTCAGATCCTACACCTCCTATACGATCTCTATCTTCGAAAGGTTATGGGATCTTGAAGACGGCTTTTTCGTCTAGCGAAATTACAGCCCTGCGTAAAGAACTAACGGTTAAACCGCGTTTTATACCAGGCTATGGAGTTGAATCAGCAGAATCGGCGTTTCCAGTTTACAAAGAAAACTCTACACGCTTATACATCCCAAAGTACTTTGGTCTCAAGCGATATGGTGCGCCAGAAGTTTGTAAGATCTCGTCGGGTGACGATATTCATCCCGATGTAGTATTCGAAGGAAAGATTCGACCTGAACAAAAACAGCCTCTGGATCTATTTTACGAAGCGTGTCGGGATCCTCTTCGACGCGGAGGCATCATCAGCGTTGGCTGTGGATTTGGAAAAACCGTTATGTCTATAGCCGCCTGGGTGACACTGAAAAAGAAAGCCCTCGTCATCGTCCATAAAGATTTCCTATTAAAGCAATGGCGCGAGAGAATCGAGCAATATACTCCTACTGCACGAATCGGACTTATCAAGCAAAGTAAAATCGAGATCGATGAGAAAGATATCGTTTTAGCCAGTCTGCAGAGCCTGAGTATGCGAGATTACGGTGATATCTTCGACTCTTTCGGATTCGTTATAATCGACGAAGTACATCATTGTGGTGCCGAGGTATTCTCACAGGCGCTTTTCAAAGTGAACTTCCAATATGCTCTCGGTCTTTCTGCCACACCCACTCGTAAAGACGGTTTGACGCAAGTGTTTATCTGGTCGATTGGTGATATCGTCTTTCAGTCGAAACGACCCCCGGAATCTGTCCGAGTGTGGCAGAGGAAATACGTTTGTTCTGATACAGAATATTCGGAAGAGCAGACGATGTATAACGGGAAACCCAACGTGTCTCTCATGATAAACCAAGTATGCGGATATTATCCTCGTACACACTGGATCTTGGAAGGACTCGCTCCGATGTACGAGGAAGAACCCTTGCGACGTGTACTGGTGCTCAGTGATCGTCGTCAACATCTGACAGATTTTGAAGCGGGATTCAAAGCGATGTATCCTATGCGTACTGTCGGATACTATGTCGGTGGAATGAAGGACAAAGCGCTGAAAGAAGCGGAAGCATGTGATATCCTACTCGGTACGTACGCCATGTCGAGTGAAGGAATGGATGTACCGGGACTCGATACCATCATTTTGGCATCCCCGAAAAGCGATGTCGAACAATCAGTCGGTCGTATTCTTCGATTAAAAGCAGAGGATCGTCGCTATCAGGCACTCATTATTGACATCCATGACGATATCGGTGTATTCGCAAATCAGGCTCGGAAACGGCGAGCCTTTTACAAAAAACAGAGTTACGAGATTGGAGACCGCAAAGAGGATTCACAAAAACAAAATCAAAAGCAAAAAGAAGAAGGAGATCAGGAGCAAGTCATCGATCTCACACAATGCCTATTCAAGAAGTAAAGTAAACAAATATATCTTACAAAAACAGACATGCATCACGCTGATGTGATTATCATTGGAGCTGGTATTGCAGGCCTATATACAGCCTACATTCTTTTGGAAAAACATAATTTCGAAGGCCGGGTAGTTATTTTGGAAAAGGAAGGCCGGGTAGGTGGTCGTATGGGTGTGGTTTCATTTGCCGGAGTAGATGTGGTGACTGGAGCAGGCATCGGGCGTAAATCGAAGGATCGTCTTCTTCAAGAATTGATGAAAGACTTAGGAATTGATACACATGAATTCAAAATCGGCCATCATTATATCGAGAAACATACGGCAGTAAAAAGCGATATCTCGAAGCTAAAGAAAGCGTTGACATCGGACTCTAAATCGCAGACTTTTAAGGAATATGCTAGTGCGGTCTTAAAGGATTACGAAGGATTCGTAAGGACAACGGGTTACACGGATTTCCAAGATGCCTCGGCATATGAAACCGTAAAGCATTATGGGTTGGATGATACCTTATCTGGATGGACTGGATTATCGATTGATTGGAACACATTACTGTATAAGCTAGTGTCACTGTTAAAGCATAAAGGTGTCAGGATTTGCCTGAATACAGAGGTGACAGAAGTTAACACAAATAAGAACGAATACCAACTGCATATTGCCAATAAACAGGCCATCTGGGTAGCTCCTAAAATCGTATGCGCGACACCTATATCAGTTATATCTAGATTACTGCCTGCTGTTAGATCTTTTGCCGCCGACACGACCATAATCCGTGGGCAACCCTTTATTCGTATCTATGCGCAGTTTTCAAAAGCGACTAGAGATAGCATCGCCAAAGCTGTACCCATGTTTACGGTTTTATCGGGACCTTTACAGAAGATCATTCCGATCGCACCTTCCCTGGGTGTGTATATGATCGCCTATGCAGATAATGAGAGCGCACTCTATTTGAAAGACAGAACCAAGGAAGAAATCGAGCTCCAGGTTCAATCAGGGCTACATATGGAAAGCAGGCCTACTATTATCCGGATGAAATCTTTCTTTTGGCCTGAGGGAACCCATTATTACAAGCCGGTTTCAAATAAAAAACAATACCAACCGGTAGACCAGAACCCTGCGCCGGGTGTATTTGTTGTAGGAGAGGCGGTGAGTCGAGAGAACCAGGGATGGGTAGAAGGTGCACTGGAGTCTGTTTTAGTCATAGAAAATGTGCTGTTGAAGTAAAGGATGGATTATTATGGTCCTTATCTTTTTGTCGGGTTTCTCGGTCTTATCGGAATCGGCGCATCCTTAGTGGACGCTCCTGATGATGAAGCTACGAAGACATCTAGAAAAAACAAATCTGAAGGCGAACAAAAAGAAAGAGATAGAGAAAGGGAGAAAGAGAAAGAGAAAGAGAAAGAGAAAGATAGGGAAGTAGAATTAGAAAAAGCAAATAAGAATCCATTTGTACATCCCTTGATGAATCCAGACGGAACATTCAACTTTGCTTCTATAGGAGGACCTGTTTGGCCTGGATTGATTAGTACGGATATTGATTCAAGATCTGCTAATTCACGATCACAATCTGCCGATTCAAGATCACGATCTGCCGATTCAAGATCAGAATCTGCTGAATCAAGATCACAAACTGCTGATTCACAATCTACTGATCCAAAACCATCATTTATTGAGATGATCAAAAGCCGTTGTTTATGTTTGAGTCTTAATAGCCCATTAAGTAAAACAACTCCGGTTTATTGGACTAAAGCTTTAACTGATGGAACGACAACCACGACAAAACGCGTATGGAGCTTTGACAACGCTATGACATCTAAATTTGGCACTCCACAAAATAGTACCATGTCTGAATTAGTCCAAGAGCTATCTAATTCAGACATGTATGATAAATCGACTGTTAAAGATGCAGATGCTGTGATCAACGAGCTTGCACCTATAGCAAAACGTAACGATGGTTTATCGAAACAAATGATTACGTATTTCAGCAAAAATAGCCCGAAAAACGAAGAGGATACTATCACACTTGGTCCTAATACAACGATATACGTGATAGGAGATCTAGAGGGTAACGTAGAATTACTAATCAATTGGTTTATTGATAAGACATTACTTGTAATAGACGATACAACCGGGGCATGTTATTGGAAAGGCGATCATACTTATGTCATTCAAATGGGTGATCAAATCGATGATAATCGTCCTTATGAGAAATCCAAACCATGGAAATCAGTTGACATGGCGGTTCTGTTGTTTATGGATTTTATGAATGGTTTGTCTAATGGAAAGGTGAGAAGTATAGTGGGTAATCATGAATTTGCATACATAGAAAACACGGCAAAGGAAAACATTGCAAACACCCCATTGAAAAACATTGAAAACTTCCAACCTGGAACGTCGTATCTGAGTGGAAATTATGGAACACCAGAACGCATGACCCTATTCGATAAACCTGTATTTAATGACATCCTGAAACGGAGAAACTTTATTATTGAGACTATACCTTCAGCACTCCTGTTTGTTCATGCCGGTTTAAATAATACGATCGATGCAAAATATGATGATACAAAGAGAGAAGAGATCAACAAGGTACTACATACGTTTGATCCTAACACGTCAAAAAAAACAGATATTTATACTCAGTTTATTCAAAATTCGGGTAAACCAGATAATTCTATTATTTGGCAGCGTTACGCAGACGTGAATAGAACCTACGCAAACAATTCAGACAACCAGGCTTCAAAAGACGGGTTTATAGACACAGTTCAGAAGACAAAGACGATGATAACAGGCCACAACAAGGTATGGAACGTTTTGTTTTGCGATAATAAATTAGTATGTAATGAAAAGAAAGACGGGAAAGACATCAAGCTTGTTTTGACAGATACCTATAAAGCTTATGATGATATATTGCCTGTTCTGAATATTGTGTTCATGGCAGATAATGTTCCGAAATATACCGTACAGGATTACAATCTAAATAGTGGAATGAAGAGAGATGTGACATTCATGAATGGTGTCTTCATGGCGGTTTCTGGAACTACTCGGCCAAACCCTGTGTCAACATCACCTGTGTCAACATCAAGTTCTTCAGTTGGAAAATCGGATGCGAGTGCTTTGGCAGCGACGGTTGTGGCTGCCGCGGCGGCTACGTCTAAAAAGGTAACACCTGGACCTGTCAAACCAACCGCTGCTAAACCAACAGATGCGAGTGCGTTAGCAGCGGTTGTGGCTGCAGCGGCTACGTCTAAAAAGGTAACAACTGGACCTGTCCGGTCCTCAACCGGTGCTAAACCAACAGATGCGAGTGCGTTAGCAGCGGTTGTCGCTGCAGCGGCTACGTCTAAAAAGGTATCATCATCTGTATCTGGCACATCAACCGGTGCTAAACCAACAGATGCGAGT
>Ga0209188_1002760_pt1 | contig 12641 bp, 22 predicted proteins | sample C_130625_EF_Meta_FD_187307 | JGI IMG/M metagenome (GOLD analysis project Ga0209188, IMG submission 187307) | Freshwater microbial communities from Lake Croche, Canada to study carbon cycling - C_130625_EF_MetaG (SPAdes) (version 2) | ecosystem: Environmental > Aquatic > Freshwater > Lake...
CTGGTCCAGAAGCATCACATCGGATGCGGCGTAGAACAAGCGAGGACCGACCTTTGTTGGTGAAATCCAACCCCGGTCAACCAAGGGGTCGCGGCGCTTGAACAGCGTTGGTTTGGTGCACCCGTACCGCTTCAACAGGTCGTCGTTGGTTACGTCGTTTGCTGGTAACGGACCGTAGTAGCGCTCGTAGGGGGGCAGGGGTCTTGTGTTCACCACTTTTTCTCGCCGCTCAAAGGGGCGGGTAAACGGTCAAAGCAACGGTAAAGTCAAAGGAAAGGCAAGTCAAGGGCAACGGTAAAACCCAGTCACAGCAAAGGAAGTCAAAGGTCGGTAAAGTAAAGTGGTGGTAAAGGCAGCGCCGAGTAAACGCTCGTGGTGGGGACCTCCGGCGACCGCTCTCGGACCCCAGTTCAGCGACAAAGGGCGCTTTTTTACCTCCCACCCCTTTACAGGGCACCTGGGAACCGGTAGAACTGGACTGGCGGTGCTAATACACCTGTACTAACGACCGCCAAACTCCGTCCCGTCGCTCTTTCTTCTCTCTTCGCCACAAACAAAAAGAAAGACCCCCGGCGCCAACCGGAGGTCCTTCAAGTACCGACTCAACGGTAGGTGAGTTTCTCTGCACCTTTCTAGCGAGTCGGGTTCTCAACGTCAACCCCTCGTGCCTACCTCGTGGTGGGCGATTTTCTAGTGCCTACAAACTTGCCTCCGGAAACTCCACTCGACTCCGTGCTTTTGGGTCGTGTGCGTCGTTGGGTCGAAGTTGTTTTCCGCCAGCGGACCAAGTGCGGTCAGTTGGACCGTGACGGTCGTCCCTGGACCCGTTGCCCCGCCAAAGACCTTGCTCGCCAACTGGAAGAGCACGACGGTCTTGTGGTGTCCGAGCGCCGTATCCAACGCTCCCTTGCCCGTTTGGCGGAGCAGGGGCACTTCGCACGGCAGCAACGGTGTATTTGGCGCCGTGACTTTTGGTACTCGTTCTCTGACGCCGAGTGGCAGTTGCAGCAGCACCGCCCCACCGCTGTTCAAAGCAGAGTGACGGTTGTTTCCGAACCCAGTGACGGCAGTCAAGCGTCACCGGTGACGCCTATAAATCTAGTTATCCCTTCTAATAATCAAAATCTCTCTAGAAGAGAACGGAAAGTTGCTCCGCAACTTGACCGGGAAAGCGCTGTGTCGAACGCCAGGGGCACCCACAAGGGGCAGGAACCCACCTCAAGGGCGCCGGGTAGGGCAAACCCCCCAGACACGCTTCAAGGGGTCGTACAGAGGGCGACAGCGAGGGGTTTCGGTGCTTCGCACAAACCGGTTTCACCAACAACCTGGGTTGAAGGGGGTTACCGCTGGGAACGCAAGGCAAACGGGTCTCTGGTCAAGGACCCACTACTCACAGCACCGTTGCGTTAGGTCCCTTCGCCAGCAGGCAGTCGGTAAAAGTACGAAGCAGACCACTTGTGGTCGCCGATGTGCTGTTCACGGAGCAAGTAACCCTTGCTGACCAAACCGTTGAGCGACTTTCTGGTTCTTGCTTCGCTGTACGACAGGTTGTCTTCGGTTAGCAAAAGGTCGGATACCGCTTTGGCAGGCACCTTCACCCACGGGGTGCCGTCGTTGTCGTAATCGATGAAGTCGTTGCTGGGTGGATTTTCAATCAACCCTCGAACCACACGGAGAACCACGCACTCGCCAGGGGTCATCGACACAGTTGCATTGACTGAAGGTCGGTCAGATTATCGGCCACCTGGACCACAGGTCCACAGTCACTTTTCCCACGGCGGTGGGATAGAACGGAAGTACGCAGCGGTCTCACCGATTTGCCTTGTTGTTCGTTGGGTGGAAGGGTCTGGTTTCTCTTTGTAGTTTGGGAAACTTGCACGAACTTGGTCGGTGTGGGTTTTCAACGCATCACGGTTTATGGTCAGACACTGACAAAACTCAAGAAATAACCTTTGGTCTAGGTTGTTCATCGGGGTCATTTACAGGTGTTCAGGAATGAAGCGACAGCGGTGTTCAGGAACGCCGTCAGTGATTTGTCTTCGGGTCGCATGGCATCGAGACGCTCAATCAAGTCCGCCCGTATCCTCATTCGGCGGTAGTCAAACTCTTCGCCAGACGGAAGGGTTGTTGATTTAGTCACTCGTTGCCGCTTTTCCATTGGCAAGTAGGTAGGAATAAAGGTTTGAACTTCCATGATGTGTTCAATGGATAAGGTTGATAAGTTCGCCACGAAGACGGCGTAGTCCGGCAGTTGCTTCGTATGCCTTCGGCACGATGACAGTTTTGTCTTGGGTTTTGAAGTATTGGAGGTAGGTTGGGTCTGTGTTCACAAGGATTCGACCAAGGGCGTCATCAATCTGACGAATGATGGTGTCTGCTTTGGTGTACTCGTCGTGTGTCATGGTTCGTGTGAAGAGTGTTTTTGTGGTTTGTTTGGTCTAGTTGGTCAAGGAAAGGGAGTTTCTGCCCCTGCCGCCCCTGCCGCCCCCGACTTTTCTATTCTTTTTTGAGATTTTATTTTTGAAAAAGTTTGGGAAAGTGAGGGGCGACGGGGGCGAGAGGGGCGGATTTCTAATCTTCCACTCTGTTTCTCCTTCTCAACTCTGATGGCAAGTAAGTTATCCCAAGGTCTGAAGCAAGTTTCTGTCCCTCAAAGTCAAACCCTCTCAAAACAGTTTTCTTTCTGTTTGGACCTTTGTTCGCCTTCTCTAGGAATGCCCCGTACTCCTGCTCCTCCCTCAACCGGACCCCCAGTTGTGTGACGGATAGTGGGCGGTGCCTCGGGAAGAACTGCTTCATCCAGAGGTTCAAAGCGCCAAGTAGGTCTTGAATAACCACTTCGGCGTCGGGGTTTTCCGACTCAACCAGGTATTCAGCAAAGAACTCCGAAGTCGGTGACTCCTTCGTAGCAACCGCCTGAATGTCTCCCAGGTATTGCTTCTTCAGTCGGTCTACCTCGGCAGCAACCTCTGCAACAGACCCAAACTCCGACCGCAACCATTTCAGGTATGCCGATGCTTCGCTTGGACTGGTTGCTCTTCTTGCCCGTTCAAGGTCACGGTTGAACTCGTCTTGGACTACTTGGGGAATAGTTTCCGTAATCAGTGCCACTACCCGTTCTTGTAGTGGTCGGTCTGCACCGTAGATGAAGTCCAGGGTGTTCAACGACTGGTTTACCACCCAGTGCCCTTCTAGTGTTCGAGGTTGCTCGTGCTTCTTGTGGACCTTTGTCGTCCAGGTCCCACCCACCATCGCCTTGATAGTCGAAACCCACTTGGACCGTGCCGAGGCAACCTCCTGCCTCTCATCTACGAAAACCCCGGTGCTCCCTTCCAACTCCGCCACATAGTTCTTGTCTTCCAGGTCATCCAGGGTCTGCAACCCAATCAGTCCGCCCCCTGATGCCAGTTGGAGAACCTTGAAGAGCGTTGAGCGACCGGAGTATCCACCAGGGCACGCCCAGATAAAAATCCCCGACTTGAACGCAGGTCCAAGAGTATGGACCCCAACGATGTTCAACACATTGACAGCGTGTATAAGTCGTTCCTTTTCTTTGTCTCCTCCCGCCATCAGTGCCACGAGTTTCAGGGTTTCCTGGCAATCCTCTGGTTCTGCCTTCACATTAAACTCAACGGTGCCTCTTCGGTTTCTGTGGTCTTCATACCGATAATCCCTGGCAACACCTTCTTTCCAGTCGAACACGACATTTGAAAAGAAAACTGCTTCTGTTGGGGTATTGAATCTTGTAATCGGTAGGTGGTTTGAGGCGTTTTGCCGAATCTGACTCTCGATTGCATTCCGCAGAGTTGAATTCAACTGTGTTGTTACTTGTGAGTGGGTTTCAAATATTGCGTTCTGACACGCCGGTGTGACTGGGTATTGTCTCCAAATCCGCCAGTTCATTTTCGGGTCAAAGTACCAGATGGTTGGTTCTCTACGCAAGTCGTCGGCACAGAACCTGAACTTGAACCCTGACATTTCGAGTTCGTTGATAATCTCTGATGCGATTCGCCGTTCTTGGTCACCCTGGGCGTTCAGGGTTTCGATGGCACTCTGGACGATTGCCGAGTGGTTTTTGTTCTCGGAGTTGAAACTCCGTGCTTGACGGAGGATGTTCTGGGATTGAGGGTCTCCAAACTCTCCCCTGTTGTATGGGTCTGACATTGTATTCAGTTGTTAGGTAAATAGCAAGAAAGGGGTCTGACAACTGCCAAACCCCCTCTTACTCAACTAAATGTCAGGAGTAGGAGCAAAGTCCGCACAGTTGTCGAGGTTGCATGCCCAACCCCAATCTACATACTTAGTTTACCCTTTTTGCCAGAGTGTAAACCTTGCTCTGTCTATGTGTCTAGGTACGCTTTCACTTCAACCCAGCGGTGTGCCCGCAAAGGGTTATTACTGATTATTAGTGCGGGAGTGCCGCACATTCCGTCGTAATCTGGGTCTATATCGTGCTGTCTATAACTTTCTAGGGTTTGCTTTATGCACGCTCTCTTGACTTCCTTTATCTCTTCCAGGTCGTCTGGTATCCACTGACTGCCTTCCCCTCCACACTTGTACCGTTCGGTTGCTTCATCGAAGGTCAGTGCCTGTACGGATGGGGTTGCTTGCCTGTCCCAAATCAAAATCCGTTCAGTATCCGCAAAGGTGTCATCCCGAAGAACTTTGAATGGACCGTCTAGGAGGGCGAGTAACTCATCGTCGTCGCTTTGCTTGTTCTCGTCTTCATTGACGATGTAGTTGCTGAACTCCGCCACCCAATCTGTCGCGTCCTCTTGGGACGCCCCCTCGGCAACCAATGACTCAACAAGTTCCAGTTGGGCAACCCAAGCATCGCCTTCGTCCTCCTCGTTGGAGACCATCGCCTCTCTCAACTTTCGTTTATTCCTAGCGATTTCCTCAAGGTTTGCTTCTGTCTCCCTTCCTTCCTCTAGGTCGTTTATCAGGTCTTCAATCCAGTCCAAGTCGTCTTTCTCTGCCATTTGGTGCTCCGTTAGGTGTTGTTAGAGGAGGAACCCTCGTTTTTCTAGGTTTGTTTTGAGGGGTTGCTCCCTGAAAGCAGGGACCTGGGGGGTGTCCCAACCTTTGTCAATGTGTGAGAACGCCCGCCACACCCACTCGGGAGTGTGCCCCGGTCCAAACTTTTTTGCAACCCCGTCCTCTCTGGTCACTTCCAACCAGTTGCCGATGGTGCCCATCGTTGGTCCGTAGAACCGGAAGGTGTACTCCGTTCCTTTGTAGACGAGGGAGTGTGGTTCGTTGTTTTCGAGGTGCTCCCGGTAGAGGGCGAGTTCCTCCGGCCAGTCGCTGCTGGGTGCTTCTGCGTGTGTCACGGGTTTTCTCCTGTGTTTTTTTGGTTGTTCATTTGCTGGTCGGCATAGAGTTCTGCCAGTGGCGTCAACAGGTGAGACTGCCCTTCCCAGCAGGCGTTTGCCTGGTTCCAACTTCGTTCCGGTGTGTCGTTTTTCAGTGCCGGGTACTGGTGAAGAAGTTCCCTCATCTCCTTCAGTGCGTCGCCCGTTTCCCTACCCCTGGCGACTGCCGCCGCCACTTCCAGTTCCAGTTTCCCTACCCCTGCTGACCCTGCTGTCTTGACGGTTTGCCCGATTACGAAGCGACCGCCCTCCCAGTAACCCTTCACGGCAACCTCAACCCAGTTGTTTGCTGAAGGACATCAGGAGTGATGCCTGTTGGGTCGTGTCAAGGGCGAATGCCGGTGCCCAGGCGTCTTCTTCTGTCAGTTGACCCGCAAGGTTTCGAGTGACTGACTCCAACAACGGAAGAACCTTGGAGGCGACCGCTGCCTTGCGGTTGTTTTCGTACGCCAGGTTTACCCCTTGCAGCAGGGCGACGCTCGCTTTTATCTTCTCGTCGTTGTTCCCGGTTGCTGCCACCTGGGCGAGTGCTGTCATTGCCAGGTCCAGGGCAGTTTCGAGTTTTTCATCAGCGACCAGCATTACCACCCCCCTTTCCGTCGTTGTTTGGCAACCCCGGGGTGAGTAAGTCCGAGCGGTCTCTCCCCTCTATCCACTCAAGCAAGGCGTACTCCAGTGCGCCTTTGCTCGTGAAGACCAGGTTGGGGAACCGCTGCTCCACTCTTTCTTTCACAAAACGAATCAGGTTCAGATCGCACTTCACCACCCCGCTACCCCTGTCTTTCTCCTTGACATTGATACGGGGAAGACTCAAAAGGTCCTTCATTTCACCCCCTGGCGGGTCAACAACATATTCCGCACCTTGTCCAGTGCCAGAGAGACGCTGCTGTTTAGGTCGATGTCGACGGTTGCATTGGCGTCCACGCAGGTCCCCCTTACGGACTTTGTACCAACAGGGCACCGCATTCTGAAGTTCGTCGTTGGGTCGTCGTGTAGTTCTTGTTTGGTGGATAGGTTCTCTAGGGAATGCACTTTTTCGGTTCCTTGTGCCACGGTTTCTTCCTTGTAACTTGCGGTAACTTTTACCCTTTTCGCTCCGGTGCCCTCACCCTAAAAACTGGAACAGAGCGGTCTCACTTTATGAACCGTTAGACGCAAAAGGCGCTAAACTTGTGATGTTCAAAGCAGACACCAAGTTGTCCCTCTACCCCTCCCCACGCTTCACCCCTTCTCTCAAAGACAGTCGCCTTTGGTCACTGGACTGGGTTCAGCAAAACGGTGTGACCGGTCCGTTCCACTTCATTCTTTGCCTCAAGGTTCAAGGTGGTTACAACTTGCTCGGCGAGTACGCCACCGCTACCGAAGCGTTCGTTGCCCGGCGTGAGTTAGTTGCTTCTACCGGAACCACCTCTTACTTCCTCCGTGCTGTTCGTGTTCGCCCAGTTGTTGATGACTCTGGGGAGGACCACGACCTCTTTAGTGATGCCCTTCGGACTGGCGACTACTCCCTGGTTCCTTCTCACAAGCAGTCCGAGTTCAAAGCGTGGGCGGCAAAAACTGTTTCTTCCCGTGCCGCCTACCGAGGCGCTTCCCCCTACAACCCTTTCTGACCCCCTACCAGTGACAGTTTCTTTTCACTCGCTTCAGTCCCTCAACGACCTGCAGGAACTTGCTGTCAAGGCAGCGAGGGACGCTGTGTGCGACTTTGAACAGAATGCAAGCGACGCTGCTGACCAAGGCAACTACCAACTTGCCCAGATGTACAAGCAGTGGGCGTTCGGTGCCCAGGTTGCCTCTTTCCGTGTCTCCGAGTCTTTCACCGCTGCCTTCACTGCCGCTTTTGAGGAGTGGGAGGCGTCTGCTGGTCCGGTTCTCACCGACCATACCGAGGTTGAGTTGCCAAACCTTGACCGCTCTGCCTCTGCTCGTGTGGTTCCTATGAGGGCAGTCCGTTCAGTCAAGTAACGACTTTGCTTCCACCTTGTAGGTGGAGAGACTGGTGCCTCTCTGTAGGACCACGAGGAGTTGCCTGTACGGGGTGTTGAACCCCTCTTTACTTGCGCCGATAAAGGCAACCAGGTCATCTACAGAGCAGACCACCCCTTGGTTCAGTTCTTCTTGGCATGCGTCCCACACCGCACAGAACTCCTCTCCGTCCTCTGGGTCGTTCGCCAGTTTCTCCCAGGCACCGTCACTTCCCAGGTCTTCCCTGAACTGTAAGAACTTCTTCATCAGGGGAGAAGACAGTGATGCGCTGACCTTGAGGTAACCCCCCAGCGCCCCCACCGGTGCTGACGCCACCGTTCCATCACAGTCAATAGCAACCGGGGTCTTGAGACTGAACTCCTTCTCTGCCAACAGTTGCTTCGCCACTACGGCAAGAGACGCCCGTTTTTCTGTGGCGTGTCGTTCGTGCCGTTCAATCAAGTCCACGGGGTTACACCTGACTTATATTGTTAGGGCGACGATAACACTCCACAACAACTTGTGAAGCACTTCCTTTTCCTCTCTCTCCTGTTGGCGCCAGGTGCCGCCTTTGCTCAACAGACCGCCCCCTCTGACGGCAACTGCCCGTACCACACTTCAAAACAAGGGAGTCTTTGTGTTGCCAGTGGCAACCACCAGGTTGTTTATGTTGGTGAGACCCGTTCTGGTTGCCCTGTGGGTTGGACCAAAAGTGGTAACTACTGTGTGAAGTAGTTAGTCAAGACTCGGACACTTCACTCTGTTTTAACCTTTCGTCTAAGTCCGCCTTCAGTAGTGTGGCATAAGTAGAGAATAACTTATCCAGTTCTTCCTCCTTGCTTTCATGCCACAGTTCGTCTATTGCATCGTTTAGATCGTCTTCGTCTTGGTGCTTTTCCGTGAGTTCGGAAATAGTTCCCTTGTTTTCTTCCTGCCAGGTGTTTTGTACCTCACTGAGTCCAGTCGTCTTGTCAACAGCAATCCCGGACTTGGCAAGCGTTACACCAACATACCCCTCATTCTCTTCGTAGTAGGTCAGAGTAAACAACGCAGACGGAAACGCCTTGGAAACCTTTGATAGGCACCTTTCATTTATCGGTGCCCAGGCGGTAGAAAAAAACACTTCGAAGATGCCTTCCGGGGAAAATTCGCCTAATTCGCTTTCTGCCCCGACATCATAAACCTTCCACTTGGTGCCCCAGTTTTCGCATCGCCAGTCAGTATCAGGGGTGTTCGGTTCTGGTACGAAGGTGGCAGGAAACTCTTCTTTCGTAAAGGACTTGTTAAGGACCTCCCACTCATCTGCAGTGAGGTTTTGAACTACAAGGTTGTTGCGACAGTCGTTCGCCATTGCTGAATAAGCATTTACACTAACTTATCATGGTCTTCACCCATCCAGTCACGGGCGTACTCGGAGTAAAGGTCTGGTGGAACAACAACACCCCCTGCCCCGTCGGCGTAACGAGGAGCAAGGGTTATTGCGTTCGGTCTGACCTTTGCGTTTGGTTCTAGGCGACTTGCTTATTTTTCGAAGGCGAGCATCATTTGAATCTGGTCAGCAGGGTCGTACTCCTCTTCAATGCAAAGCATTAACTTTAAGTTGTACGATTCCAGGGCGTCGACCATTTCATCCTCGGTTTCCCACTTATCCAGGTCCCAGTCAGGCGTTTCAGGGATACATTTGGCAAATAAGCGGACAGCAGCAAGTGAGACTTTTTTCCTTGTGACTTGGGTGAAACTGCACACAACGTTTTGGTCGTGAGAGTTTGCAAGTGCTGCTTCCCGCTCGCCCTCAATGACCCCAAGAAGTTCCTCCAAAACTTCCTTTTCCCTCGGGGTTAGTTCGTTGCTATTACGACCCAACCAAGCGTCTGGATTGAAACTCATTGTCGGAGCAGAAAAAGGATGAACTGGTTTAGTGTACCGATACTTTTGGAAAGTCAACCAGGTCGCACAGTTGCCTAAGGTTTGACTAAGATCCGTACCTACTGCGTGAAGCAACCATGGCACCCCCCCGCTGACTTATCATGGTCTTCACCCATCCAGTCACGGGCGTACTCGGAGTAAAGGTCTGGGTGTTCTCCTGCCAGTAACGCAGCGTTCTTGTCTTCGCCCTTATCCCAAAAGGCATTGATTGCCTCTGTGAACTCTTCAAGGTTCATTTCGGCACCCGCCAACGCCAGGTTTCAGGTTTCTGGTAGACCGCCCCTTTGAACCAGTCGGGTTCAACTATCGTGCCGCCAAACGGTCTGTCTCGGTCAATGGCGTGCAAACGCCTTCCGTCGTCTGCATAAAGGTCGTTCCACCCGCACATAACCTGGTCGCCTTCCTTCCAAAGTGACGGCACCGAAGGCACCTCATCCAGAACAAAATGCTGGTAGGCGGTTTGGATCAAGCGCACAAGGCGCACTGTGTCGTCTGTGTCCGGTATCTCTTCCAGGTTCAGGTCCCGTGGGTCGTTGAGCACCCACAGCACCTTGTCCAGCGTCGTCATTGCAGGGTCATTCGGTCCATTGAACGCTCCCTGCAACTCGCCATCAACCCAGTTCGAGCGGTCGTTCATGTAGTTGCGGTCGAACCGCCAACCCTTTTCAAACCTGAAGAGGTCTGCCGTGTCTATTAGATACATCCGACTCAACCGCCAACTGCCCAACAGGAACAGCAGTAGTGGCAACTCACCAACGGGACCCAAACCGTCCCCGTACTTCCGGAAGGAGTTGTAACTGACATGGTTACGGAAGGCGTACTCGCCTTCCTTACACCAGTCCTCGCCTTTCTCAAGGCATTGTCGGTAGGCGTCACGGTCACGCAGGAGGTATGGGTTTTTCCACCACAGCACCTCCTCCCTTGTCAGGTCCACCTAGATAGTGTTGACATTTTTAGTCTTCGCCCCTGCTGCTTTCGCTGCTTCCCTCCTCGCAAGTTCTGCTTTCAACTCTTCATCAGACACCGAGGTGATGGCACTAGGTGTCGAGGGTGCTACGGAACGGGCGCTAACGATTGCAGCGATGTACTCGCTTGCCTTCCCTTTCTTTTCACCCTCTCCTTTGTCTTTCACATCATTAGCAAGTGCTTCAAGGGTTGCCGGTGAGGCGTACTGGAAGACTGCCTCAAGGACAGCGCCGATTAGTAGGCGCCCTTGGAGTTTCCGGGGTGCGACCACCTTGCCCTCTGCGTTGGTCTTTTCAGGTTCCTTGAACCGTTCTTGCAGCACTGACACCACCCGGTAAGGGGCGGTTTCCTTGCCAAGGGTGAAGGCAATGTCTTTGGCGGCGGGTTTCCTTGCGGTGGGCATCGGTTTCAAGTGGGAACTTTCTGTAATCGTATCCGTGCGGAGTTATACGGGCAACTGACAAAGCACCCGTGAGACTTGCGTGGGTCGCCACTCGCACCCTGCCGCAGTTCTGCTGCCGCTGGCGTTCAAGGTGTCGGCAATCGCCTGGAGTGTCATCCCCTGTTGCCGCAGGTGGTTTGCCAACGGGCGAACTGTCGCCCTGTGCTCTTCCGCGTTGCGTTTCCGAGCAGCGTTCATACCGGCAAGCGAAGCGTGGGAACCACCGGTCCCTCCCAACTTGACCCCCCTTGCTTTCGCCGCTGCCAATGCTTCACGGGTACGCCTGGATATTTGCTCGCGTTCTTGTTGGTTCAAGATTGCCCAGATACCAAGTTGGAAGTTGTCCGCCTGGGGCATCGCTGCCACTTTGAACCGCACCTTGCTGTCCTTCATTAAAGTCAGCACAAAAGCGGCGTCCCTGGATAGTCGGCACAGTTTGGACACAAGCAGGGTGGTGCCGTCTTGCCTGCACCGTTCCAACGCCTGAAGCAGCAACGGTCGGTTGCGCTCCTCCTTGCCGCTCTGAACCTCTGTGAACTCCTCAACGAGGACCGCCCCTTCTTCCTCAACCAATCGGGCAACCTCTGCTTTCTGCGCCGCCAGACCCAAACCCGACAACCCCTGTCGTGCGGTGCTCACCCTGTAAAGGGCGACATAGCGATCTGCCATTTGCTCCGTTTTACGCTTCTGCGTCGACCGTGTGTGTGTAAAAGGAAGTTTAGCGCCCTTTGCCGCTTTCCTCCGTCCAACCGGGAAACGGGCAAGGGAACTCGTAGTCGTATTCCAGGGCGTCAGCACAAACGATGTGGTACCACCCTGGTTGGTCTGGGGTTAGACCTAACCGTGCTTTTGCCGTCTCGACATTGTCTGCCATAAGGTCTACGCCATAAATCATGTGATTTACCACCCAGTAAGGGTCGTGAAACTGGGAAAGTTCTAGAAGTAGAGCAACCAGAAAGTTGCCATCACCGCAGGAGTTATCAAGATAGGTACTGAAAGGGTCTTGCCTCTTCTCAACCGGTATATCGGCAACCATCTTTCGGCATAGTTCCATCGGAGTAAAGACCTCGCCCGTTGCCTTCACACGGTCGTGTCCCCGCTCTCGTTGCTTGCGGAGTTCTGCCTCGATGCTGTCGGGTTGTTTTGGTTGGTTTAGTTCCATAGTTTTCCTGCCGAAAGGAGACGAGTTGAGGGGTATTGACCACCCGTTTACCTTTACCGGTAAAACCCAGTCATACCAAGGGAAGTCAAGGGGTAAAGCAACGGGCAAGTAAACCCTTGGATACACTTGTTTTGTTCCGGTCTGGCGACTTGTTTTTCACCAGTTTGATTCTCTGTTTTAGATGAGGTAGGAGGGTAAACGCTCCACCCTCCACTGCCCTTTACCAACTCTGTAAATGCGGAAACCGTGCTTTATAACCTCGTCGTCCCAGTTAGACACGGTTGATGCTTTCATTTGAATACCATCTCCCAATATTTTTCCGGTAAGCAGGTACCCCTTGTCTGCTGCCTTTGCAAGGAAGTCAAGTGGTGCAAGGTGGTCTTGCGGTTGTGCCTTTCGAAACTCTTGACCAATCCCCTTTATCAACTTGTTTAGGATCTCATCGCTCAACACCCCCAACTCACTGGCAGTGGTTTGTAACCCCCTCACAGTTAGTTCAGATACGGAACCATTTGCCTCAACATCAATCGCATCTGCGGGCACCTCAAAGTCCAAAGGTTGAACAAAGGCGTTCACTTCTCCGTCAACGCCACCGTTCCGTTTGAACTCGTTTGTTAGGTGCACAACTATTTCAGGGATGGTGTAACCCTTGATTGCCCAGAACGAACACTGGTCCAGCAGCATCACATCGGATGCGGCGTAGAACAAGCGAGGACCGACCTTTGTTGGTGAAATCCAACCCCGGTCAACCAAGGGGTCGCGGCGCTTGAACAGCGTTGGTTTGGTGCACCCGTACCGCTTCAAC
>Ga0209188_1002764_pt1 | contig 12623 bp, 11 predicted proteins | sample C_130625_EF_Meta_FD_187307 | JGI IMG/M metagenome (GOLD analysis project Ga0209188, IMG submission 187307) | Freshwater microbial communities from Lake Croche, Canada to study carbon cycling - C_130625_EF_MetaG (SPAdes) (version 2) | ecosystem: Environmental > Aquatic > Freshwater > Lake...
TACCGATGGTAACGCAGATTATTTGGAGACATGTATCAAAGCGATTATGAGTAATTATGTATCTGCAACAAAAAATTCCAGAACTGATTTTGAGAATTCCTTGAATTTTGAAAATCAGTTTGATTATATCAAAAAAAGGCTACTCAGCGAGATCTAATGGAAAATAAAAAAAGACTCGCTATAATAACTACGCATCCCATTCAATATAATGCGCCACTGTTCGCTTTGTTGAAGGAAAGAAACCTCATTGATTTTAAAGTTTTTTATACATGGGGTACTGATGCCTTAAAAGAAAAATACGATCCTGGTTTTGGAAAAAAAATATTGTGGGATATTGATTTAATGAAGGGTTATGATTTTGTTTTCTTAGAAAATAAAGCCAAAGAAAAAGGCTCTCATCATTTCAATGGAATTGATAATCCCGACATAATTGACGTTATTATAGAATACAACCCACATGCTATTTTAGTTTATGGTTGGCCTTTGAAAAGCCATTATAAAGTAATGAGGTATTTTAAGGGAAGAATACCTGTTATTTTTCGCGGTGATTCTCACCTTTTAGATCATTCAAATTTTCTTAAGGCATTTATAAAAAAAATGGTTCTGAAATGGGTTTATCGCCATGTAGACAAGGCCTTTTATGTTGGACAAAGTAATTATCAATATTATCTCGCAGCAGGATTAAAACCCAAACAACTTTTTTTTGCGCCACATGCCATAGACAATCAAAGATTTTCTGATGATAATATTGAAATAATAAATTCGGCTAAAATTTTAAGGGCATCTTTGGGAATATCTGAAAACGATTTGGTTTTTCTTTTTGCAGGAAAATTGGAAAATAAAAAAGATCCTTTCATTTTATTGAACTCGTTTGTTGCTGTAGCATTAGAAAAAAATGTTCATCTTGTGTTTGTTGGAAACGGTGAATTAGAGAATCAGTTGAAAATATCATCAGTGGAAAACAAACAAGTACATTTCATTAATTTTTGTAATCAATCTGAAATGCCAGCTATATATCATATGGCAGATATTTTTGTACTTCCTTCAGCTGGACCGGGAGAATCATGGGGGCTTGCGGTGAATGAGGCCATGGCTAACGGCAAAGCCATTATTGTTAGTGATAAATGTGGTTGTGCGGCTACGCTTGTAAAAGAAGGCTTCAATGGATTTGTATTTCAGGCTGGTAATCAATCCATGTTGGAATTGGCAATCAAAAAGTTGATTGAAGACAAAAAAATAGTTGAAAAAATGAAAATCGAATCTAAAAGTATGATCGCAGATTATAATTTTACAGCGATTGCGGAGGCAATAGAAGTTCAGGTAATAAACTAAAATTCACAGTAACACCAATTAATTGTTGAGATGAGTCATGTTGTTTGCAAATTACCCAAAGCCGGATTAGGAAACCAATTGTTTCCGCTAATGCATGCTGCTGTTTTTGCTAACCTCAATGATTTGCCATTAATTGTAATAGGATACCATCAGTTTAAAATTGGACCTTATCTCAGGAATGAAAAATCAAAAAGAAACTACCAGGGATTTTTCAAATTTGAGAAGAATATCTTTTTTGAATGGATGGATTTGCTCAAGCTTAAATTGATGTCATCAGGAAAGAAAATAGTACAAGAACCAAAATTGGAAGTGGTGGCGAATAAAGATGATAATACCATTTATTATTTTGAAAAGATGCCAACCTATCATGATTACTTTTTACATCTAAAGCCTCACCGTCGATTGGCAATTGAATTACTTACTGATATGATTGCCGAGAAGTACATTGAGAAACTAAACAATGAATCTGCTTCTAATATTGGTGTTCACATAAGAATGGGAGATTTTAGAAAATTAAACCCAGGAGAGGAGTTCAAAGGAGGGCATGTAAGAACACCTGAAAGTTATTTCACAAACATCATCAATGGAATCAGGTCAAAAATAGGGGATATTGATGAGGTCAAAGTATTTACTGATGGCCGGTTCAATGAATTTGAGGAATTGTTTTCTTTGCCCAATATTCAGTTGGTTGAAGGAAATCCAGACATTGTTGATCTGTTGTTATTGAGTAGATGTAAAATTATTGTAATTTCAACAGGCAGCACATTTTCTTATTGGGCGGGTTTTTTATCAGAGGCTCCGATGATTATGCATCCTGATCATATTCATTCGAGAATAAGACCATTGTGTGATTTGAATTTACCTTTCGAAGGACCTTTCGAAGAGTTTATTAAAGAAAAAAAATTACAACTTGAAAAAAGAAAATATCAATAAATTTCTAAGTCGTTTTGGATTTGAAGTTCATGGTAATGGATTTATACAATCTTTAAAAAAAACTTCATTTAAAGAAGATGCATTTGAAGTACAATATAAAATATTGTCTGGGGAAGCGAGATTCATTTTTGATGTTGGAGCCAATAGAGGAGATACGGCAATAAAATATTCAACATTGTTTGATCAAGCAAAAGTATATGCATTTGAACCCTTCCCAGAAACTTTTGAAAAGCTTCTTAATAATATTAAAGATTATGAAAAAATAGTACCTGGTCAATATGCAATAGCAGACGAAAAAGGTCAGGCTGTATTATTTAGCAATTTTAATGAAGACACCAACTCGTTATTGCCATCAGATAAAATAGGTTTGTCCTCAGATCAGCAGGTGAAAAATAAAAGTTCAATTACTGTCCAAACTGAAACTATTGATAACTTTTGTCGTAATAACAATATTCAGCAAATTGATATTCTAAAAATGGATATTCAAGGTAGTGAGTTGGCAGCCTTAAAAGGCGCAGTTGACTTGCTTGAAAAAAAGAAAATCAAACTCATCTACACAGAAACATATTTCAAACAACAATATCAGGGTCAGCCTTTGTTTCACGACATATCCTCCTTCTTGTACAGTTATGGATATGTAATTCAAGATATTTACAGTCCGATTTACGGAAATGGGAGCCTGGCATGGTCGGATGCAATATTCATCCCAAAGTAACCTGTCAGTTGTATTCAATTTCTGATTTTACACAAAACTCAAATATTAATTACTGATTGATGATAGGAAAATTATTCAGAAAGTTCAATGATTTCAGGGGAAAACAGCGTTTGTCAAGATTGTTGATGAGCAGGAAATTGAAAAGCACTCATGACATTCTTGTTGAGGGAAAATATAATTGCAATTATTTGGTGCCTAATATCAAAGAGGTTATTGGTTTTGAACTTTACATAAATGGAATTTTTGAAGAAGAGTTTATACAGCTCATACTTTCAAAACTGAAACCCAATGCTGTAATCATTGACTTAGGTGCCAATATTGGTTCTATTTCTATTCCTATTTGTAAATTAAGAAATGATGTGAGTGTCATTGCAGTTGAAGCATCATCAATCATGTATGGTTATTTGAAAAAAAACATTGAATTGAACGGAATCATTAATTGTGAGATTTTGCATATGGCAATCTGGGTGAATTCTGAAAGCGAAGTGCCATTTTATTTACCGGAAGAACAATATGGGAAAGGAATGATTGATATGAACAAGTCTTCTGGAAATTTCGAATTGGTTAAAACTATATCGTTGGACGATTTATATAATCAATATCAATGTAAAAAAGTTGATTTTTTAAAAGTAGACATTGAAGGTTTTGAATATTTCGCTTTTAAAGGTGGGGCTCATTTATTAAAACAAGCGGATGCTCCGGATATATTATTTGAATTTATCGCTACTGCAGAAAAATCTGCTGAACCACTTGAGCCAGGGGATGCTCAGGCAATATTATTCGCTTATGGCTACAAGTTGTACAAGATTGAACATAGCCAACTCATCGAAATAAAAAAACCACTTACTGACAGTTACGCTATGATTTTTGCCACAAAAAAGTATCATGTTTAGCAAATCAAAAGTAAATATTCAATATTTTGTACTTTTTTGTATTATATTCAGATTCATATTTTTAGATCTGAATTGGTTCACCTACGGAGCCTTAATGCTTTCTGCTTATCAGTTTTGTCTGATTTTTGTTTCCGTAAATTATTTTATACCCATTAGATATTTATCGGGATTTATGATGTGCCTTCAGATTCTCATTGGACCTGCACTTGCTTACAATGGTTTGGACGTTTATCAGGAGGGTTACAATAAAATGCAAGTCCCAGAATCCGATTATTTTGCATATGCCTTTCCGTCGGTATTGATGTTTATTATTGGGTTGAATTTTTTGTCAAATAATTTGGCTGGTGAAAAGCCTGATACTGAAGGGTTGAAAAATTATGTTAAAGAGCATCCCATGATGCCTTATACACTGATTTTAGTTGGTTTCATTTCAAGTTTGGTTTCTATATATTTCAGCAGTGACCTAGCATTTATATTCTTGGTGCTCAGTTGTTTTAAATTTGTCGGGATTTTTTTAATTGTTCTAGGAAACAAAGGCATTAAGCCTCTACCACTTTTAGTTGTTTACGGTTCAATTATTTCTTCTTCTATAGCACAAGGTATGTTTTTTGATTTGTTGACTTGGCTAACCTTTTTAGGATCAGTATATGCCATTAAATTCAAACCCAACAATTATCTAAAATTGACTTTTGTTGTTATTTTTTCATTTATTGCGATTTTGATTCAACAATTGAAAGGTGATTACAGAGAGGCGACCTGGAAACAAGGAGAAGAGGCCAATGTGGAGACAGTAAAGAAATCGCTCAAGAAAAAAAATGAAAAGCAAGGATTGTTCAGTGCAGAAAGTTTGGGGTCTAGTAATCTTCGAATCAATCAGGGGTATATCATTACCAATATAATGAAAACGGTACCTGATAAAGTGCCATATGAAAATGGCGCAGAATTGGAACTTATTTTGGAATCTTCAATACTGCCAAGAATTATTGCTCCTAACAAGCTAAACTCAGGAGATCGTTTTATATTTATGAAATACTCCGGAATCCCAGTTGCAGTTGGTACTTCGATGGCTTTGAGTTCAGTAGGAGATGCATATATCAATTATGGCCAATTAGGTGGTGCTGTTTTTATGTTTTTCTTTGGCTTTCTGTTCAGTTACTTTCTGAAATTATTTAATAAAAAGAGTAAGGATTTTCCTATTGCCATTTTATTGGCAACAGCTGCATTTTATTATCCGATTCGACCAGACTGTGAATTGCAAACTATCTTAGGCCATCTTTTTAAATCAACCATTATCATTTTTGTAATACTAAGCGTTTGGAAACATAATTTTAAACTAAGTGCTTTTTCTTTGAAAAGGAAAAGAAAAGAGCTGGCTTTTTGATTATTGAAAATGAAAAAGATACTTTTTTCCATACCTTGGTTTTCTCCTGCATTTAAAGCTGGTGGTCCAGTTCAGTCAGTGTTGAACATGGTAAATAATATTGGAGGCGATTTTGAGTTTGAAGTAATTACATCAGATAGGGATATTGATGGGACATCATTGAATATACAAGAGACAAACAAATGGATTCAATTCAATAACAACACAAAAGTATATTATAGTTCTGCAGCAAATAGTTTGTCTCGCTTGTTGAAGATTTTTAAAAATAAAAAATCAGATATCGATTTTTTAACTGGAGTTTACTCATTTCATTTCACCATCTTACCGGTTCTATTCAGCCGAAGTAAACGAAAAATAATTTCTGTCAGAGGTATGTTGCATCCTCCTGCGTTACAACAAAAAAGATTTAAAAAGAAAATTTATCTCTCTTTATTGAAGCCATTGTTGTTGTATAAAAAAGTAGAATTTCATGCAACTGACGAATCAGAAAAAAAACATATCATATCTTTCATTGGGCAACAACCAAAAGTTTGGGTTGCTGCAAATATTCCAACAATAATTGAAGCCAATTTTTTACCAAAGAAAAAAGGTGTACTAAAATTACTCACAGTAGCTTTGATAGGTCCAATGAAAAATCATCTCGAAGTACTGAATGCTTTGGCTACTTGTGAATCATCGATTGAATATGATATTTGTGGTCCAATTTATTGGCCTGATTACTGGCAGAAATGTTCCGAAGTTATTAGCAGACTTCCTTCAAATATAAAGGTCAATTATCATGGAGCTATTCCTCCTCATGAACTAATTGCTTTTTATCATCAATCTCATGTGTTTATTTGCCCAAGCCAAAGTGAGAATTTTGGACATGCCATTTTTGAAGCTTTCAGTGCAGGTAAACCCGTAATCACAAGTCACAACACACCTTGGAATCAGCTCGAAGAAAAGAAAATTGGTTTGAATGTTCATCCTGAAAAAGGCGACATTCATAATGCTGTTAAGCGATTTGCTGATATGGATGAGCCAACTTACACAGACTGGAGCAGCAGAGCTGCGGCATTTGCCAGAAAACAACCTTTTATTGATGAAGCCAAAAGGGATCATGAAAAGATGTTCGCTGATGTTGAACAATGATACGTTTTTTAATTCTTTAAATTGAAATCAAAAATGAACAAAGAAATGAAGAATGAATTTCAAATGAAACAGTTTTTGAGTTTCGTTTTTAAGTTCATTTTTTTATTTCTTTTGTTTTATTACGGAACAAAGGCGGTAATAGCATTAAGTGCAACTGAAGGACATTATAATCAATTTGTTGCTGATCATCTTGATTACGTCAGCATGATAAAGCGTTCATTGATTTGGGGCACACGTTTGTTGCTTTCTTTTTTTCATATCGATACTTATCAGGTAGATCCGTTTATCGTAAGAATAAAAGATGGTGTTGGTGTTAGAATTGCGCACGGATGTGTAGGATATGGTGTGGATAGTTTTTGGCTGGCTTATGTTTTGGCAAACTCATGGAAAGTCAAAATGAAAGCAAAATTGATTGTTATCGGATTGTTCGTTCTCTGGCTAATAAATGTCCTTCGGATAAGCCTATTATTGGTAACGATGCAACATAACAAGTCTATGCCTTTGGGCTTGGATCATCATACATGGTTCAATATCATTTCTTATGGGCTGATTTTGTTATTTTTGTTTTTGAGTGAAAACAGAATTGTCAGAAGGGATGAAACTATATCCTCAATGAAATGATTGAAATGGATTTCCAATGATTTTAAATTAATGTCTGGGTATGAATGAAGAAGAGATAATTAATAGCAATAGAAGAAAAATTTATGAAAGGCTGGATTATTTACCCGAGCCTAGAGATTATCATTCAAAGGTTTCATGGATTGTTCAAAATCAAATTGCCGCTACCAATGGAGTGCACTACGTCAATAGAATAGGAAAACTGAATGAGTATCCTTTTTATGAATTGCCAGTCAGTCAGGTGACAGGCGATAAGATTATGCTAGATATTGGTTCGGGTTGGGGCAGATGGTTGATTAGTGGACAAAAGAAAGGTTATATCCCTGTTGGTGTTGACATCAGACTCGAGTTTTGCGAAACCCAGCAAGAAACATTGAATTATCATGGTGTAAAAGGATATTCAGTTGTTGGTGACCTTGAAAATTTACCATTTCATTCATGTATTTTTGATTTGATATGGTCTTTCAGTGTGATTCAACATACTCATTTCGACCGCTTGACCAATTGCCTGAAGGCGATAGACAATTTACTGACAGATAGTGGCTATACATACCTCGAATTTCCAAATAAAAATGGACTGAGAAATCGTTTTGGTCCGGTGAAACATCAAGATGCATACAAAGACGATTACAATAGCTGGGATGTGAGATACTATTCTCCTGAAGAATACAAAATGATTTTTGAAAAATACCTAAAGTCTTTCAGCTATACCAATCATAGTTTTTTAGGTATTGGTGTATTGAAAGAAGATTTGAAATATGTGTCGATTAAAAACAAATTGCTTTGCTCTCTTTCTTTGCTATTGTCTTCTATGACTCACATAATCCCTGGCATGAAATCTTTGTCTGACAGCCTTTATTTAAAAGCAATTAAGAAATCTTTTGCGACTGAAAATTTGGGAAGAAATCAATTTTTAAAAAACCATCAATCAGAAACATTCAGCAATCTTGACATTGTTCCTTTGCTTAAATGTCCTAAATATGGCGGATCACTAGTGTTAAGCACAGATAAGAAAAAATTAATTTCAGAGGAAGCTGGAATTTATTATCAGATTGTCAATGACATACCGATTCTAATTAGCAGTGAAGCCAACAGGATATAACTCAATCCATACAATTTTTTAATAGATTAATAAAATGATTTTAATAGGAATAAACGCTTACCATGCTGATGCTTCCGCTGCGATTTTTGTAGATGGGAAAATGATAGCGGCCATTGAAGAAGAGCGTTTCACCAGAGTGAAGCATTGGTCGGGGTTTCCGATAAAGGCTATTGAATTTTGTTTGAAAGAAGCCGGAGTAGGAATTGAAGCTGTTGATTATTTCTGCATAGGCAGAGATCCCAAAGCAAAGTTTTTTAAAAAGATATTGTTTCTAATGTCACATCCTTTTGTTAGTTTACCTGCCATTAAGGAAAGGTTTTCAAACAGTAAAAAAGTGGGTAGTATCGATTCCATTCTTTCAGCTCATTTTGGAATGCCTCAGGAACATTTCAAAGGAAAGATAAAGAATGTAGAACATCATATCAGTCATATTTCGTCCGCATTCTTCGCTTCACCTTTTGAAGAGTCGGCTTGTTTGTCAATAGATGGTTCGGGAGATTTTACAACAACCATGACTGCATTTGGAAAAGCGAATCATATTAATGTTTTGGATTCTGTTGATTTTCCTCATTCACTTGGGTTGTTTTATACAGCGTTCACCCAACTGCTTGGATTCCCTCATTATGGAGATGAATACAAAGTGATGGGGATGGCTCCATATGGTAATCCTAAATATGTCGACAAAATTTTTGAAGTCATAGAACATACCAAAGACGGTTTGTTCAAAATCAATCAAAGCTATTTCAGAAGTGCCACTTCAGGTATCATCAATTATGGAGATGATCATATTCCTGTTGTCGCTTCTATGTTTAATGAAAAGATGATTGAGTTATTTGGACAGCCTCGACAAAAGCATGATGAACTGACACAATACCACCGTGATCTTGCCGCTTCTGTTCAGCGAATGACCGAATTGACCATTTTTCATTTGTTGAATCATTTGCATAAAAAAACAGGATCTGATAACATTTGCATTGCCGGCGGTGTAGCACAAAATAGTGTGGCGAATGGGAAAATCACAAGAAACACTCCATTCAAAAATGTATATATTCCTTCTGCTGGTCATGATGCCGGAATTTCAATGGGAGCGGCTTTATATGTGCAGCATCAACAAGAAAACATAAAGCGTCATTATATCAAATCTGCATATACAGGCAGCAAATTCAGCAATGAAGAAATTGAAAAATGGCTGCAAGCGAAAGGAATTGAATATGTCAGACTTGAAGATGAAAAGTTGTACGATGTGGTGACAGATTGCCTGATTAATGGTGGTGTTGTAGGATGGATGCAGGGTAGGGCAGAGTTTGGTCCTCGTGCTTTGGGCGGAAGGTCTATCATTGCCGATCCAAGAAGAAATGATGCCAAGGAAATTTTAAATGCTAAAATTAAACGCAGAGAAAGCTTCAGACCATTTGCCCCTTCGATTCTCGAAGACTATGTTGCAGAATATTTTGAATTGGATGAGCCTGTTCCTTTTATGGAAAAAGTATTTCCAATTAAAGAAGATAAAAAGGCAAGTATCCCTGCAGTTACGCATGTTGATGGCACGGGAAGATTGCAAACAGTGATGAAAGATATTTCCCCTAGATATTATGCATTGATAGATGCGTTTAGAAAAAAAACTGGTGTTCCTATTTTGTTGAATACTTCATTTAATGAAAATGAACCTATCGTTAACTCACCTGAAGAAGCCTGGAATTGTTATCATAGGACGAACATGGACATGCTAGTTATGGAAAATATTCTGATTTCAAGAAATTCTATCGAGTCGATTTGATGATTTAATTCCTAAATGCTGTAATTTTAAAAAAAATTAACAATTAGTTATAAATAAGATAGAAAAAATTATGGAATAGTGGTTTTTCGAGAAAATCATCTATTTACTTTTTTTCTTTGAAACAAAGCAAATTGAAAATTACGATTATAACTGTCACCTTTAATTCTGAAAAGCATTTAGCCCAATGCATTGAATCTGTATTAAGTCAAACTTATCCGAATATAGAATACATTATTGTCGACGGTAATTCGAAAGACAGTACAATCGAAATTGTAAGAAAATATGAATCTCGCATTACTAAGTGGATTTCTGAGCCTGACAGTGGAATGTTTGACGCGCTGAATAAAGGAATGAAAATGGCAACTGGTGATGTGATAGGCGTATTACACAGTGATGATGTTTTTGCATCAACAGATGTCCTTGAGTCTGTAGTAAAGGCATTTGAAAAAGAGAAGGTAGATACCGTTTATGGAGATCTAAAATATGTTTATGCTGAAGATATCTCCAAGCTATATAGAATCTGGAAAGGAAAGCCATTTAATCGTAATTTGTTCAAATTTGGTTGGATGCCCGCACATCCTGCTTTTTACTTCAAAAGAGATTTGATTGAAAAGTACGGCAATTATGAAACTCATTTTTTCTCTGCGGCTGATTACGAATTGATGGCAAGATTTTTATACAAAAACAAAGTGTCCGCTTATTACCTGCCTAAATTATGTGTATTAATGAGAAGAGGCGGACTTAGTAATAATAACATTTTTAAAAGACTACGAGCTAATAGAAGAGATTATCTGGCCATGAAAGCCAATGGGATTCCAATGCCTTTTATCGTTTCCATTTTAAAACCTTTAAGTAAATTACATCAGTATTATAAGAAGTAATATCAATAAGGATTTTAAATCTATTTTGAAATCTTGAAATAATTATGTTTTCGTTATTCAAAAAAAAAGAAAAATTAGATTTCGATTACTTCCCGTTTCATACGGACATGCATTCGCATATTCTACCCGGAATTGATGACGGCTCTCCTGACTTGGAAACGTCGATTGAATTGATTAAGGGCCTAATGTCACTTGGTGTAAAGCGGTCCATTGCAACTCCTCATATTATCGGTGATTTATATCGCAACAATCCCGAAACCATTAATAACGCCTTAACCTCATTAAAAGCTGAACTGAAAAAACAACAAATTGATTTTGAAGTGAGTGCTGCAGCAGAATATATGCTCGACAGTTATTTCTTTGAATTGCTCAACAGTGGTAATCGCTTGTTGACACTCAAGGATGATATTATTCTTACTGAATTCTCTTACGCTTCAATGCCTGACGACCCTGGAAAGTTTTCATTTGCCATTCAAACCGCTGGATATGCTCCAATCCTAGCACATCCTGAGAGATATCCTTATTATTATGGCAACAACAAGATGTATCATAGACTCGCTGATTTGGGATTTATGCTGCAAGTAAATTTATTGTCGCTAACTGGATATTATGGTAAAGAAGCGTTGAAATCTGCCAATTATATGCTGCAAAATGAATTGGTTTCTTTTGTTGGTACCGATATGCATCACGTAAGGCATTTATCCATGTTGACGAACAGTGAATCTAAATTCAATTTTCATAAGTCATTGTCTCACCGTAATTGGAATGATTTTCTAGAGTAGTATTGAAAATGGAGTTAAAGAGTTTGTGATATCGGTTATATTTTCCATTCCATTATTGTATTTTCCCACTCCTTATTATAAACGGTATTTACCTTGATGTAGTTGTCTGTGTAGCCTTCCATCATGCCGTTTTTGTTTTCCCCTTCGAATAATAGTTTTCTGGTTTGTCCAATGTGAGCATTGGTGAATTCCTGCATTTTAAGGTAGCTGATGTTTCTTAGGATTTTATTTCTTTCGTTTCTTTTGTGAATCGGAACGACTGGTTTTATTTCTAAGGCTTGAGTATTGTCTCTTTCCGAATAAGTGAAAACATGTAAATAGGAGATATTCAGTTCTTCTATAAATTTAGCCGACTCATTAAAATCTTCATCAGTTTCACCTGGGAAGCCAACGATAACATCCGCGCCAATACAAGCATGAGGCATGAGAAATTTAATCAATTCAACACGTTCGGCATATATTTCTCTTTTATAACGACGACGCATATTCGCTAAAGTCTTGTTGCTACCACTTTGCAATGGGATATGAAAATGCGGCATGAACTTTTTGCTATTGCTCACAAATTCTATCATTTCATTGGTCAGCAAGTTAGGCTCGATAGAAGAAATTCTGAACCTTTCAATTGGGGCTTCTTCTTCAAGTGCTTTAATCAAATCGAAGAAATTCTCTTCGTGCTTTCTCCCGCCTGTGTAGCCTTTTCCAAAATCTCCGAGATTGATGCCTGTCAATACGATTTCTTTGGCACCGCCATTGGCAATTTCTTTCACATTGGCAATTACATTATCTATGCTGTCGCTTCTACTTTTTCCTCTTGCCATGGGGATGGTACAAAAACTACAATTGTAATCACAACCATCTTGCACTTTTAAAAATATCCTGGTTCTTTCTTTTACGGAGTGAGTAGGGGTGAACACATTTACATCTTCAATATCGCAACTACAAATCTTACCAGAATCATTTTTACTGAGTTCTTTTAAATGTGTAGTTATGTTGAATTTTTCAGCAGCGCCTAATACCAAATTCACACCAGGAATGGAAGCAATTTCATGAGGCTTCAATTGCGCATAGCAACCTGTAA
>Ga0209188_1002766_pt1 | contig 12612 bp, 18 predicted proteins | sample C_130625_EF_Meta_FD_187307 | JGI IMG/M metagenome (GOLD analysis project Ga0209188, IMG submission 187307) | Freshwater microbial communities from Lake Croche, Canada to study carbon cycling - C_130625_EF_MetaG (SPAdes) (version 2) | ecosystem: Environmental > Aquatic > Freshwater > Lake...
ATCAACATTCCCCATTGACCTAACAAAGTCACATAGGCTTCGTTAGCATTCAGACCAAAGGCAGACATCATGGCAAACAGGAAGTAGCCTATAAAGATGGCTACAAGGCTCATGGGGCGAATGTTCTTAGACAACCAAGAGTCACTACTCATGTCTGCATTCCAGCGGGTAGAGACATTGTTATCTTCGTTCTTCATAGCGTCTGCCGCTAACTTGGCAAACTCTAATTCTGTTTCAGCAATCTTTTGAGCCGCTTGCGGATCACCCGCAATAGCCTTAGCAACAGCATCAACGGAATCAGAAACGCCAAACTTACTAGCCAAAGCGGTAATAGCCATGCCACCCAGAGGGCCAGCGACAGCAGTTGCCAACGTGGGTGCGACACCCTTGAGTAAATTGAGTAGGTCATTCATTTATTTCTCCAACAGATTTCTGCTTGCTTTTTATAGTAATCAGCCCGTTTGTCATGCTCACGCACAAACCAAGACGCACCAATTACCACCACTACTAGGAATATGGTGACAACAACCATAACAGCGAGTTCCCATATTAGTATCCCCATCTCCATTCCCTGTCATATTCCACTAACCATGTTAAAGACCAAACAGAAACGCAAACATAAACAACTGCAATGGATATTGCTATGTATATATGTACTTTCTCTTTTATCCTTCTACGCTTCTCTTGTCTTCTAAGGTATTCTTGTCTCTCAGCCGCTTGTTGTAGTTTTGTTATTGCTTTGGCTTCTTCAATCAGTTTGTCACGCTCTGCTTGAATTTCAACCCACAAGTCAGGCATACCTAACTCGTATCTAACCATGTGTTCTAAGTCTTTGTAATACTGTCTAATCTGCCTGACGTGCATTACGTTATCAATCGCTTGCATGGTTACATTCTTAACCTTGCCTTGCTTTGCTAATTCCTTAGTCTCTTCTTGCTTCTTTTTGTAGTCTTCTTCTAACTGATCTTGACCATGAAAGAATTTCGAGAGTAACCCACCGACCTCACCAGCAATACCTGCAACCTCACCGCCAGTCTTCTTGATGTCTTGATAGGCTTGAACTGCCGTTTTGATTCCTTCATAGGCAAGTTTGCATCCAGCAAAGATGGTGATTGGATCAATGGGTGTCTCCTAGTCTTGTTGAGTTTGCTGAACAGACTGAACAAATGTCCTTAATGTGCTTGGGTCAACTAACAACTGAGTGACTCTATTTTTTTCATTGGTAGGTAATGCCTCTAATAAATTAGCCGCACTTTGTGGGTTTTTCATGGCTTCTGTCAAAGTCTTCATAGTCTTCACGCCAAGTGCTTTTTCATATTCGCTAATAGCCTTATTACCAGCCGCCGCAAACACGTTAATGAATGATGGCAAACGAATAAGCGCAGTATTTTGTTTAACAAGTTCAGCAACTGCTTTTTGGCCTTCTGTTGATTGTTGGCTAACAGATAACTGAGTAAGTCTCTTATTTGCTTGATCTCTCAATACGCCCATTGTGCTATCTGCCAACTCAGTAGCAATGTTGTATTTGCCTGGGCCAAGAATCTTCTCAACAGTCTCAGGAGACTCGTTTTGCACAAGACGGACAAACTCATCAGGGTTAGTTTTATATAGTCGTAACGCCTCACCAGTAAGTTTGCGTTGGGCAATAGTTTGCATACCCTTTGTATAGTCTGCCAAGTATTGGCGATAGCCTTTTCCACCAGCCTGTTCAATAGCATCCACCAAAGCAGGGCGAATGTCAGACAAAACGCTAGATGCAAGATTTCTTTGAGCATTTGCATCCATGCCAGGGCGTAATCTTGCAATAGCCGCATTGACTGAGTTCTTACGAATAGCATCCAATGCCCTAGCATCAATAACACCGCCGCTTGCAGTCCATTGGGCTATGTCATCAGCAACATTTTTAATTGCGCCTTGCAATAAGTCATTACCAGCATAGGCTGGATTATTGCCAATGGCATTTATATTTCTTACAAGTTGATTGCCTTCTAAGGGCTTAATTCCAACTGATCTCAAAGCATCAGCCGCCTGTTGGTTGAATCTAGCCCCTTGACCTAAATCAAGAGAGCCTTGAGCCGCCTTGTTTGACCAGTCTCCAAATGCTTTTTCAGCCAGTTCATCAGCAAATGTGTACTTAGATGCACCAACTGGTAATCCACGCTTAATCATGTCTAGTCGTGCATAGGCTCTAGCAGTTTCACCCGCACTTATCAAGTCTTTAACTTTCTGTACTTGTGCCGCCGCTTCTGCGCTTAGTTTTCCAGCATTTGCTTCATAATCAGCCACTTGTTTACCTAAATTTGCACGATCTAAAGCCGCCTCTCGTTGTGGTGTAGTCATGGCATTTAAGTTCTTTTTGGCAGTTTCTAGAACACCACGAACTTCAGCCGCATTAGTTCCACCAGCAAGTTTTGACAATGCCTTAACTGACTCTTCTTCCCCAAACAATCTTATTTTTCTCAAGAACTGTGGATCACGCTCTAGAGCATTGCTAATCAATGATTGCCAAGTTGGATTGTTTAAAGATGCAGTAATTTCAGCAACAGATGCGCCTTCAGGAGCATTTTTAAGAATACTCAATACTTTAGGCAAGTCTTGCCCTAATGCCTGAGATGCAATAGATGCCGCCTTAACTTCTGCCGCAGATGGTTGTGGTTTAACAAAAGCCTTAACTGCTTCAATACTTGGAAGACCCATCCGTTTACCAATATCTGATTCTGTTACGCCTTTTACAAGTGGAGTAAGTAAACCCCTACCTGTTTCAGTAACTTTTTGTACAACAGAACCTATATAAGGGGCAACAGCACGACCACCAGCCTCATAAGTAGCACCTTCTAATATATTACCAATAGGTTGAGTAATTGCCTCTGCGCCTTGTCTAGGTTGTTGTCCACCAAAGTAAACATCGCCTAGTTGCAAGGCTTCTTTTGCTATTCCATAACCAAGACCAGCACCGCCAACCATTCCCATCGGGCCAAGTGGAGTGCCAAGAAGTCCGCCACCTGCCGCTCCTAACATTTCAACAGTTGGCGCAACCACATCACGCACATTACGATACATCGTTTGTGCAGAAGTTGGAGTGGGTGGGGTTTGTGAAACAGGTGCTTGTGCAGGTGCTTGTTGTCTCATTGAACTAGCAATTTGTGCCAAAGCCCTAGCATCCTCAACATTTCCTTGAGCATCAGCATTGCGTAATGCTTCAATTACTTGATCATAGGTTGCCATATTGCTCTCACTTGTTTAGGTATTTGTTTACCAAGTCATCCGCAGACATAGGGGTTGCCGATGGAGATGGAGTCCTACTTGGAGTAGGAGTTTGACCACCTTGGGACTTATATTCATAAGTAAGGTCAAAAGTATCTTTAACCCTTCCAGCAGACGCTCTTGTTTCTGAAGCCGCTTTCTTTAAAGCCGCTTTTAAATCTGATGCGTTTTGAGTAAGTTTTAATGGCGCAAAAGCGTTGTTTAATCGCTCGCCTTCAGCATTTGAAACATTGCCTAATGCGCCGCCAGTTGGTGAGGCATTTCTTAAGTTTTGTAATTCATTAAATCCACCTCTAGCAATAATTGAGTTATACAAGGCTTCTGCGGCACGAGCCTCTTTAGTAATCGCTGGAGTACGTCCACCAATTAAACCCGTAATCCCATCCAATCCCTTACTGTCTGCCAAAGTCTCTAAATCTTTTGCTAGTTTTTCTGCGCTAGTTTCAAAAGATGCAACAGCAGTTTTAGCCTGTGGGAATTTGGCTTCACGCAACTGAATCTCTCTTGGCGATAAACCTTCCATTGCAGATGCAGGGGTCATCTTATTTGCAATTGCAGTCGCTCTATCAACAAATATTACTTTGTTTGTATTTGGATCGACAACGGCAACAGGAGGTTGCTCTGCACGAGGTTGAGCAGGAGGTCTACCTGCCAAAGCACGAGCCGTAACAAACTCTTGATATGAACCTTTAAATCCACCGCCATCAGGAGTTTTAGCAAATTGATATTCAGCAACCATGCTTGGTGGTTTATTTTCTGCCTTAGAAGTCAATTCATTAAGTTTTGATTGATATGCCGTATTAAATTCTTCAGTACCTTGTGGAGCAATAGAAGACGCATAAGCGGCGGCATTACGAACTTCAGGAGTTAGTTTCTCAGCAGTTCTTTGTTGAATCAAAGCATAATCACTTTGTGCTTTACGCAAGTAATCAGTTAACTGCATAGCACCTACTTGATCTCCTGCTTTAGACAGTTTCTGAATTGCAGTTTGCAAAGAAACAGGATTATTTGGGTCAACATCTTGCATTACAGCATTTCTTATGCTGATTAACTGCAACTGTGGGTCTTGACCACCTAAAGCACCGCCAATTCCACGACCTAGTTGTGATGCACCAGCATAGAGCATAGAACGACCAAAAGCATCAGGAGACATTTGCCCCAATGATGCCCCTTCTTGTAAGCCCTGTTGAGCCATTTGCTGTTGGTACATCTCAGGAGTAATACCAAACAATCCACCTACGATATCTGTTGCCATGATTACTCCTTAATAATTTGCGTAGCCTAATGGCACATAGTTACCATAAGCATCAACTGTTGGCGACATCATCCCTTGGTTTGTTATACCGCCCGTTGTTGGTGCAGAAGAAGTCAACCAGTTAGCCAAACCAGCACCCAATGTTGATGTTGGGCTTCCCAATCCACTTGCTATGTATGCGCCTGGTCTTGTCGTTGCCGCTGGAGATGTCCCATAACCTGCCGCCAAACTAGCACCTGTAAGTCCTAAACGACCTGCATTAGCACCTGCACCAGAGATTGATGTACCCAAACCAGTACCCAAGGTAAATGGTTGTTGTGCCATGTTCTCTAAGTTACCAGCCTGACCAAACAATCCTGCACCATAAAGAACTTGTTGCTGACCTGCTGTTTGAGCACCTGCCGCCAACTGAGCATCTTGTTGTGCCAGTGCGTTGTAATAGGCTTCTAATTCAGGATTAGCACCCATCAAACCTTGTGCGCCACTTGGACGCAAACCAGTAGAACCTACTGATAATCCACCACGACCTGTTTGGAATTGTTGGTTTCTTATGTTTGCCAACTGTCTTTGACGACTTGGATCAAGTAAGTCATACTGTTTAGACAAATAATTTTGAGCAACCTGTTCAGGGGTTTGCGCTAGGTAACTAGCACCCAAGTTCAACAATTGATTTTGAGCAGAGGTAATCTCAGGTGCGGCTGTGTATCCTGCACTTTCTAATTGACCAGTAGCAGGGTTAATATTGAATTGAGATGTGCCAAAGCGTGTTGTAACACCTACTGGACGGAACTGTGAACCAGTAGTTGCTGAACCTGTTGCCGCCAATAAGTCTTGTTGTGCTTTGAGTGCCGCATCCCTAGATGCTTGGGTTTGCATCAAACCACCAGCAGTCTGCAATCCACCTTGTATTAGATTAGCACCTGAACTTCCACCAAGCAAAGATGATAAGAAATTTTGTGCCGCTGTTGCAGAACTACCACCAGCCGCCAATGCCTTTTTTATTAAGGCTTGTGTAGCCGTATCTAAAGATGAAAGAATACTTGAATTTACATCTCCAGAACCGCTATAAACTGATGGTTGTAATCTAGCAATTTCTTGTGGAGTAAGATAGTTTCCGCCTGGCCCAAAGCCTTCTCCACCAGTCATTGCATTTGTTAAATCAACACCGCTAGGCAAATAAGGATTTTGAGCAAGAATAGTGTTATCTTGAACTATTGCCTGATTAGGATCATATCCAGAGAAAAAGTTTGTATCTGCCATGTTTGTCGCTCCCGTTGTTCCATTAGAACTTAATAAACCAGATGGTGTAACTTGGCTTATTGCCGTATTTGTTAAACTACCTGCTAATGATTGATCTAAAGGCTTACCACTAAGTAAACCTTGAGTAGTTCCACCAGCCACATTTCCTGCCAATGCAGAACCTGTTTCAGCCCCAACTGCGCCACCAACTTGTGTCCCTGCATAACTTATGGCGGCACTTTGGAGAGCCTTTTCTGGGCTTTGTCCAGCATCTAAAGCAAAACCAGCGTTTATATAAGGTATTAGATATGTTTGCCCCGTTGCCATAGCAGTTGCTATCGCCGCAGTCTGTAACGGGTTATCCAATGCCGCTTGAACAGTTTGCTCAACCGCTTTAACAACGGGTTGTACTACTTGCTCAATAACTGGTTCAACAATGGGATTAACCACAGTCTCCACGACTGGGTTGAATACTGCACCAATAAATCCACCACAACATCCCATGTTATATCTCCATTGACATTAAGTAAGGGTCAACTTTTCGTTTTTCATCTTTCTTAAAACTAACGGAAATTGCTCCTGCTGTCTTTGCTAGTCTTTCTGCCGTAGTTGTATTGTCAACATACATCTGCAACAAGCGAATATTTGCTTTTTTCATAGTAGCAAAGAATTCCTTAATTGCTTTTATGTAACCCATTGCATTACCACCATTGACAATATAAAACAATGCTGAATTACCAGAAACCTTATAAATAAACATACAGTCACCAGAACGAACGGCAAATGAGTTTTTCTGTTTCAATGTGCCATTTATTTCAGCAACCATTTGTGCTTTTGTTGTATCAAGATTATTATTCTTGATATGGTTTGCAACTATTTGTTCTGGAGTCATTACATTGTTCCATTCGCAATGATGTTGCCAATTACAGTCAAGTTACCAGAGGAATCTATTTTTGCCACAGGCGTAGATACATTGTAAATATATAAGACATTGGATGTTTCAACAAACGAGAAGTTTGTAAATGTTCCATCTGCTTTACTAGTAATGGCAGTCTGAATATTTGTGAACTCTGTATCAATTTCAGAGCCTTTGACAACTTTAGCCGCATTACCAGAGGCAAGCGAGTCTTTAGCCGCAAAGTTGGTGGTTTTTGTGTAATTTGCCATGTTATTTCCTTAAACCAATTTTCCGTGTTTAGCCTGAATTTCAATCTTTTGGATGCTTATTGACGAACCATTTATCTGAACTTCATAACCAGTCTGTACAACTTTTCCAAAACCTGACGCTTGACCTATCAATGTTGTCAATTGAATACCGCTTGAATAGTAAGCAATTGTTGTTGCGTTACTTCCATATTCAGCAATTCCGTATTCAGCAATGGTGCTAGTTCCAATGTCAACTGTGCTTGAGTAATACTGACCACTAAAGTCATATCCCCACTTAATTACAAAACCTTGATTTGTTCCACCAATAACAACAACAGCAATCCTTTTTAGGATAGATGTAATATTTGCATCGCCCAAATCAGCATAGTTGGTGTAATACTGAAACCGATAGGTAGAGGCATGATCTAAATAAGTGCCGTATTTACCAATGTAGCCATTCTTGCCAATCAATAAATCACCATTTCTGCGAGACAGCAATGCACTTGGTTGGATGCTATCCCAAACTGTTACCCTAGATGATCCATCTTGTAACTGAGCCTTTGTATCAAATACATAGACTTGTTTAGCCAAAGGCAAGGTCAACAGATAGAAAGCATTTACTTCTGAATAAACAGCCTTAATATCAGATAAGTTTTCACCAGAAACATAACCCATTAAGTCATTACGCACATTCTTGGACAAATCACGCAAAGGTGCTGATTTCTCTTGAATAGTACGCATTAGACTACGAACACCTGAGTTTGACAAAAACACAATGTCTGAGGCGGTTGTAACGATGGTATCTCTTGCTAAACATCCAATGTTGCCAATAGAGTCACTCAAAGTCAATGAAGATGGTGTTGTTGGGCTTGAATAAACCAATATCTGACGCTTGCCAAAGATGATAAGAAAGCCGTTGTGTGCGCCCAATCCCATGATCTGATCAGAACCATTAGGCCAAACCTGAGCAACATTCAATGATCCAGATGTTCCACCAGTCCAGTTGTGTCCTGCCAACAAATCAGAGAAAGTAATGGTTACATTGTTTGTTGTGGTATCAGCAACCCACAAGCGACCAAATGCAGATATAACAATATTTCCTAAAGGAACAGTACCTGTATATCCAGTCTTCTCTGAAACTCGTCTATATGTAGTTGTACTTACAGCAGGGTCATAGATCAACGGGTCATAACCAGACTGAAAAAAGTAGGTTATTCCATTTAAAGAAGCACATTGCCAATTGCTTGCAGTAATGGTTGGGGAAGTACCCCCTCCCCCATAGGTCAATTCCACAACAGCATTAGAGCCATCTAACTTGAATAACTTGTTGTTTCCAGCAAATAAAACAGTCAAAGTGCCATCTAATTGCACTAATTCATGGATTACTTTAACATCATTTGATCCAAGATTGCCAGATGATGAATTAACCCTTGACCAACCTTTGCGTGATCCAATACGACCATATTGGTCAATAATACAGTTAGTAGCAATAGACGCATAACCCGCCTCTAATGTAAGAGGAGAGTCTTGAGTATTCAACCCAAAGAAGCCTGGGGCTTGAACACTAAAGGTCTGTAATGCCTGTGCCATTACACCGCCTCAAACGTGTCGTTTTCAGGCGATCTAGCCAATTCCAAAGCAATCAGGTCAGACATACAAGACTTGTACATAGCAAACGCTTCTGAACTGCTTAAGCCACCATCCTCACCACGCTCAATCAATGCCCTAGCATAAGCACCCAAAACAATAGGTTCTTTTGCCAACAAGGTTGTAGATGAGTCTGTGGAAAAGTCTGCTTCTGGAACAATCAAACTAAACCGAATACTGTATACAGCATCAGGAACAGGCCAAAAGTTGACCTTAATATCGCCATTTGTATCTACACCCTTAATAGAGTAATACATTGGCAAACCTTTTGTAGGGGTTGGCGTTGTGTAGTAGAACGAGTCGTAATTGGCATGAGATAAAGGTGACATTTCATAAAAACTAGTGATGTTAATAACATCCATAGTCTTATAACGAACACCAGCACCCGTAATGCTATATGGGCCAGTTGTATTGGCAATAGTGTTTACAGTAATTGGGGTATTAAAGGCATCCCAATCGTAAGCATCAGAGACTTGACGCTTTGTATCATTGATGAATTTACCAATAAGACTAGAGAATGTTGTTTCAGCAACAGTTGTGACTTGTGGTTCACGCATACGAACCAACACATCATTAACCAATTCTAAATAGGTAGGTAGAGCCATAGACTACTTCTTTCCTTTATTTCTTGTCGAAATCGCTTTTGCTTTTGCCTTTGCGTCTGCCTTAGATGATGCACCCCATGCTTGCAGAGAAAGTAGCAACCTAGTAGGTTTGCCATCCTTATACTCTGCGCCTTCCATGTTGCCCATCCTAGCGAGAAAAGAAGCCCGTCTTGGATTGTCACCCGATTTAACAGGTGGTTTGAGGTTTCCCCCAGTTTCTGCATTATAAGATGATCTTCCCTTGGAGTTCAACCCTCCTTTAGGATTTTTACCTTCGGAGCGTTGCCAAGCGGGAGTTTTCATCACTTCACCTTTTTAGGTTTCTTTGCAGTTTTAGCAGATTGAATAAAGTCTTGTTTAGTTGGTGCGCCTTTGCTACCAACCTTACGCATCTTTTCGCTAGAGCCAGCCTTAATCCTTGCTTGTTTAGCATGGATGTTGGCATATAGTCCTTGCTTAGTAGCCATAGCCACCACTCATTTTCTTCTTCTTTGGCTTGCTCATACCAGCCTCAGACAAGGCAATGGCAACGGCTTGCTTCTGTGACTTGACCACAGGGCCTTTTTTAGAGCCTGAGTGCAATTTACCAGCACCATACTCTTTCATGACTTTTGACACTTTCTTAGCGGCAGGGGACTTCATCTTCATGGATACTCCTTAGATAAGTTCTGTTACAGAAACAGTTGAAGTGGTAATAGTCGCATCTTTGATAAATGCGATCTTTTGACCAGGCGTGACTTTGACGATTTCCACACAATTTTGTGGAATCATTGCTGTTGTTGTAATGCTTGCCGTTGGGCTAGTACCAATTGCATAATGGCAATGACCTTGAGAACAAGCAATACGAATCATTGTGGTGTTTGCACCAAAAGCGGTCATCTGAACACTTGAGATCGTAACTGTTGCCACTTGAGTCGTGCCATTGCTTGCTACGCCATAGGCAACTTGATTTGGGTCTAATTGGAAGGTACTCATGATTTTTCCTTACTGAAGGGTAAGTTGATAAAGGGTGTTTTGGTACAAAGCAACGATTTCATCAATCTTGTTTTGCAAAGCAGTCTCTGTACGGGGAACGATCTGTTGGCGGTTAGCCTCAATCCATTCCATTTGCTGACGTAGAACCTCAGACACAGTACCTTTGTACTTGTTGGTCACATAAGGAATATCTAGGCGAATAGCATAACGACCCATAAACTGTTGGGCAAAGTCGTCTGCCAAAGGAATGATGGCTTCATAAAACTCATTAAGAGTCTTATGTTCAGCAAAAGATAGGGTTTTCAGGTGAATACGATGGGTAATATCTCTTGCGAGAAATAGCAACCCTACAAACTCACCCGCTGTATTGTTCATACCTACAAACTTATTGTCCATTGCCATACTTAATCCTTAGTAATTGGGCCACCCGATTTCCATGCGTCACAGGTGCGTTTGGCGGCACAAGTGAAGTGGAAAAGTTCACAATATCCTAGATTTGCCGCATCAATAAACTGCTGATCGTAGGACAACTCTTTTGGGCTTTCATTAGCCTTCTCTAAGCCACCCTTGATGCACTCCATCATCTTTGGAGTCTGGACAAATGCGGCACAGTTGCCACAACGCATATCCATTACATCTTTACTAGGGGCGTTATACATCTTGGCTTTCTTCAACCAAAACGCATGGTTTGCATCGTCTGGGTTGGGCGGGCCATATCCATACTCTTTGAAAGCATGGTTTCTATTCTTTAAATTGATATGAACATCTTGTGTTGCCACAGGACATACAGAGCCTGACAACATTCCTTGTTTCATTTGAACAACCTATCTGCTACAAAAGTAACAACACCACCAACGGCAGAGGCGACCATCATGCCACCCCAAAAGCCACCCTTGGATTTGTTTGCCAACTCAAGGAGTGACCTTACATCATTAGCCAATTGGTGAACTTCAGCCTGTAAAGACTCAACTTGAGCCTCTAGTTTGCCAAAATCTCTTGCATCAATGTCACTCATAACTTTTCCTTACGGGGTCTGCCCATAGGTTTCTTTAACGTGATTGTGTGCCTTGTTCCATCTTCTTTGACATCTTCAACAATGATTGATGTGTCCACAAACTCATATTCATGGTGTTCCATCATTCCATCAATGTCATGTTGCGCCGTGAATTCAACCACAGTTCCGCTACGTTTACATTTGAACAAAGCCATTTATATTCCTAAAGCAGAAAAGGGGGACTAGCCCCCTTCCCTTATACGATCAAACGACCGACAACAATGCGGATTTTGGTTGAAGCCAAGTCCACAGTAGAGCCTGATTCGTTTTGAACACGTAGAGATACCACATCAGCGGCACTTACATATCCAGTAACAGTCAAACCAACCTCGCTGACAGCGAAAGATACACCCAAAACCATATCGCCCAAGGCAACGCCTGGGACAGCAACAGTATCGGTTTCTCCTGCGGCATCAACTAAAGAGCCAGCGTCTAGGGTTGCAGTAACAACCCATGTATCACTAAACATTCCACGGAATTGATCGTTTCCTCTGCGTGAGGTAACTGAGGTAGCGGCGGCCATATTATTTCTCCTAATTAGTTAAAAAAGTCCCCCCACCACTAGGGCAGGGGGCGCAACTGCAATTAGGCTGGAACTGCCAAGGCAAATGCTGATGAGGACTTAGCCAAACCAGTAGAAGCCGCTGTACGCAATGCCTGAACGCCATACAGAGTGTCAGAAGTAAACAATGTACCGAGGTACTCTTGTTTGTACTGAGTCTGCGCACGAACTGCTTGCTGTTCCACAAGAACCATAGACTCTTTGTGACCCATCAAAGCAATGCGGTCAGTCTGAGTGCTACCATAACCTGTATCAGCGTTAGAGGAAACAAACACGGGGATGCCGTACAAGTTACCAATCTCGCCATTACGGATTGCATCGCCATTACCAACAAATGCCTGTTCGGTATAACGAGCCAAGCCCATCAATGTGTTGCGGCTTGATGGTGGGATCAAGAAGAAACGACCATCCATAGGGGTGTCATTGTCATCAAGGCGTTGGATAGTGCGGCGAATAGCGGCATCAGTCAAAGCAGAAGCGTTTGAAGATGTGCTGTTGTAAGCAGTAGTACCATCACCACCGATGTATGCCTTGGTAGATGAGTTAGAAGTTGCATAGTCATCAGTACCAACTGTTGCACCATTGAAGGAACGACCCAATTGAACCAAATCTGTATCAACTTGTTTAGCCAAAGCGTAACCTGCGTCACCTGTGTAGAAGTTACGAAGGCTGTTCAATGCCTGTGCTTCTACGATGTCTTCGATCAAGCGGCTGTACTCATAGTGCTTGTTGATAGATACTTGGACTTCTGATTCGGTGTTAACGATCAGGGTAACTGCGTTTGTTGCGCCTTTAGCAGAAGCAGAACCACGAACAGGTGCTGGAATGTGAACTGTGTCACCTTTCTTGCCCTTGAAGTTCATCT
>Ga0209188_1002772_pt1 | contig 12599 bp, 14 predicted proteins | sample C_130625_EF_Meta_FD_187307 | JGI IMG/M metagenome (GOLD analysis project Ga0209188, IMG submission 187307) | Freshwater microbial communities from Lake Croche, Canada to study carbon cycling - C_130625_EF_MetaG (SPAdes) (version 2) | ecosystem: Environmental > Aquatic > Freshwater > Lake...
TTTGATTTTAAAGATTCTGTAGATTATCCCGGTTCGTTTGAGTTGGTTGATAAACTCACTCCTGAACAAAAAGAACATAATAGTAAAATATATGCGAGAGCGAGTGAAATAGAGGAACAAGAATGGGCGGAACTATGGGAAATATTTAAAGGACAAGATAATACCAAGTATAGTCCTTTTATTAGTGAATGGGATGATTGGTTTGATGGAACAGGTGCTCGCGGTTGGTGGGATTAAAATTAAATAAATTTATAATATGTGGATAGTATATTTAACAATGTTTGTAATTACCGGAATTATTTCTTACCTTTGGGTAAGAGGAATAAGTAAAATGAAAGATGAACATCCTAATTACAAGGGTGATGATTTTTTAAAATTAGAAGATGATGAAAAAGATTTTGGATAATTGTAAATTAAAATAATATGAGAGACATTACATTCATTTCCGACACTCACGGAAAACACAATGAGTTAACTAAGGATTTACCTGGTGGATTTATGATTATCCATTGTGGTGATGTTAGTAATGTTGGTAAAATAAATGAGATAAACCAATTTACCGAATGGTTTAGTAATTTACCGTATACATATAAAATTTTTATTGCCGGTAATCACGACTTTGGATTTGAGAAGATTAGAAAAAGTAATGAGGTTGGTATTGCAATACCACATGGAGTTATCTATCTTCAAGATGAAATGGTTGAAATTGAGGGTATCAAAATTTACGGTAGTCCTTGGCAACCTGAGTTCTATAATTGGGCGTTTAATGTCCCAAGAGGTGAAAAACTTGCAGAGAAGTGGTCTAAAATACCCGGTAACGTGGATATTTTAATTACACATGGACCTGTGTTTGGAGTATTAGATGATACCATCCAAGGATTAAGAGTTGGTTGTGAGGACTTATTAAGTAGAGTTATGGATGTTAAACCAAAAATACATGCGTGTGGTCATATCCATTATGGATACGGTATACGTGATTTGAATGGTGTCACATTCGTAAATGCCGCCAATCTTGGTGAAGGGTATATGTATGATAACAAACCAATCGTATTAGATTACGATGAAGAAATACCACCTTTATAGGTGGTTTTTTTATTTAAGGTATATTTATTATTATGAAATTGACACAACCATATAAGACCTTACCTGAGAGTATATTAAAAATGATACTACAGGAATTTATTAAAGAAAATATTAGTTTTGACGACATGGAAACAGTATATGAGGAAACAAGTACTTTTGAGGATATTAGCACTATATTAAAAAAATTCGGAATTACCGAGGTTGATTATGAAGATATTGGATTTTTTGCCCAACTTTTTATGTTAAATGGAGCGTCACAAATTGAGAACCAATTAACAATTCCAAAACCTAAGAAGTTTAATTTAAGTTTCAGAGTTACTGGTAGGAAATGGTTTACAGAGTGGTATAGTTTAGATTATACGGCATACAGTAGTGATTTTGTTCGTGATATGTTTAATAATGGTGATTTAAGTTATTATGATGGTGAGTTAGTTGATGAGGATATTAATGATACCGATGTTGATGATTGGGAACTTAGAGATATCGAAGAAATTAAACCCAAAATCGGTGAAAACAAATCAAAAAAGACCCTACTTGAGAGCAAAGAAAGGCACAATAAAGAGTTAAGAGAATTACGAAAACTCAAAATGGTTGTTGAAGAAAGAATACGACTACTTACTCCTTAATTTTTTTTCTCCAACGACAAAATCTTTTAAGAATTTTTTCTGATTAAGAGCAGGGTGTTTATAACCTCTTTTATACTTATATTCAACCTCAATAGGACCATTTTTAAACTTATTTAGGTCATATTTCCAAATAGAAATACATTCATCATCCTCATAAATTCTTTCAAATTTAGGTGGTTTTACTTCTTGTTTTGTGTTTATTGATACTGCCATAGATACAAATGTATGTATTTTATTTGAAACAAAAAAATAATTTTTAATTAAATAGTTTGTATATTTATAGATAATATGGATGAAAATAAGGTTTATAAGGCAATTAATAGTATGATTGGGGATAAAGTTTTCCAATATGAAGGTCCAATTATGGGCGGGGTTTCGTTGGAAGCTGTTATAGATTTTAAATTTAAAATAGTTGGTGATGTTAAATTATTACATATGGGTCAACCAACGAATTACGTTGGGGTTAACGTAACAGTTTTAAGTATTACTCCTCCGACTTTTGATGGATTTATTCAAAACCTTGATAACGCATTTGAGATTAAAGATAGAATGTATTACACGGCTACCAAACTTGAGAATGAAATATGGGGGATATTAAGATATTTTAGTGTTGAGGATACTCCGGTTATAACGTCAATTAGATTCACAGGTAAAAGATACGAATATATGGAAAAAATAAATGAAGGTATTTCAGAAAAAAAAGGTGTTGTTAGAAAGTTGGTTCAGGATATTATTAAAGTTTTTAAGCAAGGTGAGGGTGAATACGAATTACCTGAAGACGTTAGTGATGAAATGACCTATAGTTTTCGTGGTTTTGATAGCGAGTTTAATATTGAGGTTAAAATAGATGAGGATGAGAATATTGATGGATTTGAGTTAGATGGCGGTTATTACGATGACGATGATACATTTGAGATTCATGTAATATATAATCCCAAGTTTTTTCCTGAGAAATATTATGATTTAATTGGTGAGTTAAATGAGTTGGTTAGACATGAACTACAACATTTGATACAAGCTGAACGGGGTATTGATAGACCTACAGATGAAACTGACCCTGAGAAATATTATTTGCAACCGCATGAAATTGATGCTCAGGTTGCGGGATTTAAGAGATTATCTAAAATAAGAAAACAACCTTTTGAGAAGATTGTCAGAGATTTTTTCCGTAAAAACAAAACTTTAAGTGATGAAGCTAAGGAGAGAGTTGTTAGTGCAATCCTAATAGCAAAGAGATAGTTTATCTAAACCTTTTAAGTATTGCCGTTATTAATTTCTTTAACGTAACACCAGTTACTGAAGTCAAACCAAACGCCAATAATCTTGTTGCAATATCTTTAACATCTTTAACGTCAACACCTGATTGTGAAACCTCCCAAAGAATAGGTAAGATAGGGATTAAAAACGCATAACTCATAATGTTTGTCATGGTATAAACCGTAACATTTAAGCTCTCAATAAAATCTAAAAATGTTTGTTTTAATTCTTTCCCCTTGGTTAAAACTTGTTCAAATGTATCTTGAATACCGTCTTCTTTAATTTTGGTTAGTAATTTTTTAACAGTTCTTGTGTTTTCACCGAATAAAATGGCCGCGGTTCCAATTAATATTGATGTAGTTTGAAATGGGGTTAAATTAAAATTTCCCTTCTCAATATAATCATTTAGTGGTACAATAATTCCTCCAACGGCTGCACCCCATGTAAATAGCATCTTAAATTGTATTCCAGTATCTTCTTGAAATTTACCAACAACATCTTCCGCAAACTTTTTAAGTTTAGATAAATCAATATTAATTTGTTTTCTTGATGTTTCTACTAATATTGTTTTGTACTGACTTTCTGTAATTAAAACTTTCATTAAACTAAGTGCTTTTATATGTTTTATCTTTTGATATATCCGCATGTAATCCACCATATAACGCTTGTGCTTCAGTTTTTGAACCATTCTCATTTTTACTAGAAAAGTGGGGATACTGAGTCACAAACTCTTTCCATTCATTATAATTTGAAAAATAATGTGTGTTTTGGTATACTTCTCCTGATGGAGTATCTTCTCTCCAAGAAACACTAAATTTTGTTACGGGGTTTGTTCTAACTGGTTGTTGTGTAGGTTCTTTTTGTATAACATTAATATTCGTGGTTGATTTATCAATAATTGGTTTAACTACGTCCTCTTTTTTTAATATTGGTTTAGTTGGTTTTTTATAAACAGGGTGATAGTGTCCACCACCACCTATAAAATATATTGGTTTTATTGGGTCATTTTTATGTTGAGAATTCCATTCTGAAATGGTATATTCTTTTTCATATTTTAAATAAAAACCTGTAGTCATTTGAGAATTGCAAATTATCATTACAGAACCCCAATCTATGTAAGGGGTAAATTCATCATTAATGGAGGATGCTGTCTTAAATTTATTACCACGATTAATTTTTAAATTAGGGTATTTTTTCTTAATAGCTTCATCATATTTTTTTCTAGCATTTTCTCCATTTCTATAAATTTCATAAATTTGTAATGATTTATTATAATTGAGCAATGCCTTTCTATATTCTTTTTCATCTGAATAAACATTACTATCCTGTTCATTTAATAAACCATACAATTTAAGTATTCCGTTTTTTTCTTGTTCTGTAATTAAAACTTTCATTGTAATAATAAATACTTACAATATATTTATTGTTAAAGATTAAATTAAAAAATATGAAATTAAAACCACCGGTTAAAAAAGGAGATAATATAGTGTTATTGTTAATGGATGACGAATCTATGATACCAGGACTTAAAGGTGTGGTAACAAGAGTTGTTAATGTTTTGGGTGATGATATCATACATGTAGAATGGGAAAACGGTCGCTCGTTAAATTTAATTTCAAGTTTAGATATGTGGATGTTAGATGAATCAAAACAAATAAAGGAAGCTTACGATAGTAAGTGGTTAGCAAACAACTTAGATATTACAAACTTTGATACAAATTTATTAGTTGACTTCTTACTTAAACTTAAAGAATCAAGTGTTGTCAATATGCTCGGTTCCGCACCATATCTATGGATGGGTAAAGAAAGAATAGAACATCAGTTTGCATATCACGATTTTAGTCCTCAAAAACAAGAAAAATTTGATGAGATGTTAGAAATGGCAAATGACGCTCAATCAGCAATGATAAATGGTGTTATTAAAATATTGGAAAAAGAAAAGAAAGAATTAAGTGTGGAAAATATAAACAGGTATTTACATAGGTATTCTCAGAAATTACTTATGCATTACGTTAACCTCCTTTCTTGATATTTATATTAAAACTTATAAGTTATGAATAACTATTACATGAATTTAACAAGAGAAGAAAAAGAAAATATTCTTGATAAACATAAGACATTATATGATGGTTATGCGGTTAGACAACCTCAATCAAATATGACACCATTATATACACAGGATTATGCGAACGATAAAGGTGGAATAACCATTAATTCTAAAGGGGAGATATCTTCATACAACAATAAAATATACATGAAGGAATCAAAGGAGATTTGCTCTGAATGTGGTTTATATGAAGAGATGTGTGAATGTGGTAATAGTGGAATGAATGAAAGTATGTGCAACGAATGTGGGGGACAGATGAATGAAGGTGAATGTAGTGAATGTGGATACAAACAAGTTAAAGGTATTGGTGATGAATTTGATTATACGGAAGAAATAGGAGAAGATGATTGTATGGAATGTGGGGATATGTATGAAGCGGATATTGATAATATTATGAGTGAAGTTGAAGATGATATTGAATATGATGATGAGGTTGATGACATCAAAGAATCAATACAAGAATCATTAAATTGGTTTAAAAAATTTAAAAATTATAATTAACTTAACTTTTAATAAGTTTTCAGATATTTTATAATAAAATATGTGCCATGGAGATTATTGAGATTATATCGTATGAACTAAATCACACTTCAGATATCGTTGAGGTTAAGTTTAGAATGAATGAGGATTCTGATGATGAAATTAGAATTGATAAAATTGAGATGAAAGAATCTGATGACTTTGGATATGTATTAATCTCCGAAGATTTTGGATTTTACGATGATGAGGAAAATGACGATGAGTTTTTAAACTTTAACGACATTGACGAGAATGAACTGTTAATATTCCTTAACGAATATTATATGATATACCCCGATAGATTACCCAAAAAAGAATAATATGAAAGTAGACGTTGATTTTTTAATTAGTTTAATGACAAAATACACCACTTCAACCTCTTCTGAGGAGATTGGTGAACAGGAGACTGCGGATGCCGGTGCATCGGCAGGTGGAACATCTTCAAGTGGTGGTGGAGGAAAAAATAACGTAACCACATGGTCTCAGATTGTTGGTGCTCAACTTAAAAGAGGTCACGCAAATCCATTGGGAAATACAAAATGGGAATCAGGGTTAACTAGGGGGGCTGCTAATCAGTTGACTTAGAATTTTTTATTTTCTTAATAAATTCAGACCATTCTTTTTCTTCTTTTTTTTTATATTCAGGGTCTCTAAAAAGCTCAATCAATCTTTTATTTTCATTTACTTCTTTAAGAATTCTTATATCTGAACAACATTTTAAATAATTAAGAGCGGATTCAAATTTAAAAACTTGACTTTCAGAATAAGATGTATTATCCGTCATATAAAGAATTTCAATACCATCTATTATTTCTTTTTCTTGAATTTCTTTTATTTCATCTGTTTTAATTATCAGGACTTTCATTATTAAGTTATTAGTTATTTTAACAAAGATAAGATATTTATAGTTAATAATGAAAAATATTTCAAAAATAGACATAATAGAAAGAGTTAAATTACTGATGAATTATAATTCATCAATGACGTTAAACGAAAATATTATATATAATACATCTAATTTCAAACAAGTTACCGAGCAAAAAAAGCAAAGAACTTCAACAACCACCAGGCCCTCATACTTAACAGTAGAACCATCAACATTTGAATGGAAACCTTCAGTGTACGGTCCTGCGGATGTACATGGTAAAAGCAAAGTGTCTAATTCTAATCAAGAAACAAAAATTAATAATCCAGAACAAAGAGTTCAGAGAGCGTATAAATTAATGATAGATGGGGCTAAAGATTTAGGAACTGAACCATCTGATATAAAAAAGGGTATTGATTTAATATATACTTCAGATGAATTTTATAGATTAAATACTTTATTTTTAAACAAAAAAACAGGATATTCTTCTTTTGGAGAAATGTGTAGAGGAGAGTTTGAATCCGGTATTTTTGGTGATAATACAGATGATGTAAATTATATTTACAATAAACTAACAAAATTAGGTGTTAAAGTTGAAAAAGATGGGATTGATTTATACATTACAGAACCCAAAAAAATTACATCTCCTTTACAATCAAGTATAACATCTTCTAAATCAACAACTGATAATATTAACCAATTAAAAGTTGTCGGTCCTTTTGATTCTTCAGGTATTGAGTGGCCTGAAAAAACAATTATAGTTCAAAAAAAACAATTAATGGCGGGAGTAACCGGAACCGGAGTCGGTGACGGATATTTTATTTTAACTAACACAACTAATAAACCAATTAATATAAAAAATATAATATCGCCTTATTTGGAAGAAAGATTAAAAATTGCGTACACAAAAAAACCATTAGGTTCAAAAAAAAGTATGAGGCTTTATGTTACAGTTTACGATAGTACAACTGAACAAGAAAGAATAGATAGAGTGAAAAAATTTGAATCGGCAACAATGGAGGAAAAGGCCAAACTACGGTTGAATCTTTTAAATAGTATGGATTTTAACTTAAATTCTATTTCAGGAAAAGATTTAGTAATACAAACCGATTTTTTTGAAAAAAAAATCAAGTTAAACTTTGGTTATAGTCAAGCTCAAACGGAAAATGACAAAGTTACTGAACTGTCAAAAAAAAGAATTTCACCTAAAGGATATAAAGTTCCGGAATATTTTAGTGTTTTTGAATATGACGATTTTATAAATCAAGTTGAAAACTCCACATCAAAATGTTGTAATAAAAACGTAACGAATTCTGATTATGTAAAATTTCGTCAAAACTTACGAAAAATTAAAGATGGTTTAGAACCTATTTCTCCTGATGAATGGGGCGCTGCTAAAAATAGAGCCATTTATGCAAAAGACAATACATTCGTAAATTGCTTTGATGGGTATAAATCTCTATATGAAAAATATAGAGACGAATCTTTCCCAAATGGTATACATAGTGAAGATAAAGACATATTCCATAAAGAAAATGATGAACTAAAAAAACAGATAGAATATTACTCACAGGGGGGGTCAATGCAACCTATGTTAAGTTATAAACAATCCGTAAATAGAAAAAAAGTTGATGAACTTAGGAAAAAACAAAAAGAATTATATGAAGAATATGGGTACGATTGTAGAACATCTTTTGATAGGTTTATGGATGGTACATATGGTCACCTTTCTCAATTTGGAGCTTTTGCTATTTTGATTGTTGCGGGATTTGTAACTGAAGGAGCAACTTGGATTACTGCCGCAAATCTTCTACTAAATCTTTCTTTAGGCGGTTATTACCTAACCAGAGGTAATACAAGAGAGGCTCTAACTTGGTTTGTATTTGCTTTTATTGATAAACTTCATCCAATCTATAATGTATTAGCTAATAAAGTAGGTAGAAAATTGGTTGGAGAAACTTTAGACACTGTTTGTAAAGACATAGCTAAAATTTTTAGTGAAGGCGTTACAATTACTAGTCAAGCGGAATTAAAAGCACTAATGTATACAAAAATGACAAGAAATCAAAGAATAGTATTTAGACAATATTTAGAGGAAGCCAAAAATTCACCAAATTTAATTCAGGATGCTCTTGGACAATTTGGAAAAGAAGTTGGTCAGGCAAAAGGGATTTATAAAGGATTAGATATGACTTCGGCAATGAAATTACGTCCCGCTGGTTTTAAATTTATACGAAACAGCGCTATTGATTTATTAATAACAATTCCATTAGTTGATGGTTTATATGATTCTTTGAAATCTACATTAAAAAATAAAGGGATTGATATAACTTGGGGTGAGAAGGACGGAAAAATTTTAGAAAGAATAAAAGAGGGTATGACCGACTCAGAAATAAAAAGAATGTTTAAATCAATAGAGATTATTTTGAATGGTTTAACAGTACCTGAACAAAATTATTATGTAAATAACACATTAAATGTTGAAACTTCTGAAAAAATAACCGAGTTAAATTCTGAAATATCAGACGCAAATAAAGTTATTAAAGAAACCAAAGAAAAATTTAAACAAGCCGCCGCTAGCTCAGACAATGACAAAGAATTTTTCAAGGTTGGGGGAAAATATTATGAAAAAGAACATGATGATTGGGAGAAAAATTTAACACCATTAACAAAATTGTCCATTGAAAATCCTACAACTAAAAAAATAAGAAGATTTTTTAACGATACCAAATCATTAGAAATTTTAAATTCAAAAAATTATGATGAAAATGATGTATTTACTTATTATGGGAATGACAAAAAAATTTGGGATATTTTGAATGGTGAAAATTTTGAAGATTATTCTGAGACACCGGAAAATATAGATAGAAAACTAAAAACAAAGCCATAAATAATAATATTTATAAATTATGAAAAAAGAATTAATATTGGAAATATCCAGAATACACGAAATAATGGGTGTAAATAATAAAAGAATTTTAAACGAAATTAGTGCTCTTCCTGGTGATGAGTTAATTGAAAGAGGAGCAAAAACATTTTGGAAAAATATGAAAAGGCTATTTGGTGGTGCGGAAGCGTCCGTAGAAACAATGACAGAGAGAGGATTAGAAAATATGATTAGAAAAATGGAAACCGAACTTGGTGATACTGTTATTATAGACCTAAAACATATTCTTGAAAATCCAAGTTTGGTAACTACTCTTGAAAAAGAAGAGGCCATGATTGAAAAATTAAAACAATCGGTATCTCTTCAAGGGGAATTGGATACTGTAATAAAAAGTAAAGGATTTGAGGTTGAAAAATTAAATGAATTATACGATTCTTTTTTACAAGACCCTGATGTTCTCAACACTTTAAATTTCAGATACTTAGAATTACTTGAAGGTGGGATGAGTGAAAGTGAAGCTAGAAACACCCTAAGTGCTTATTATTCGGATAAAATAAATCCCGGAAGAATAAATAGATATTTGGCAACTCACATACCAAAAATGGAACCTAATGGTGAGTGGATGATATATAAATGGAACCCACCATCAAATAATTTAGTAAAACCTTTGAGTTTACTACCCACCGAAAATTTAAAGGATTTTCAAACTTGGATGGACAATAAACACAATGGATGGTATAAAGGAGGAAAAATACAAGAAACTACAAACCCAAGTCAACATGGTCATTTTAATAAAGAAACTATGGAAGCGTGGGAGACCCATAAAGCGGAATTTTATGATTCTCTGAATATAACAAAAAAATTAAAGTTTGCGGAATTTCAAAGTATAGTAGAACAAGATATCACTAAGTGGGATAAGTTTTGGAATAATCGTAAAATATTACTTCAAAATGTTACAACTTTTGTTAGAGGTTTTTTTGAAAAAAATTACAAACAAGGAACAGAAGAATTAACACAAGCTTTTGACGAATTTTTAGGTAAACTCAAAGTTGAAGTCAATAACGTAACTCAAAACACAATGAGAGACCCATATTTTGCAAATAAAGTTAACTTTCAAACCATAGCAAATGATTTTACTGACCTCGCTAAAACACAAGTTGGTACAAGCAAGGAAGAATTATATAAAGGAATTGAGGATATGTTAAAAAGTCAAGCAGGAGTTAGTGAGGATAATATTAAGTTCATTATAAAAATGTTAAAAGAAAGTGATGTTAACCTTAAAATTAAAGTTCCCCTTTCGGGTAAAGACGGAGTACAAATAAAAAACAAAAAGGGAGAACCAATGTTTTCAACAAAAAAAACGTATGTAAGCCCATGGGCAAGATTTTTAGATGAAGGTACTTGGGGAATGTATAAAAGAAAATCAGCAGAATTAGATACATTAACAAAAAAGGCGTATGAAATTCTTAGGAGAATTTTTAATGAAGGAGTGTTAGGAACATTTAAAACATTCCGTGGTCCGAATTCAGATTGGGAACAATATGTCGCTAGATTTGGTGGAAATAAAAATAAAGCAAGATTGGCAATGTATGCGGATTTGCAATTAGTTGCAAAAGTGGGAATGCCGTTAGTTGTAGGTGCTTATAAAGCAATTTTAAATTTTAAACAACATCAGATGGGGGAAGAGACTAAAACATTTGATAATCCATATTTAGAAGTTCCGTATTATATATTTTTAGAAAGTTTACGACATGTTTCCGGAAATCTAACTAAAAATGGAGTTGCGGGGGCAATTGGGTATATATTATTACCTATTGATATTCCGACTACTTGGTTTCCAAGATATATAGTTGACACATATGCCGGTAAACACGACGGAGATGCTAAGGAAATACTAGATGCCGGTAAAAGAGAATTTAAGAAATTACTTGATAAATGGGATAAGCTAAACATTGTAGATAAAGAAGGACCTGTTGGATTTGTGATATGGTTGGAAATGTATAGCCAAGACAAAAAGAAAAATTTAACAGTATTTGGTAGGGGAACAGTTGAAAGTGATTGGTGGACAGAAAAAACTAACTCTATTAATGGAAAACCCTTTGGTACGGACAATGAAAAAACTAATTGGCAATATAGTATACCTGACGATGGTTATGTTGTATGTTCCGATTGTGCTAAGAAAGAAGAACCAGCTCCACCTACACCTACAGATACTACAACAACTACAGAACCTGTAACACCTGAACCAGTAACATCCGCAGGGCTTACCGTAGACTCAATAATTGAAAAGTATCCTTGTTATCTGAAAAACAATAAGGGACAACAATCTTCTGATAAAAATTTTGGTGATAGAGGATTTGAGATTGTTAACGACAAACAATTTAAATATAAGTTCATTAATGATACTGAAATATACACAGTAAATTTGGGCGAAGATGGTGTTTGGAAATTTGAAGATGGCACTGCACTTAGTTGTTAGTCGTAAAAAAATATAAATAATTTTAAACAAAACTAAGTATTTATAATAAATCAAAATATTATGGCACAAGGATTTCCTAAAAAACATTTAGATAAATTAAAATCTGAAATTGGTGAACAAAGCAGACCGAAAAAAAAGACCACACCACAACCTCCAACACCAGCACCAGCTCAAACAGATGAATGGGTGTCTTTTCCTTGTGTGAAAAACGCAGATGGAATTCAAATTAATGGTCAAGTTGCAACACTTAAGTCAGGTGATGACGTATACACCTTTAAACGTAATGGTACTTATACTAAAAATAATGACCCAAAAGATGGCGGTTCTTGGAGTTGTAAAGATGATGATAATATTGAGTTAAGAAAAATAGGAGAGTCAACACCTGATTCTAAGGTGTCAACAACAGTAACGACAGATGACGGGAATGGGAACCAATCAACAGATAATGGGAATGGGAACAAATCCTCGGGAAATGATAATTTATCTAAAATTATAGAACGAGCAACAAAATACGGAAGATTTAACTTTTTTGAAGAAAGTAACAATGGAATGGTTGTTAATAGATTGATTATTGACCAAGCGGTGAGCAAAATTGTAAATTTAATAAAAAAGCAATATAGAGGTTTATATTTTGACCAATTTAGATATGCGTTACAAATAATAAAAGATAAATATTGTGACAAATATGTTGATACAATACCAGAATTAAAGGATGATAGTGACTATTTAAAAGGAAAAATTGATTTAATCGTTAACGCCAAAACTAATACTGAAGA
>Ga0209188_1002773_pt1 | contig 12597 bp, 9 predicted proteins | sample C_130625_EF_Meta_FD_187307 | JGI IMG/M metagenome (GOLD analysis project Ga0209188, IMG submission 187307) | Freshwater microbial communities from Lake Croche, Canada to study carbon cycling - C_130625_EF_MetaG (SPAdes) (version 2) | ecosystem: Environmental > Aquatic > Freshwater > Lake | place...
ATGCACCACAGTTCCATCAACCACGGTCAAGTGCACCGGCAACTCGCCCACATCTTTGGTCGAACAGGTAACCGGGTCGGCCCCCCAGGCCACCAAGTCTGCCCGCTTGCCCACGGTAAGCGAGCCCGACACGGCTTGCTCGCCAGAGGCAATAGCCGAATTCATCGTGTAGCCGGCGAGAGTCTGCAGCCCGTTCAGCGGGCGGCTGGTGCCGATTGCCGAGTGTTCCGGACGATCAGAGCCTCGTCGCTCTTGAGCGGCCACAAAGCCCATGCGAGGGTCAAACGGGGCGACTGGCCAATCTGACCCCAGCACCACGAGCGCTCCTGCTGCTTGAAGGTCGCCCGAAGGCATGACATGTTCGCAACGCGGCCGACCAAGTCGCTGACTCCACGGATCGGTCATGTCTGGTGCCAGCCAGCGCAGGTGGATCGGCTGCATCGACGCGATGACGCCCTCGGGTGCGAAACGTGCCACAGTGGCGTCGGGTGCCGCTTCAATATGCTCAATTCGTGGCGCACGATGGCCAGGCTTGAGCCCGGCGTAAGTGTCGAGCACCTCGCGAATCGCTCGATCGCCGATCGCGTGAGTTGTTACCGCAAAGCCAGCGTCGGCGAACTGAGCAACAGCCTTGCGATAGGCCACGATGTCGGGCCACATCGACTCAAGCCCATCGCCATGCGTGTCGGGTTCTTCCAGCCAAGCCGTACCTGTGTCGATAACGCCATCGATCATGAACTTCGTGCCGTCGGCGCGCCAGCGACGACCCTTGAGATCGCGGCTGGCCACCAGTTCTGCGCGGGTGGCGTCGTCGGTACGGGCATCGACCCAGTAGTGCACATTCACCCGCAGGCTCAAGGTGCCACGCTGTTCAAGGGCAGAAAGGGTTTGGGTGGTGGCCAGCGATGCATCCATCTGATGCACGGCAGTGATGCCGACCGCATTCTGGGCAGCCATTGCTTCTTCGTACCAAGCTAAGGAGTCTTCGTCGACGACTTCGCTGAATTGATCAAGCACCAAGGTGATGGCAGACATTTCGCGCAGTTCACCGGTGGGCAGGCCCGCGTCGTCGCAAACGATGATTGAGCCATCTGCGAAGCGGCGGGCACCGGTGATGTTGGCTTCGCGCAAAGCGTGGGCATTGGCCAACCCGGTATGCATATCCAAGGTGTAAATCAGCATCGGCCCGTCACCAGCCGCGCTATCGATCAACTCGTGGTGGTAGTCGGCGCCTTGTAGGGCCCCGTATTCGAAGGCATAACCCAGCACCCACTCACCGGGGCCTACACGCTTGCGCTCGGCGGCCAACAGGGCGCGAACGTTGTCGAGGGTGTCTACGCGGTCGAAGCAGATTCCTCGCCCAACTCGGGCACCCATGAATAGATGCTGATGGCCATCGACGATTCCTGGGGTAACAGTCCAACCACTGCCGTCAATGACTTCTGTGGTGCCGTCAATAGCGGCGGCGACGTCGTCGCCGAGTGCAGTGATAATTCCGTCTTCCACGGCGATGGCAGTGGTGAACGGCAGGTCAGGATCCATCGTGCGAATGCTGGTTGCAACGATTGCAAGTTGCGCTGGCACGAGGCCTCCTGAGGGGTAAGTTTTCTGGTGCAGGCGAGGCTAGCAGGCGGCCGGGTATGGCGGTCTCGTCACATCTACACTGATCGCACTCGGCGATCGGGTAACGTGACCGCACAAGACACAAGTCGTGAGGAGGATGCGACATGACAACGGCTGAGCCAACATTCGCATCCGAGGGTCACCAGGAGCGCATGGCGTGACCACACTGCGATTCTTGATTGGGCGTTTGGTTGCCCTCGCTATCACCCTGTTACTTGCCAGCATGGCAATTTACGGGGCCATGTTTCTGGCTCCCGGAAGCCCGTTGGCCTTTCTGACACGTGGGCGCACCATGTCGCCCGAAGAACTCGACGCCATCGCAGCCCAGTACCACTTGAATGAACCAGTCTGGCGCCAATACTTGTACTGGCTCGGTGGCGTTCTGCACGGTGACTTGGGCACGTCGATCTTGCAAAAGGCGCCGGTGACTTCCCTGATTGGCGAACGGGCCGTGAACACTCTCTGGCTCGTCGCATGTGCGTCGATCTTGATTTTGACTGTTGGTCTAACCGTTGGAATCATCGCGGGTCTTAAGCCCGGGTGGCTCGACACGTCACTCATGCTTACGGCTACGGCGGCAATGGCGGTGCCCGCATTCGTGGCTGCGATCATTTTGATCCTGATCTTCGCGGTCAATCTGCAGTTGTTTCCGGTGTTTGGTCAAGGCGAAGGTTTCAGCGACCGTATTTATCACCTCGTTCTGCCAAGTGTTGCCCTGGCGTTGGCGTCAGTTGCATATGTGGCTCGGTTAACCCGTGCCGCCATTCGCTCTGAAGCGGCAAGTGATCACGTGCAGACTGCGGTGAGTCGCGGATTGCCGCAACGAACCATCGTTTCTCGCCACATCTTGCGCAACGCCATGATTCCGATCGTCACAGTTGCTGGGCTAACCATCGGCGGCCTGATCGCCGGAGCGGTAGTGATCGAGCAGGTGTTTCAGTTGAACGGATTGGGCAGCTACTTAGTCGAAGCGGTCGGTTCAAAGGACTTTCCGGTGGTGCAGGCCATTAGCTTGATTTTGGTAGCGTCATTCATCGTGCTCAATACAGTGGTCGATCTGCTGTACGCCGCGCTTGATCCCCGCATCGTTGTTGGGAGGCAGCACTCGTGAGCATCCTTGAAGTGCAGAGCGCATCTCCAGAGCCGATCGAATACGACGACGTCAAGGGCCAGCGAAAGGGCTTGGGGCTCACTGGTTGGATCGCGGTGGCGGTGCTGTCGGTCATGGTGCTCATTACGGTCTTTGGGCCAATGCTGTACACCGTCGACCCCGACAACATCAGCCTCATGGACACCTTCGGCCCCCCGCAGCCAGGCCACCCTCTGGGCTTTGACGGTCAGGGCCGAGACCTACTCGCTCGCCTGGTGGTGGGCGGGCGCACCTCTCTGCTCGGCCCGGTAATCGTGGTCATCATTTCGACCTTGCTGGGCGCACTGCTGGCCTTCAGCGCGGCCTGGATTGGCGGCACATACGACACGGTCGTGTCGCGATTCATCGACACCATGTTCGCGTTTCCGGGATTGTTGCTGGCCATCATCGCGGTGGCAATCTTCGGCCCGGGCCTGATGGCCGCTTCGATCGCTTTGGCCATCGGCTACACCCCATTTGTGGCCCGCATCATTCGAAGTGCGGTACTGCGTGAGCGCAATTTGCCCTACGTGTCGGCATTGACAGTGCAAGGTCTGGGTGGGTTAAACATTTCGATTCGACACCTGCTGCCAAATGTCGCGGGCATCATCATTGCGGCGGCGACCCTGTCGTACGGTTACGCGCTAATCGATCTTGCGGCCCTGTCATTTATCGGCCTCGGCGTTCAGCCACCTCAAAGTGACTGGGGTGTCATGGTGGCCGAGGGAATTCCCGGTCTCTTGTCGGGGTACCCGCAGGAGTCGCTTTACGCGGGCCTGTGCATCATCATCGCCGTCGGCGCCGTGAACCTGCTCGGTGATCGCTTCGCGGCCATGGCAGAGGAGGAGTAGATGACTTCGCTGCTGACCATCGAGGGGCTCACCGTCACCCTCCCCGTAGCGGGTAAGCGCAAGCCCGTGTTGCGCGACATCAACCTAGAGATTGGCGCTGGCGAAGCCGTGGGCCTGGTGGGTGAGTCAGGCTCAGGAAAGTCGATGACGGCGCGATCGATTGGTCGATTATTGCCGCCGGGTGCCCAGACCAGCGGTTCAATCACATTCGACGGAAAACCAGTGCTCGAACTCAAGGGCTCTGACTTGCGCAGTTACCGCACTGAAGGCGTTGCGATGATCTTCCAAGATCCGCGAGCGCACACGAACCCAGTGCGTAGCGTGGGCGATTTTCTGACTGAGGCGATGCGCACGAACATGGGCATGAAGTCATCGGCAGCTGATGCGCGAGCTGTTGAGTTGCTCGAATCGGTGGGCATTGATGATCCTAAGCGCCGCATGCAGCAATACCCCCATCAACTGTCGGGCGGCATGTTGCAGCGGGTAATGATCGCCTCGGCTCTGGCGGTGCGGCCGCGACTGATTCTGGCCGATGAGCCCACCACGGCCCTCGACGTAACAACGCAGGCTGAGGTGATGGCCATTCTCGACACACTGCGCCGCGAGCACGGGGTGGCGCTGGTGTTCATTACCCACGATCTAGAACTGGCAGCGGCCGTGTGTGATCGCACCGACGTCATGTACGCCGGCTCAATCATGGAGCAGCAAAGTTCAGATGCTCTTGATCGAGATCCGCTGCATCCGTACACCGCTGCACTAGTGCAAGCACGGCCGAGTATTAGTTCGACCAGCGACCGACTTGCAGCTATTCCCGGTCGCCCTGTGTCGGCCTTCGAAGCGCCCAATGGCTGCGCCTTCGCACCCCGATGTCGGTTCGCCGTGGCTGAGTGCAGTGCAGGTACACCGCCGCTAGTGGCAGTTGAGCCGGGCCTAAGCCGCTGTATTCGAATCGACAGCATTCGTGGCACCATGACCGCCGGTGAGGTGAGCAATGGCTAACTCCCCCATTGTTGAGGTCACGAACCTGCGCAAGGTTTATCCGAGCAAAGACGACAGGGGCCGTCGCACCGACTTCGTCGCGGTCAACGATGTGTCGTTCACAATCGAACCGGGATCGTCGCTGGCCATCGTCGGTGAGTCAGGTTCGGGCAAAACCACGATTGCCCGCATGCTGGCCGGCCTCGAGCAACCCACGTCGGGCTCAATCATGTTGGCGGGCAAAGATCGGTCGAAGCCCGAACGCGGAGCCAAAGCCCGCCGCCAGCGCGGCCGAGACGTGCAGATTGTGTTCCAAGATCCCTACACCTCACTCGATCGCCGCCAAACGGTCGGTGACGCCCTAGCCGAAGTGGTGCGGCTGCATTTTGCGCAAGACAAGGCGTCGGTGCAGGCCCGGGTGAACGAGTTAGCCGAGATGGTGGGCCTCGATGCTCGAATGGTGGCGGCTCGCCCTAAGGGCCTGTCAGGCGGCCAGCGCCAGCGCGTTGCCATCGCTCGCGCCTTGGCGGCTGAGCCAAAAGTGCTGATTCTCGACGAGTCAGTAGCGGCCCTCGATGTCTCAATCCAAGCTCAGGTACTCAATCTGCTCGCCGATATCCGCGAAGCCACCGGAATCACGTATGTGCTGATCAGCCACGATTTAGCGGTGGTTCGCCAACTCACCCGTGACGCAATCGTGATGCGACAAGGAGCAGTTGTTGAACACGGCACCACGGCAGACGTGCTAGACCATTCTCAGAGCGCATATACGCGATTGCTGCGCGACAGCGTGCCGGGTCCGGGTTGGGATCCACACTCGATTGACCGGGCAGCCGCGTTGGCTGCAACGGAAAGTAGTAACTAGTTGATGAAGGAGCGCGTCACGTGAATCGATCCACCATTGTTCGTCTTGCAGTGCCTCTGGCAGGCGCCGCAATCATCTTGTCCGCGTGTAGTTCGGGCGGATCCTCTGGCGGATCTTCGGCCTCGGGGTCGGGTTCCAACGGCGGCATCACCTTGATTACCGATACGCCCAAGGCGACCGGACCGATCGATAAGGTCACGTGGAACTCATGGGAAGGCGAGCCCTACACCACCGATCCGTACACCTCGGTTGACTACAAAGAGAACACTGTCGCGTCGAATATGTGCGAGACGCTGTTTGTTTACGACTCGGCCTACAACTTCAAGCCGGCATTGGCCAAGGGTTTCACCAATCCCGATCCGTTGACCTGGGTCTACGACCTGCGCGATGACGTCACCTTCTGGGATGGCTCGCCCATGACTGCACAAGACGTGCAGTACAGCATGAACCGCAACCTCAAGGATCCCGCGAGCTTCTACCACTACCTGTACTCGAACGTCGCCAGCGTTGCTGTCACGGGTGCGCATCAGGTGACGGTCAAGATGAGCAAGCCCGATTACCTGTTCAATCGCGAACTTGCTGACTTCGCCGGCGTCGTTGTGCAGCAGAAGTACGCCGAAGCGCATGCCAAGGATTGGGGCACGCCCACAGGCGGTGTCATGTGCACTGGCCCGTTCCAGTTCACCTCGTGGACCAAGGGCGACAACATCACCTTGACTGCGTACGACAACTACTGGAACAAGGACGCCAAAGCGCTGGCTAAGACCTTCGTGTTCAAGTTCCTGACCGACGAGGCCGCCATCACCGCAGCACTGCAAACCGGCGAAATCATGGGTACCTTCGATCCCCCGTTGTCGGGTCTCAAGCAGCTTGGTGCCAACACCACTGGCAAGCTCTTCTACGGCGAAATGCCATCAAATGTCACCTGGACCCTGTCAAACCCCGATGGCGCGTTGAAGAACCAGAAGGTTCGTCAGGCCTTGCAATTGGCAGTTGACTGGGACGGCATCGCTAAGGCGATCTTCCAAGGAACTGGTGCCACGCTCAAGGCCGAGTTGCCGCCGGTGACTTTCGACGACGCTAAGGCGCAGTTGCAGCCGGCCTACGATGCCCTGCCAAACAACAAGTCAGCCGATATCGAGGGCGCAAAGGCTCTGCTGGCACAGGCGGGCCCTGATGCCCAGAAGCCGATCGTGTTCGGAACCATCGCAAGTGCCACGGGTCGTGCATTCGGTAACGCCGTCGTCGACGGAGCCAAGAAGGCCGGTCTCAACGCCTCGCTGAAGCCGATTCCGGTTGATGCTTACACCAACTACCTGTACGACGCTAAGACTCGTGCAGGAGTTGACATCCTGTTCACCGATTTCTGGTCGAACATCCCCAATGCGCTTGACTGGATGGGTACCACGTCAACCACCGGATCATCGTTCAACCAGTTCAACTACACGGCTGCCGATGGTCTCTACGCTGCAGCTCGTGCTGAAAAGGATGATGCAAAGCGCGGCGAAATCACGGCACAGATGATGACGCAGTTGGCCAACGAGAACGTGACGATGGGCAACGGCATTCAGCGGTACAGCCGCCTGTGGATGAATAACAAGATCACTGGTGCACCTGCCACCTTCACCTACGTTTACGCTCCGTGGGCGAACATGGTCGGAGCTGCAGGATAGTTCGTAGACATAAGAAAGGGGCTGGACACCGCACTGGTGTCCAGCCCCTTTGCTTGTGGAACTACTACTTACCGGTGAGCTTGTCTGTAACGCTTCCAAGAGCGTCTGACGCCGAATCGACGGCACTGCCTGCAACGTCGCCGGCCTTGCCCGCAACATCAGTGGCAACTTCTCCAGCCTTATCTGCGGCACCGGAAACGGCATCTGAGACGCTGTCGAACAGATCGCCGAACTGACCCGCGTACTTTTCCTTCAACTCACTGATCTTGCCCTTGAGGTCGTCGACCTGCTCGGGGCTGAGGCTATCGGCCTTCTCCTTGAGCTTGTCCTGCAGCTCGCCGAGATGCTTCTGCAGATCGCTGGCATCAACGGTGCCGAGCAGTTCTTCTGCCTTGAACTTAAGATCGTCAAACAGACCCATGATGAACCCTTCGTAGAAACCATAAATTGTCGGCCGCACGCGCGACCCGCGGTTTCATTCTGGATGATCGACTGCGCCGATGGCCACCCGAGAGCAATGACCCACGGCCAAATGGGCCTAAACCCGACGAACCGTCACCAGCGCGGCAACGCCTTGCCAGGATTGAGGATGCCGCGGGGGTCGAGGGCGGCTTTGATCCGACCGTGCAAATCGATCGCCACCGGATCGAGTTCGCGGGCAAGAGCGGCCCGTTTGAGCAGGCCCACCCCGTGCTCGCCAGTAACGGTGCCATCAACATCGAGGGCGACCTGCAAGATGTCATCGAATGCGGCAAGTGCCCGTTGTGCCGCTGCTTCATCTCCGCGAGGAACCACGATGGTTGGGTGCAGGTTGCCATCGCCTGCATGACCAAAGGTTGCGATGACCACATCGCGCGCTTGTGCAATTCGCTCAATGGCGCCCACTGCATCGCCGAGTCGGCGGCGCGGCACCGAAATATCATCGAGTAGCCAGTCGCCCATCGCTTCGAGGGCTGGAATCGTCATGCGACGCGCCCCAAGAAGAAGCTCGGCCTGCTCGGGGTCTTCAGATCGATACACCTCGCGCGCACCATGCCGCTCACATTGGGCCAAGATTGCGTCGGCCTCCTGTTCGCCGGCGCCCGCGGGTAGGTCGCTCTGGGCGATCAGCAGTGCGGCGGCATCGGTTGCCAACCCCATTGGCCGCCACGCCTCAACGGCGCGTAGTGACGTGCGATCCATCAACTCAAGCAAACTTGGGGTTGAGGTCGCCATGATGGCTTCAACGGCTCGACCCGCGTCGGAAATGTCATCGAACACTGCGACAGCGGTGGTCGGAGTGGGCGGTAACGGTCGCAGCCGCAAGCGAGCCATCGTGACCACGCCGAGGGTTCCTTCACTTCCTACCATCAGGCCGGTGAGGTCGTAGCCAGCAACGCCCTTAACGGTTCGCCGGCCGATGCGGGTGATTCGTCCGTCGGCCAGCACCACTTCAAGTCCGAGCACCGCGTCGCGGGTAACGCCGTATTTCACACAGCACAGGCCCCCGGCGTTGGTATTGACGTTGCCACCGATCGAGCAAAAGTCTTTGCTCGCGGGGTCGGGCGCGTACCAGAGGCCATGGCCTGCCACATGGTCGCGCAGATCTTGATTGATTATTCCGGGTTGGGTTTCGACATAGCCATTGCCCACATCGACGCCAAGCACCGACTTCATCCGCTCAACGCACAGCACCAGCGACCCATCAATGGCGTTAGAACCACCAGACAGACCCGAGCCTGCTCCTCGGGGCACCACCGGCACGTGGTGCTCGTATGCAGACTGCACAATGTGCGATACCTGTTCGGTGGTGCGAGGAAACGCGATGGCGAACGGAGTGCCGGCCACAGAGCCGGTGGAACGGTCTGCACGGTACGAGGCAATCAGATCTGGGTCTGTCGTGAGGTCACCATCAGCCAGAACAGAGTCTGCGGCGCTGAGTACGGCATCTTCAGGAGTCACGGGCGTGACGTTACCCGACCCTCGTACGGCACAATGGGCAAGTGCCCAAAGATGCACCGCAATTTCGCGGTATCAGCCCTGCCGAGGGCGTATGAGCACTGAACCGAGTCAGCGCAACGACCCAAACTTGGTGGCTGGCCTGCAGACATCTGCTGGTACAGCCGAGCTATTTCGTTGGCTGCGCCCGTTCACCAAGCCCAACCGAAAGGCTTTCTGGGCGGGTCTGAGTCTGGCGTTTGTCGCTTTGTTCGCCGCCGCAGCAATCCCGCTCGTGCTTGAACACCTGTTGTCTGAGCCAGAGCACGCCGTACGACTGTTGCTCCTACTGTTGGTTCTGGTCGCTATTGATGTGTGTTGCGTTTATTCCTCAGGTGTATGGGCGGCGCGCGCGGCGGCAGATATGGCACGACTGCTCTCGATGCACATATACGCGAATGCCTTGGAAAGTCCGATGCTGCGACAGATCGGGCTGCGCCGGCCAAGTGTGATCAGCCGGCACACCAGCGATGTTGATCGGATCGAAGAGGCAGTCGATGCCACGGTTGCCGAGGGAATTCCCGGCGTAGCGAAAATCGTCGTCAGTCTGGCTCTGCTGTTCTACGTCGATCCCAAAGTTGGTGGCGCCACGCTTTTTGCGACGCTCGGCTTCTTGACTCTAAATCGCCGAATCGGGCGAGGAATGCTGGGCAAAGATAAGGCCCGGCTCGACGCCAGTAGCGAGGTCGGTGCTCTGGTCGATGAATCGATCACTGCGAACGCGGCCGTCACAGGCCTCAATCTTCAGGACTGGATGAAGTCCAGATTCGCCGAACGGGCGTTGCGTTTACATCTGGCTACAAAGATTCAAAAGGGTGAGGCGGTGCGTCTCATCACGGCGGCACGCTTCACCGGATCCGTTGCGCTGGTTGTGATCGCTGCCATCGCGATTCAAGGAGGCTCAAGCGAGGCAGGCACGATCGCGGCCGCGCTGCTGTATGTCGATGCCGTGGTTCGCGGCCTTGAAGCTATGCCACCCTGGCTGCGCGAAGTACGGCTCGCGGTAACGAGCAAGCGTCGAATCGAGCGCATCACGACCAGCTCTCCGCGAGTTTCTAGGCCCGAATCGGTGGCTGACGGCACTGCCGAGGCGAATCTAATCCTGCGAGATCTCAGTCTCGACTCCGCTCACCAGGTGATGACCGGAGACCTAGTAATTCCGCGCGGAGAACTTCTGGCCGTGGTTGGTGGAACAGACGTGTCAGCCACCGGGCTCTTAGAAGTAATCGCTGGCGACGCCAATCCGCACAGCGGAACTGTGTTGCTCAATGGAATAGATGTGCGAAGTCCGGTAGTCAAACGCCGCCTGCTACTGGTAACCGATTCGAGCCCATTGATGGACGCCAGCGTGCGCGATCATATTCGCGCTGCCGACCCTTCGATTACTGATGAAGCAGTGGAGGCGGTTGTTGATGCTGTGGGTATTGGCCATTTGCGCGAACTTGACGGTGGCGGTTTAACTGCCGCGCTCGGAACTCAGGCAGATCGGCTCAGTGTGCACGAAAGATTCCGGTTGATGTTGGCGATGGCAGTGGCCAGTAGTGCCGACGTTGTGGCGCTCGAAGAAATTCCAGTTCTCGCCGACCCTGATACCGCCGCCCCAATTATTTCCGCGCTTTTGGCCCGCGCCGGGCGCACCGTGTTACTTCAAACGGCCAATTCAGAGGTTGCGGCAAAGGCTGATCGCGTTCTGGCCGGCATTGACGGCACGATCGTTCTAGGCCCGCACTCTGAACTCATGGCTCAACCGGGCTACTCGCAAATCTGGGAGCGGCAGGTGGGCGGCGGAGTTGATACGCGCATTCTCGAAACGATTCCAGAGTCGCAGCGCGACATTTTGCGATCGAGGTTGATCACCGAACACTTCGCTGCCGGCGACACGCTTTTTCGCAAAGGATCGCCTGCTGATCGCATTATCTACATCGTCACGGGCCGCGTCGCGATTATGGCAAGCCACCGAGATGGCAGCGAACGCAAACTGGCCGAGATCGGACCTGGAAACTTCTGCGGTGACGTAAGCCAACCTGGTGCGCGTCACGCCGAAACAGTCAGGGCAATTGACGACACGATGGTGCGCACCCTCAGTGTTGAGTCGTGGTCGGCTGGCGTGCTAGGCATTCTCGACTCAGACCCGATTCAGCGGCGTGTGGTCAGTACGATCCTGCGCGGCGACCACGTGACAGTACACGCACTCGTCGCTGAGTTGGCAGAGTATGGCCCCGCCGAAGTTCAAAGCGCGATCGACGAACTCATCGCCACCGGTCAACTACGCGCAAACGAGCAGGGGTTGCTCGGCATCTCAGCCCGCCGCCGGTCGTTGTCGGGTTCGTCGGCGATCCTTGACCGACTAGATTTCTGACCAAACTACGCTTGAACGCGAGCAACAATCTTGGCGATTTCCTTTGACCACTGGTGATCAGGATCAACGAGCGAGTACAAGTCTCCCGAGGCGTTCTGCACCACCTCTTCTGAGAGCGGAAGAATAGCGGCAGTCTCGGCTGCGTAAGCGGTATTCATCTGCTCACGAATGTCGTCAAGGTCAATGTTCGAGGGCACCTTGTTGAGTACCAAAAGGAGCGAGGGAACATCCAGGCGACGCGCCACATCGACCGTGACAGCAGTGCCTTGGAAATCTTGGCGATCAGGGCGAAGGATCAAAAGCAAGATGTCGCTGATGGTGATCGACAGCAGAGTCTCTTCGTTCAGACCCGGGTGCGTATCGATCAGCAGGTAGTCAAGGGACAGGTCTTTGGTGAGGTCGCGGAAGCCATCGTTGAGAGTGCCAACGTCGTAACCTTCACGCAAGACCCGGGCAATGTCGCTGGCTTTGATGCTCGAAGGCACCAAAAAGAGTTGGCCACCCGGGGCTACGTCGGCCAATCGCGAAACCCGATCAGTGACATCGTGCGCTGCCGCCGCGATCGTTGACTTACCCCACAGGTAGTCGTTGAGGTTGGGCTCAAGTGCCTCTTCGAAGCCGAAGAGCACGTGCACGCCGGGGCTCTGAATATCGGTATCGATAATTGCCACCCGATGTCCGGCCGCAGCCAACTGGGCGCCGACATTTGCGGTCGTGTTGCTCTTGCCCGTGCCACCGCGGAAAGAGTGGACTGAGATAACCGTGGTCATGTGGATTCCTCTACTGGTTAACGGCGAAACTTGGAAAAGAACTTCTGGATGGCACTGGGGTCAGCGTAGTGGCTTTCAAGAGATCCTTGCCCGAGGGTCTCAAAAGCGGCCTTAACCTCGGGATCGTCAGCGCCTAAAGCCGAGCGCAGGTGCGAGCTGGCCACCGCAACAATTGCATAGCGCTTGAGCAGTACGAGCAGGATTTGGGCGCGTAACAGGGGGTTGTCGGGCACAAGAGGGGCCCATACCGCGGCGGTGCGTTCGAGAACCTTGGCGTTTACCTCGTCGGTTGGCCGTTTGGCGAGCCGAAACTCACTCAAATCGTGTAGAGCGTCACCGGTGGGCGTTTCAAGGTCGCGCGCTGTGTCGTCG
>Ga0209188_1002776_pt1 | contig 12590 bp, 9 predicted proteins | sample C_130625_EF_Meta_FD_187307 | JGI IMG/M metagenome (GOLD analysis project Ga0209188, IMG submission 187307) | Freshwater microbial communities from Lake Croche, Canada to study carbon cycling - C_130625_EF_MetaG (SPAdes) (version 2) | ecosystem: Environmental > Aquatic > Freshwater > Lake | place...
CATGTTTAATCTGACCTACTTTTCCTGCTACGACGCGCGGGAAACCTCCGACTCAGTTTTCACAAAAGACACTCCTATGCGGCCAGGGCAAGACGCGAGCAAGCTTGACGCCACGGGCCTCCTGCCCGAAGGCATGCCCGTCACCGATGAAACGGTGGTGATTGGTCTTTCGACGGGAGGCGTCTTGCCGAAACGCGGTCAACTCGGTGTAGTCGATCGTACGTACATGACTTCGGGGGTCATTGGCGCACGACTGGCCAAAGTTCGCGTGCGCGAGTATCGCACCGTTGACATTGGCGACAAGTTCGCCTCCCGCGCAGGCCAAAAAGGCACGTGCGGCATCTTACTTCGCGAGCAAGACATGCCGTTCATGCCCGACGGTCGGCGACCCGATTTGATTATTAATCCGCACGCCATTCCCACACGCATGACCATCGGGCAACTTGTAGAGAGCCTCGTGGGGAAAGTCAAATTGCACACGGGGGCGTTCGGCGACTGCACCGCATTCGACGCGCCAGGCGATAAGGTGCGCGAGTACGGCTCGCTCCTGACTAAATGCGGGTTTCACTCTAGCGGAACCGAAATTCTCTACAACGGTTTTACGGGGCAGCAAATCGAAGCCCCCATTTTCGTTGGACCTACATTTTACATGCGTCTGAAACACATGGTGAAAGACAAGGTCAACTTTCGAGCTCGCGGGCCTATGACTGCTCTCACGCGCCAGCCCGTCCAGGGACGCGCTAACGACGGCGGTCTGCGCTTGGGAGAAATGGAGCGAGACGGGGTGCTCGGAAACGGTATGACCCATTTTATTCAAGACGCCTTCATGAACCGAAGCGATGCCTACACCACAGTGGTAGATACGGCGTCGGGCATGCTGGCACTCAAAAGCCACGACACCATCATGAGTCAGGCGCTTGACGGCCCCGTTCAATTCGACGCCAATTTAGAATTGGATTCAGGGGCACGCCACAGCACCACCTTTGCAACGCTGCGGGTGCCCTACTCGTTCAAACTGTTAATGCAAGAATTGCAAACCATGAATGTGCAGATGCGACTGGTCACGCGCGACGCTCATCTCGGAATGCCTGGCAGCGCCATACCCGTAAGCCTGACGTTTGAATCGCTGGCCGTGCTCACTCCGACAGTACTCGAAAACCGACTGTTTGTGGCGGACACCGAAAGTAACTGTTACGACGATCGAGGCTTGTTTCTCACGCCAGGGCTCAGTCCCGCGCTTTTTCCGTCGTTCACCAAGACGGACGTCTTGCGCGCCGCCACCGTGATAGAAACTACCGCCAAGGGGTACGCCCGTGAAACCCGAATTCCTCTCCCGCAACTTGAAAATGACATGTTCAAGTCCCTGCATGCGGAAACCCCTGCGCTTTCCATTGACTACTTTTTCAAAAAAATGAAAACGGGCATCTTTGTCCGAATAAAAAACAACCGTCTCGTCAACTTTGCGTGGCTCTACAACACCGACTTTACCAACGATTACAGCCTTGTATTTCCCGACTCCAAAGACGCTTTTCTGGCCAAAGTGGCCAAGGGGCAGCGTAACCCATTGAACCATTACGCCGACCCTGACCGCTGGCACGCCACGAATTGTTTGCTCCGCGTGGAAGCCGAAGACCCCGTCCCAAAAACGTGGGATTTCTGGCGGGTTCAGTCCAAACAGAAACCCTACCGCGTTGCTACGCCCACTGACCAGTACCTTTCGGAAATGTACGACATGATTGCGTCCACATGCGCGCGCCGCAGAGTCGGCGACTGCATGTTTATGCTGAATCGGAAAGATTTCCCGCATCTTGGTGCCAACTGGACCGAAGCGTTTCACGACCTCTACGGCGAAGACAAGCCGTTGAGCGCACCGTACCGTAAAAAGCCGCTTCTTCCCGTTCTCTCGCAGTCCACTACGGAAAAGCACGTGGACATTCCCATCCCGTCGGGCGATGACTGGAAAACCATTACCAAGGGATACTTCGCCTCCTACAATTTTATGAAACAAGGGCTGACGTGCACTAATTCATCCCCGCTTCTGCCTCCCCCGTGGGCGTCCCGTAAACCCGTGTTTTTTTGGCGCGGCATGAACACGGGGTGTGGCAACACTCCCGAAACCAACCCTCGACTCCACTTGCACAAACTTTCGGATACCTTAAAAGGGCTGGACGCGCGAATCATTAAATACACCCAGCGTATCAAAACCGCCGTCAAAGACGGCAAAGCCCATGTGGAGTACGTGCCGCCTGAAAAAAGCGACTACGGGCGTGTGGAAATGGATGGTCAACTCCAGTACAAATTTACCATTAACGTTGAAGGCAACTCTGCGGCGTACCGCTACGGCTCCTTGTTTCGCGCAGGCTTTTGTATCCTCAACGTCGAGTCCAAATATAAAATGTGGTTTGAACCCCTCCTCACAGGAGGTCATGTCCGCGACGGAGTCGACGCGTCGCACTTCAATGTCATTTACGTGAAGCATGATTTGAGCAACTTGGAAGAAACCATGAGGTGGTGTTTAGAGCACGACGATGTATGCGCCCAAATCGCCCAAAATTCCCTTGCCTTTTTTGAGAGGTACTTCACCCGCAACTATGTCTACAGTTACATGAGTGACGTGTTGAATGGCATTTCCGAGTTGCAGCAGCCGTTGACGCTAGGAACCGACCTGAAGGCGTTAAAGGCTCGCATCGCGAAGCGTAAAGTTGAAGGAAAAGATGCTGCGCGGCTGCAAGAGGCGTACGACACCGCCGACCGTGAAATGACCTCGCGGTACGCCTTACTCAAACCCATGATCTCGAAAACCAACTTTCAAACCAAAACCTACACCCAAAAGGACGACACCAATCTCGGAACGTCCGCCATTATCATACCGTTTCGCGACGCAGGCGACCAAAACCGCACCGAGCAACTGAACGCATGGCTAGCAAAGCCGCAGCATCGCGGTCTCAACGTGCTGGTTGTTGAACAAACGGTCGACGGTCAAAAATTTAACCGAGGCGCGCTCCTCAATGCGGGCTACGATTTCCTTACCCAACACACGCCTGCCATTCAAAGCTTTGTCATGCACGACGTCGACATTGTATTTCCCGAGGAATTTGTGCGTCGCTACTACGGCACGGACGCCAAAGGAGTCGTGCATCTGGGGTCGTGCGTGAAAGGCAAAATGCCGTACAAGACGTTTTTAGGACGTGTCATCCGTTTTTCCAAGCAAGCTTTCAAGGACGTTAACGGCTTTCCCAACAATTTTTATGGGTGGGGTGGAGAAGACGATGCATTGGTAGTGCGACTCGGAGATACGGTAGTGTATCGCCCGTCCGAACTCGATGCGGGCGAAGAAATGCCAACTACCAATGATATCAAAGAGGGGCATTTGACAGGCAACAAAGAACTGTTCAAGGTTGAAAATTTAGTGATGGACGCGCATCAATGGAAAATGAATGGTGCAAATTCGGTGCAGTACGACGTCGTGTCGCACGAAAAATTGGGTGTTCCGAATTTTCGTAAGATTACCGTGAGTCTCGTGCCTCGCACTGAAGCCATAGAAACGGTGTATGACGCTACGGGCGGAGGAGACGATTCCGTCGTAGTGACCCAGGATCATACCAAGGAAGGAGGAGGAGGAGGGCAAGAAGAAATGACCGAAATAAAATTGGACGATATCAAAGTCGACGAGCCGAGCGTGATTGAAGAGATACCGTTGGAGAGCATCGCGGCGCCTGACCCCACTCCAGCTCCAGCCCCTCTCGATGCGTCAGTAGCCCCGCCACTTGAGGAAAGCAAAGTTATCATCAAGGTCGACGACGCCCCCGTGTTCAATCCCTCCATGGGCGACCTTACCAATACGGAGAGCTTGCAAACCAGCGAATCTCCTACCATTAAAAGAGTGATTTTTACGCCGAACGCCCAGAAAAAAAATTGATATTAAAAAGGATTGACATAAGGAGAGTAAGAGCACGCCATGGCACCCATACTGCTTATTAAATACGCCGTTGCGCACTGTACCGCCGAGCAAGTGACCGAAGTCCTGAACCAGCGCTTCGGAGTATGGGTCGACGGCGTCATGGTACCCGTAGTCGACCGAGTGGTAACCATCAACAAGCGAAACTTTACCACTGGGGCACCCTTCCACATGTTTTTCATTCATTTGAAGCCCGTTGTGTCGGAGCCCATGCAACGGTTTCTTGACCAGTTCAAAACTACCAGTGTTCAGAACATAATGTACCAAGAGCCCTGGTTCTGGAAGGTCATCATCGCCCAACCTCGGCCAGATTTAGAAATCGCAAATGCCGTAAGCCAAATGCCCGATTGGATGCCTCGATAAAGAAACGATTTTTTTTCATTACACCCACCCATGGATACTGTCTCCCTAGGGAGAGACCGTATCAACCGAAACTGTATTAAACTCAAGCCTTCGTAAATATGCAGACAAGGCACCCATGGACGACATGACAGTCCAGAAACGCGACGGGTCGGTTGAACCCGTGGAATTCGACAAAATTATGCGCCGCGTCAAAACACTTGGTCAAATGGATCCGCCCTTGACGATAAAGTACGCGCAGTTGGTGATGAAAATCATTGACCAGCTGCGTGACGGCATTGATACAACCAAGATTGACGAATTGACCGCCCAAGAATGCGCGAACCAGTCGTCGACTCACCCCGATTTTGGCAGTCTCGCGAGCCGTATTATCGTGTCCAATAATCACAAAAATACGACGGCGTCGCTGGAAACTGTGACGGCAGAGCTACAGCGCAAAGGCCTCATTAGCACGACCTACGCCCGACAGGTAGCTGCTCACTTAGAGTCCTACAGCGAAATGCTGGATTTTACACGGGATTACCAAATCGACTACTTTGGGTTCAAAACTCTCGAGCGTGCTTACCTAATGCGTATCGACGGCGTCATTGTCGAGCGCCCGCAACACATGTGGTTGCGAGTGGCCATCGCCTTACATGGTCACGATCTTCCGCGCGTGCGCGAATCCTACGACTTGATGTCGACCAAAGTCTTTACCCATGCCACGCCTACACTATTCAACGCAGGTACGCCGCGCCCTCAGCTCAGCTCATGCTTTTTAGTAGCCATGTCCGAAGATTCCATTGACGGGATTTACGAAACCCTTGGAGATTGTGCCAAGATTTCCAAATGGGCAGGCGGCATCGGGCTCCACATTCATAACGTCCGCGCCACGGGATCGGCCATTCAAGGGACCAACGGGACCAGTAACGGTCTGCTGCCGATGCTTCGTGTGTTTAACGAAACCGCACGCTACGTCGATCAGGGCGGCGGCAAGCGAAACGGCTCGTTTGCCATTTACCTGGGACCAGAGCACCCCGACATTGAAAGCTGGTTGGACCTGAAAAAAAATACGGGGGACGAGCATGCGCGCGCTCGTGACTTGTTTTATGGTCTTTGGGTCCCTGATTTGTTCATGGAGCGCGTAAAAGCCAACGGTCTCTGGTCTTTGTTTTGTCCCCACAAATGTCCTGGCTTGGCCGACGCCTGTGGCGCAGCTTACCGCGAGCTCTACGAGAAATACGAAGCGAGCGGCTTGGCGACCAAAACGGTTTCTGCGAGGACCCTGTGGTTCAAAGTGTTGGACGCCCAAATGGAAACTGGCACGCCCTCTCTTCTCTACAAGGATGCGTGCAATCTAAAATCGAACCAGCAGAATCTGGGGACGATCAAATCGTCCAACTTGTGCACAGAAATCGTGGAGTACAGCAACGCAGAGGAAACGGCCGTGTGCAACTTGGCCAGTGTTTCTCTGAGCGCCTTTGTGAAGCAAGGCGACTTTGACTACAAGGAGCTGCACCGTGTGACGCGAGTGGTAACGCGCAACTTGAATCGCGTGATCGACACAACGTATTACCCAACAGAAAAGACGCGGCGGAGTAACGCCCGCCACCGACCCATTGGTATTGGGGTACAGGGATTGGCCGATGCATTTTTGTTACTGCGCGTCCCGTTTCACAGTGACGCAGCGCGAGACATTAACAAGCGTATTTTTGAAACCATGTACCATGCTGCTATGAGCGAGAGCGTGCTACTCGCGCAAGAGCACGCCCGCTGCGAAGGGTTGGACGGGATCCCTGAATTTTACAGCCCCGAGTTTGACGGCGGTCCTCTCTACCACGCATTAAAACCCATTCGGGCCGAGGTCGAACGGGCATCTCATCACGGAGCCTACAGCTCGTTTAAGGGATCGCCGCTTTCCAAAGGTAAGTTGCAGTTTGATATGTGGGGTCTTGCGCCTACGATGTACGACTGGGCCGCGCTTCGAGAGCAAGTCATGATGTACGGGGCGCGCAACTCGTTGCTCTTGGCACCGATGCCGACGGCGTCCACGGCGCAAATTCTAGGCAACAACGAATGCTTTGAACCCCTTACAAGTAACCTGTACAGTCGCCGAACTCTGGCGGGAGAGTTTGCCGTAGTCAATTCGTATTTGGTGCGCGATTTGATTGACGCAGGCATGTGGGACGCCGACTTGAAAAATTCAATCATTGCTCACCACGGAAGCGTGCAGCACCTTGCGATTCCTGCGCCTCTCAAAGCCCTCTACAAGACCGTTTGGGAGATACCCATGAAACACGTGATTCAAATGTCCGCCGAGCGCGCGCCGTTCATTTGTCAGTCGCAAAGTTTGAACTTGTGGGTCGAAGAGCCGACCTATGCGATTTTGACCTCCATGCACTTTTTTTCGTGGGAAAAAGGCCTCAAGACGGGCATGTACTATTTGCGCCGCAAGCCGCGCTACCAGACGCAGCAGTTCACGGTAGAGCCGTGCTTGACGTGCTCGGCTTAGAAAAGTGCCGCTGTATACTAAAAAAATGACGGATTACAGGCACGAGCTCAAGCGCTTCCCCAGGCTCGTCCATCCGCCCGAGTCTCGAGTGAAAGAGCCGCGGGAAGGCGGCGTGTATGTAGCTTTGCCACAAGGGAAGCGCGTCTTTGCCTGGTTTACGTATTGCAAATCTAAAAACATTTGTTTTATCGTGGACGGTGGTATGATCTACCCCGTGCACGCCGCCTTTCCGACGCGGCTGGCTCTGGGAACGATTGTATCAGGCATCTTAGCGCAACGCGTGTTGACGGTCGACACTGTTCTTTTGGAGGCGGGTCAAACGTGCTGCGACTTGGACAAAGTGATGCACCAATTGGAGTGTCCTGTTTATTTACCTACGCAAATGACGTTTCAGCGCGCCGCAACCTCGCTTATTCCATTTTTTGACGCGCCGTACAAGATACAGTGCGTCAAATGTATTCATGGGGCCGCCGTCACCATCTACGACGAGAAATACGCGACATTTCAAATAAGTGCGTTGCCCACAAGCGATGCCTACGAAGTACGCGATACGCAAGGGCGAAGCTGCTTGGCTCTCGTGGACTCGTACACCCGTAGCGTCGCCATGAACAAACTATTTCGAACCATTCATGAAAATAGTGATTTGGATTTAGGCGAAGAAAGCGACGAGGAAGAATTGCCGATAGGCCCCCCACTTCGAATGGAGTGTCGGTGGCACTTCAAACATAAGCAGTGGGTGCCAGTGGAGTGTTGTTAAAAAAAATATCTTATACTATTATTATGGCAACCTACAAAAAGTTTCGTTTTGCTGCCCACCCAGAAGACGTCGACGGATTCATAGAAGGCCCTTATCGAGGGACCATTAAAGGATACCATTACGTCAAGAAACGACCCCAGGCTACACGAAAATCCGACGGCAAAAAAATTTTAGGAAATACACAAGCTGGCTACTTTCGTAAAAAGACTGGGACCATTTGGTACAAAGATAAGTGCAGTGCGTACAAAGGCGCGAATGGCAAAGTGTACCGTTGTTCTACGGGATCAAAACGTCAACTCTGGAATGAAACCTCTCATCATATGAAGTCGGGGTCCACTAGAGACCAGCTAGACCAGAACGAAAATGGTCGCATCGTATGGGCTAAAAAATCTGAACATAGCAAGAAGGTTTACGCCAAAAATTTGGCCGAAGGTAAAATGTGTCCGTTCGGGCCACTCGATCCAGAATGGAAGCGCTGGATTGATAAACGAAGGAAGTTAAAGGAAACTGCCGAGGGAAGGAGGGAGCTTGAAGACCCTAATTGGTACACTAATACAGGCCGAATGTTGCCACCTCCCCCAAAGAAGAAGCGCATGTCGGTAGATGCTCGGATATCGGCGTCGTCCCCAAGTCGCTTTTCACCTCGACGCAAACGAGTCGGTACTCCTCGACCTTAAGCCACTGCCTGAAACCCTGAGGCAAATCCACCAAACCCGCTATCGGTGAATGGATTCGGCGTTGTTGGCAGTTTCGGTACATCCAAGGATAGCGTCAACTCGTTCACTTGGCTGAGAGGCGTTTCCTTGGCGCCCTTGCAATTGGAGCCCGCCGCATCGGCTCGAGGCACTCCGTCAGGGCAGCATCCAAAGGCCGTGTACCCACAGCTGCTATGCAGCGTGCAATTCGACCCCATGGCATCGTCGCGCGGCATTCCGTTCAGGCAGCAGCCGAATTTTGAGGTTTTACAGTGCGGCACCGCATTGCACTTGTCGGTCGCTGATTTTCGAGGGTTTCCGTTGGGGCAGCACCCAAAGGCCGTTTTCCAGCAATCCAGCGTTCCGCAGGTCGATTTGTCCGACGGCGCAGGCAGGCCGTTTGCGCAACACCCAAAATCCGTCGACGAACACGGCTTGTATGTCGGTGCTTCGGGCTGCTCGCATTCACTGCCAATGGCGTCGGCAGCAGTGACATTCGCGCATTTTGCTGCTTTGAGGTCAATTGACTTCTTTTTAAAGATGTTTTTGAAAATTTCAATGAGCGCAGCAACTACCGCCCACGCTACATAAACGGCAAGGTACGCTACGCTGAACAAGATCCAGTGCTCCCGCAAGAAGTAGACCAAAAATGCCACCAAGGCGATTTTGGCCCACAGTATCGCGTAAGCTCCTTTGTACTCTTTAGAGAAATCCAGCAGGAGCTCTTTGGACGTGGCGTCCAAATCGTCAAACTCGGTAGTTTGAATTTTGGAAAGGGTCGCTTGCAAGCCCGTTACCATCTGGTCGACGCTTGCCATCTGCTTCTGGATATAGCGCGTCGAGTCCCGAACGTCTTCCGTTAGCGTAGTCGCATTCTCGTGCAAGTTGTCCAAGGCCGTGCGTGCAGCGTCCGACGCGTCGCGATCCTTCTTGTAGTTGTCCACAAACAAAGCAAGTTGAGTGTTGAATTTTGCCTGCAACTCGCGTCGCCGTCTCAAAAAAACTTTTTCCTTGCTCTCCACGCTTACCTTGAGCTTGGCTGCAATCAATCGGGCCTGCTTCGACGTGTCGTCGAGAACGCCCATTTATACACACACTCGATAATATTTAGAATGCATGGCGGTTTTGCTCTTGCGGTCGATGCGGCAAATGTCGGCGGGGCGCATGCCTAGCAGCGTCGCCACGGGATCAAACCGACTGATTTCAGGAAGCTGCTTCGGCGTGATGCGGTACTCTGCCAGTAAGGCTTCGCGTTCGTCGGGCGCCAGAATGGTGTGCGGCGGCACAAGCACGTGGTTCAAAATGTTGTACTGCAACCGCTTCATGCTCACAACAGAAATGAAGCGGCCGCTGCTCGACCACAAGTGCTCCAGAAATTCTGTCGCCGAGTCGTTGACGTCGTCCTTGACGATAAGCATGAGATCGTCGCTCGGGCTAAGAATGGCGGGGAAGAAGTCTTCGACAATGCGGTCCAGATTCGGTCGCGCCTCCAGACAATACTTGACGAATATCTTCTTCCCGCTGGCGGTCGAGAGCAAGAGGTCCAACTGATTGTGCTCCAGCATGCTCCCTACATGCGCAATGCTGTAGCCATTGTACTCGGACACGTCAAATCCTCGTTTTTCGAGAATGTCGAGGAGCACGTTACGAGACGCGTACACTTTTGCAATGGCCATGGTGAATACTTTAAGAAGAGAGGTTACTTCAAATTCAATTTTTATAAACCTTAAGACATGCAAGCCGTTGGCGCTGCTATAGCACACTTCGGATCGATCGAAGCCCTGCAGCTGAGAGAAAGCATTGTTGATTTGCGTACCAACGACGTTGTCGATTATGCGATTGTACTGCCCGCAGGGGATTTTGAGCCGTGGCTCTGGATGCCTTCGCGCGCAACCACGCTTCGGGTTCGTATCCCTGGTCTGCTCGTGCTCACTGACAACGACGTAAGATCCAACGTGGTCATCTTCGAGCAACCGCCGCGCCACAACGTGCTTTACCTCAAACTTCCCAAGGAAGGGTTGTACGTGGAAGCGGCGGTGTTTCAAGACAAGGTCGTGCGCTCCGAATTGAGTGAATTCATTTCCGTCTTGGCCCGTCTCGGCGCCCAGAGCATTACGGTACGCACTCGCAACCAAGCCGCCACTGCTCAGTCCGTGCGCGCAGCGCTTTCGGCATCGGGCGTAGACGTAGGTGCAAACGGGGAAACAATGGTCGCGCATGACGGGGCTGAGCAATGGACTCAACGATTTGCAGACACCCAAGTCATTCATGCGGAAACGTTTGCCAACCCCGCCCACTATTTTTATTTGCCTAAGCACCCCGACTGGGTGGATCTCATTACGAATCGACTGCAGTATTCGGGCTTGGAGGCGCGGTATACCTACCGCCACACCAATCGAAGTTATGCGTCGGCCAGTTTGATGGCGACGCTCAACAGCTGTGGCGTGGAATGCCGATTTACATCCTCCGCGCTCGAGACGGTAGAACTGGAATACGAAATCGTGTATTTTCCATTGGAAGAGAAAACCAAAAGCTTTTTCTGGTGACAACCTTAATCGAATGCAGGGGCCCGAGCTTAGAGTTGAGAGGATTTACTTCTCCAAGCGCATCAAATACATCAAGGCGCAAGTGTTGCACGGTATGCCCGAATATGCGTTCACGTACAAAATACAAGCGGATGCATTTCAGTTGAAGTGTACTTACCATCCACGCATCCAACTTGCGTTGCCGCTAGACCTCTGCCTGCATATTGCAGCCTATCTTACAGTCACTGCTGCATTTAATGTGACTCTTACGTGGGGCTATCCATTTCATCCCATGAAATGGAATGCTATGGATAATTTGCCTCTTACTAAAGAGATATGCGATAGGCATAATTGCGAGCTACAAACGGATTGGAGCTCTGCTATTTCGCCTGAAAAAGATTGCTTGTACGTAATTACCTATTTCAAAGACTTGACGCAACTACTGTAATCGAACGGAGGCTCAAAGAGTGCTATTTAGCATTCACTTAGCAGTCAAATAGCAGTCAAATAGCACTCATAGCAGTCAAATAGCAGTCAAATAGCATTCACTTAGCAGTCAAATAGCATTCACTTAGCAGTCAAATAGCATTCACTTAGCAGTCAAATAGCATTCACTTAGCAGTCAAATAGCATTCACTTAGCAGTCAAATAGCAGTCAAATAGCAGTCAAATCACGCGCAAAGCCTTGCCGCCTTAATGGCGGATTTAATTCCAGTGATCATAGAAAAAATAGTCGCGCGCGGACATGATGTATTCCCGTTTAGGTTCTGTAAATAGATCCGCCCAACGCCCTTTAGAAGCAGACCCACTTGCAGCCTTGGTGTACATCTGTACATAGCGGAACACTAACTCGGGACGCCCTTCGTTTCGCTCAAGCCGCAGATAAGTCCCGCGCAGCATCGTACATTCTTCCTTTTCGACGCCATGGTCTTGCATGAAGTAATAGGTGCAATTCGGGGTCATGTCCCCGAGTTCAGTCATCAAAAGACGCTCTTCTGGATAATCAGCAGATTGGTCCCGAAGCGGCTCTACTTGAAGTTCAAACTCGGTCGCTGGCGCCACCTTTTCAACGCACCCGCGCTTTGATTTTTCCCCTTCAAGTTCACTTATGCGTTTCTTTAGAGCCTCGCGACGGGCGTCCAATTGAGCCAATTCCAGTTGAAGTTGGTCCATGGTTAAGAAATGAGGAATTCGAAGTTGTATATTTTTATTATTTCACTAAAAACAAACAATTAATCCTAGGAAAATTCCTAGAAAATTCCTAGAAAATTCCTAGAAAATTCCTGGAAAATTCCTAGTCTAGAATTATTTGTATATTCCCGAAACCATTGGAGTAAACAACTTTATTTTGTCCATCTTTTCAACCATGGCTCTAACTCGCCCTAGCTCTCCTACTGATCTCATGCAAGGTCTCGAAGCAAACTTTTCGATTGAAGGCCTGCGTCTTCAGACGGCGGCTGAACTCTTTGCGACGTTTTGCCCCCTTGTCGATTTTACAGGCTCGGAAGCAGCTTTTTACCGCGTCCGCTCCTTGCGAGAGCAAATATCGGAGACCTACGGTGTTCCAACCGCGCACGTGTCATGCGACGAAACCGTACTACGATCCCGAGAGTACATTGCGCTCCTTGCGCGTCAAGCACAGTTGATGCGCGAGTTCGGTGTTCCCATAATCGATTTGCCCAACGACCTCGCGCTTCTTACTCATCCCGAGTATCCCCTCGTTCTTGGAGTTCAAAAAAACTTGTCAGATGAGTTTGGCGTTCCTGTTAGACTCATGTCCACCAATCTCGACAAAATTACGTCA
>Ga0209188_1002778_pt1 | contig 12588 bp, 6 predicted proteins | sample C_130625_EF_Meta_FD_187307 | JGI IMG/M metagenome (GOLD analysis project Ga0209188, IMG submission 187307) | Freshwater microbial communities from Lake Croche, Canada to study carbon cycling - C_130625_EF_MetaG (SPAdes) (version 2) | ecosystem: Environmental > Aquatic > Freshwater > Lake | place...
GAGACGGCATCTCCGGCTGTCTCTCCAAGAGTTGTAGCGGCGATTTTGATGACCCAGAAGAGGAGTGTGATTTCCGGGACTTTACTAAGGGTGTTCTTTTGTTCAGTGGTCATGAGTGTTGCTGATCTGTTTAATTCGCGGCGAATGACGAAAGAATTAAGAAAGATTTGGGAAAGATAACGCCGGAGGCTAGGCCTCCGGCGCCTGGTTTTCGTAGATAACGGTAATGTTACCAGCCTTTCTCCTTTTTGTCGGCTGCGGCCTCTTTCTTCTGATCCATTACTGTTTCCTTCTCGTTGGAGACAATTGCTCCTGTCACTGCGTCTACCATGATTTCGGTGATTGTAGAGGTGCCTGGTTTGGTGATGTCAAACGACCAGACCAGCTTACCATTTTCTTTTTCAAGCTCGGCGTCTTCCTTGAGGGTGCCGTTTGGTACGGCGGCAAGAGCCGTCTTGGTGGCTGCTGCCTTGCTGACCTTGGCCTGTGGGAGAAGTCCGGCCATCTCGGCTTTCTTTTTCTGATTCCAAGCCTGTTTTTTCTTTGCCCAGGCGGCTTTTTTAGCCTTCTCGGCACGGATGTCTTCTGGGGTCTCGACTTCGGTCCAGACCACTTCGCCGGTCAGTGCATCGACAGCTACTTGGGTGATATCGGGCGACTTGGGTGTCGAGAGGTCGAAACTCCAGCGTAGCTTTCCATGCCACAGCTTGAGCTGGGAAGAGCGGACCTTGCTACCTGGGAATCGCGCCAAGGCACTTTTGGCGGCATCTCTCTTGCTGACTTTGGCTTGCTTTAGCAGGTCGGATTGTGAGGGCTGATTCTCTTCACCACCCCACATCTCTTCTTTGCCCGCCGCTATGGCGTTCTTTGCCGAAGGATCTTCAAGGCCTGTGGAGACCACCTTTCCTGTCAAGGCATTGACTCCGACCTCCGTGATCTTCCTTGAGCCGGGAGTCACCACAGCGAAGGACCAGAGGATCTTTCCATCCTCGTTTTCAATCCAAGAAGATTTGATTTTTCCGTTAGGAACTACAGCCAGCGCGCTCTTGGCGGCATCGGCTTTGCTGACTTTGGCTTGGGCCTTGAGTGAGGCTTCGTTCTCATGATCTTCGGCGTGAAGAGGGAGGTAGCAGGCTCCGGCGATTGCTGTCAGCGTGAGTAGGCACTTGTGTAGGGGAGATGGTTTCATTGGTGATATGGTTTGGTTGATATTTGCATCGTTTGCAACATCTCTCATGACAGGGCCGCTGGAGAAAATCCCGAAGTTTAAGATGACAATTTGTTCATCTTGCAGAACGTGTTTGCTCCATGAGTGAACTCGTGATCCCCTCATTTCATGAAACAAAATACCCTTCCCCTCATGGTTTCCCTTCTCCTTGGAGTGCTCTCGCTTCCTATGGTGCAAGCCGCGCCTTCGCTTCAAGCAGGCAAACCGATCCCACTGCCCGGAACATCGGGCCGGTTTGATTTCATTCGTATTGATTCTGCTGCTGATAGACTCCTTCTCGGCCATACTGGCAACCACTCTTTCGATGTCTTCGATATCAAGTCCGGCAAGCTTCTCAAATCGTTCACCGGCTACGATGCCGCCGATGCAGGATCTGATTCAGTAAGAGGATTCTATTACGCAAGCTGCAGCGACCCCGCGCGCCTGCTGATGGTTGATTCCTCAAAAATAGAAGTGGCTGGAGAAGTGCCCCTTCCCGCTAATTCCGACCTGATGGGGGTAAACCCAGTCACCGGAATGGTTCATGTCTGCGACGACACGGCCCCAAACCGCTGGGTGATCGACCCCTCCACCAAAAAGATCGATCACACGATTAAGTTTGAAGGTAGCGGCATGGAGGATGTCGCTTTCTCAGCCGACGGGAAGCTGGTCTATCAGGCAATTAAAGGAACAGGCAGCATTGCTGTCTATGATATTGAATCGCAAAAAGTCACTGCAACTTGGCCCTGCGGAGTGAAGGGCCCTTGGGGAATGGCTATGGTTCCTGATCAGAATGTCCTTCTTGCTGCCTGTGCTGAAAAATTGTTCATGGTTGACTGTGCAACGGGGAAAGTGGTCGCCTCCGCGCCGATTGCTAAGAGCGTGGATGAGGTGGCATATGACCCTGCTCTTCATCGTGCTTATTGCTCAAGCCGCACCGGAAAAATTTCTGTTATCCAAGTGGGACAGGCCAAACTCACCCCGCTGGATGATATGACGAGCCAATCTGGATGCGCCAATGTGGTGGTTGATCCCAAGACCCACACCGTCTGGATTGCTTATGGCAATAAAGACGGTGCATTCGTTCAGCCCTTCACACAGGCAAATTAGGTCAATAAGAGAAATGTCGGGCTACATCTAATGGTGAGCCCGACGTATCCAAGTTGCCGCAGGGGTTCTTAATCCGAGCTCCCCGCGCCTTCGACTCCCTTTTCTCTTTTCTTCTTTTTCTCGGGTTTGGTCCCGTTGAGTTCGTCGAGTAGCGTCTTGACCTCATCGATCACATGACCCTTGAGCGGCTTCACGCCGACCTTATTCTCAAAGTCAGCCAGGGCGGCCTTCATCTCATTGACCTTTTCAGGATTCGCCGCAGCCAGATCGTGGTGTTCCCCTAAGTCATCATGGATATTGTAAAGCTCGTCCTTGTCCTCGTAGACGAAGTGAACCAGCTTCATGTCGCCATCCAGCATGGCAGCCATTGCCGGGTTGCCGGTGGCGACGCGTGCCCCGTCATAGTACCAGAAGATCGGCTTACGAGGGTGGCTCATGTCTCCCTTGAGGACAGGAGCGAAGCTCTCCCCATCGACATGGAGGTCAGGCCTGAGGGGTAGTCCCGCCATATCAAGGAAGGTGGGGAAGAAATCCGTCCCCGTCACGGCGCGGTCCGTCACCGTTCCAGGCTTGGTGACCCCGGGCCAATAAACCATCATCGGAACCCTCATGCCTCCCTCGTAAAGCCACCCTTTGCCCGTGCGGAGGGGCTTGTTGGAGGTGGCCATGCCACGGGTTCCGAGGAGATCGGTTGTGGAAAGGCCACCATTGTCCCCAGCCAGTACGATGATCGTGTCCTTGTCATAGCCTAGTTCGACAAGTGTCTTGCGGATCCGGTCCACGCTCTCGTCGATACTCTTCACCATGGCCGCGTAGACGGGGAGATTCTGCTTCATCTTCACCTTGCCGGTGTAATCGGCCTCATACTCCGCCCCATCATCCTTGGGCATTGTCTTGAGCTTCTCCTCGAAGTGCTTCACTATCTCAGGCTTCCCTTCGAGCGGTTCGTGCACCAGGTAGTGGGAGAGTTCGATGAGGAAGGGTTTGTCAGGGTGATCCTTCTTGTGATCTTTCAGGAACTGGATCGTCTCATCTGTCAAACGATCGGCGATGTACTCACCCGGCTTGCCTTGCTCCAGGCCGTAGGGAGCCACATTGTGATCCTCCCTTTTCGCATGCTGGGATGGCTTGTTCGGGTCATAGTAGGGCCAGAAGTGTGTTTTTAGGGCCCCGAGACTGCAGCCACCCTTGTTGATCTCGAATCCATGATCTTGGGGCCAGAATCCCTTCTGCCCCTCGTGCCACTTGCCGGCAAAGAAGGTACTGTAACCCGCATCCTTGAAGAGGCTCGCATAGACGACTTGATCGAGTGGAAGCCCCGTGTCCCCTCGAAGCTCGGGACGGTTATGGTCCTTACCGGTCAGGATCGAGAGACGTGAGGGAACGCAGCGGGGTGCGGCCTCATACCCGCGTGTGAAGCGGAATCCATCGGCAGCCAGTTGGTCAATGGCGGGAGACTCGTAGAAGGTACTCCCCATGCAGGAGAGATCCTTCCAGCCAAGGTCGTCCATCAGAAAGAAGATGATATTGGGCTTCTTCGTGGTATTGACCGGTGTCGGAGACGGTGCCGGGGTAGAGGCTTGCTCGGCTAGGATCAACGAGGGGAGCGTGAGGCTGGCAACGGCTAGGGTCAGGAGGGTTCTTTTCATCATCGGAATTGAGGGGTGTAAAACACCATTGAAACAGAAAAGTTGCAAGTTTGGGTGTAAAATGTACGGGAAGGATGCTGTGCATCCGCCGTTATCAGCGATTCCAATCAAAGGATGCCATTAAAAATTGGTGCGCCCGGCAGGAATCGAACCTGCTACCAAGGGTTTAGAAAACCCCTGCTCTATCCGATGAGCTACGAGCGCAAAGTGTTTTTTACTATCAGACTAGAATGGAAAGGGGAAAAAGCTAAAATTTGACTTTTGTAAAGTTTGCACAAACTTTAAGAAGTGAATGGTATTGAAATCACAATAGGGGAGACGTCCAAGAAGCTTACGCGTCAGATTTGGATAAGCGATTCCCTTGAATGATCGGTGTTGTAGCAGTGCAACAAATTTGGCATCTGGATCAATCTTCATTTTATGAGCTCCCCCCTAGCAATCACACGATTTCAAAACCCTAGAAGGCACTCCTTTTCCAGTGCATTGGGTCTTTTGACCGCCGCCTTGATAGTGCTCTCTACCGTCCAAAGCGTTCAGGCGCAGTATCAAAATGCCAACCTGACCAACGCCAATTTTACCAATGCCAATTTAACCGGCACCAATTTTTCTGGGGCCAATCTCACGGGTGCCAATTTTACTAGGGCCAATCTCACGAGCGCCAACTTCACGATCGCCAACCTAAACAACGCCAACCTAAACAACGCCAACCTTGGCGGCGCAACCCTCACCAGTGCTAACCTGAATAATGCCACTGTTACTGGAACCAGTTTAATCGGAGCGACTCTCACTGGGGTCAACCTCACGAATGCGAATCTGACCGGTGCTATTTACGACACCAACACAACTTGGCCCTCGGGCTTTGCCTATCAGATCTCGGGTGCGTATGGACCCAACGCTAATTTCACCAATGCAACGCTCACCAACGCCAATCTCACCAACATCAATTTTACAGGCGCCAATTTTACGGATGCCGATCTGGTGGGGGCGAATCTGACGAGTGCCAATTTGACGAGTGCGAATCTTTCCCGAGCCATCCTGAATGGTGCGAATTTGACCAATGCGATTTTTTCAAACACCATTTTTAGCGGTGCCGAATACGATGCCAAGACGATCTGGCCAGCGGGCTTTGCCTATCAGATCTCGGGCGCCTATGGACCCAACGCCAATTTCATCAATGCCAATCTGAGTGGTGCCAATCTGAGCGGTGCCAACCTGAGTGGTGCCAATTTCACCGGCGCCATCCTCAACAGCGCGAATCTGACCAACGCTAATCTGGTTAGTTCCACCCTTGCAGGTACTGATTTCACAAGCGCTAATTTCACCGACGCAAATCTAACGAATGCAAACCTCGGCGGAGCGACACTCACCTATGCCAATCTGAGTGGTGCCAATCTGAGTGGTGCCAATCTGAGTGGCTCCATCCTCAACAGCGCGAATCTGACCAACGCCATTCTGAATGGAGCAAACTTTACAGGGGCTACTCTCGCCGGCGCGAATCTGACTGGCGCCGAATACGACGCCAACACGACGTGGCCAGCGGGCTTTGCCTATCAGATCTCGGGCGCTTATGGACCCAACGCAAACTTTAGCGGTGCGAATCTGAGCGGCTACAATCTTACGGGCCTCAATTTCTCTGGTGCCAATTTTACTGTTGCGAACCTCACCCTTGCGAACCTGAGCGGTGATATTCTGAACTACGCTGATTTCTCTGGTGCCAATCTTACGAGTGCCAATCTCACGAATGCCAATCTTGGCAGCGCAACGCTGACCGGTGCCAATCTGACCGGCGCCAACCTTGTCAGTGCCAATTTTACCGGCGCCGTTCTCACCAATGCCACGATTATCTTTGCCAACCTTAGCAAGGCTACCCTCACGAATGCGGACCTAAGCTACGTTAATTTTACAGGCTCAACTCTTAGTTTCGCTAAATTCAATAATGCTAATCTGGCCGGTGTTATTCTGACTGGCGCAGACTTGTCCGGAGCAACTCTCAATGGGGTCAACCTCACAAATGCTAATCTGACCGGTGCCACCTACAACACGAACACGACCTGGCCAACGAATTTCGCCTATCAGACCTCGGGAGCTTACGGTCCCAATGCGAATTTCAGTGGGAAAACCCTCACCAACGCGCTCCTCACGAACGTCAATCTTTCTGGCGCCAATTTCACCGGAGCGAATCTGACTGGGGCGACGCTGACCGGCTCCACGATCAGCACCGCAAATTTTGCTGGGGCCATCTACAACACGAACACGATCTGGCCCACGAATTTCGCTTATCAGACCTCGGGAGCTTACGGTCCCAATGCGAATTTCAGTGGGAAAACCCTCACCAACGCGCTCCTCACAAACATCAACTTCACTGGCGCAAATTTCACAGGAGTGAATCTGACGGGAGCGAATCTGACGGGAGCGAATCTGACCAACTCCATTTACAACTTGATGACGATTTGGCCGAGTGGTTTTGCCTATACCAACTCCGGGGCAATCGGTCCTGGGGCCAATCTTTCTTCGCGGATCCTTTCGGGACTTAATCTCACTGGTATTGATCTGACTGGTGCGAATCTGACTGGTGCGAATCTGACTGGTGCGAATCTGACCAATTCAATTTATTCTTCGACGACGACCTGGCCCACAAACTTTGCCTACACTAACTCCGGGGCAATCGGGCCTAGGGCCAATCTTTCTTTACGGAATCTTTCGGGTCTGAATCTCTCTGGCGTTGATCTCACGGGCGCTAATTTAACAGGAGCGATTCTGAGTAACACGATTTTCACCGGAACCATTTACAACATCAATACGACGTGGCCCTCCACAAACTTCGCCTACCAAACTTTGGGAGCCTACGGCCCCAAAGCAAATTTTGCCGGAGCAAATCTTACGAATGCAAATCTGACGAACATCAACTTCACAGGGGGAAATTTCACGAATGCGAACCTGACCGGAGCCAATCTGACGAGTGATAATCTGACGAGTGTTAATTTCACCCGTGCCAATCTCACCGGATCGACACTCACGGGAGCGATTCTGAGCAACACGATTTTCACCGGAGCCATCTACAACACCAATACGACGTGGCCCACAAACTTTGCCTACACCAATTCGGGAGCCTTTGGGCCCAATGCTAATTTAACGAATGTTGTTCTCTCCGGGGCGAATCTGACGAACATCAACTTCACAGGCGCGAATTTCTCGGGTGCCAACCTCATCGGTGCCAACCTAACTGGCTCTACCGTCACCAACGCCATCTTCAACGGGGCCATTTACAACACGAATACGACCTGGCCCACAAATTTTTCATACACTAATTCGGGAGCTTATGGGCCGAGGGCAAATCTCTCGGCATCCAATCTGACTAGTGCGAATCTGACGAACATCAACTTCACCGGAGCCAATTTCACGAATGCGAATCTGACCGGTGCCAATCTGACGAGCGACAATCTAACGAGCGCAAACCTGACCAAGGCGAATCTGACCGGAGCAACTCTTTCTGGAGCGACTATGACGGGTGCAATTCTCACCGGATCCATCTACAACACGAACACGACGTGGCCTACAAACTTCGCCTACCAATTATCGGGAGCTTATGGACCCAATGCAAATTTCAGTGGAGCGGTGCTCACCAACGCAAACTTCACGAATATCAATTTGACGGGCGCCAACTTCACCAATGCGAACCTTGGCGGTGCCACGTTGACCGGAGCGACATTGAGTGCTGCGAATCTGACCGGTGCAAATCTGACAAGGGCGAACCTAACCAATGCCATTTTTACCGGGGCCATTTACAACACCAACACGATCTGGCCGACCGGTTTTGCCTATACAAACTCGGGGGCTTATGGCCCCTATGCAAATTTTGGCGGAGCAAATCTTACGAATGCAAATCTGACAAACATTAACTTCACTGGTGGCAACTTTGCCGGCGCGAATCTGACCGGTGCCAATCTGACGAGCGATAATCTGACGAGCGCAATCCTGACCAAGGCGAATCTGACCGGCGCAACTCTTTCTGGCGCGACTATGACCGGCGCAATTTTCACCGGAGCCATCTACAATACTAACACGATCTGGCCGACTGGCTTTGCCTACACAAACTCCCGAGCTTACGGCCCTTATGCAAATTTTGGCGGTGCAACGCTCACCAACGCCAATCTCACGAACATCAATTTCACCGGTGCCAATTTCACCAACGCGAATCTGACCGGCGCGAATCTGACCGGAGCGAACCTCACCAGCACTACAATCAATGGCGCGACCCTTGCTAACGCCACTCTCACGAGTGCAATCCTCTACAAGGCCAATCTGATCGGGGCCAATCTGACCGGAGCAAACTTGATCGGAGCCACGCTCACGGATGCTATTCTGAACAACGTGAATTTTGCCGGCGCGATCTACGATACCAATACAATCTGGCCCCTAAACTTTGCTTTTCAGACAAAAGGAGCCTACGGGCCCAACGCCGATTTCAATGGTGCAACGCTCACCAACGCGAATCTCACGAACATCAATTTCACCGGTGCCAATTTCACCGGAGCGAATCTGGCCGGTGCAAATCTCAGTGCGGCCAATCTCACAAGCGCGAATCTGACGGGTGCAAATCTGACAAGGGCAAACGTGACCAACGTCATTTTTACCGGAGCCATCTACAACACCAACACGACTTGGCCCACAAACTTTGCCTACACCAACTCGGGAGCCTACGGCCCCAATGCAAATCTAGGTGGTACAACGCTCACCAACGCGAATCTCACAAACATCAATTTCAGTGGGGCTAATTTTACCAATGCTAATTTGAGCCGTGCCAATCTGCGTCGTGCCAATTTGAGCGGCGCTAATCTGACTGGAGCAAATCTGACTAACACCTTTTTTGCCGGGGCAATCTATGATACCAACACCGTTTGGCCAGACGGCTTTGATTACGAGATTTCGGGAGCCTACGGACCAAACGCTAATTTCAGTGGGGCAACGCTTCCCAACGCTAATCTGACGCACCTCAACTTCAGTGATGCCCTTTTTACAAGTGCCAATCTGGCTGGAGCCAATCTGAACGGAACGGTGCTCACTGGCGTTGATTTCACTATAGCCAATTTGACTAGCGCCAACTTGACTGGCGCTAATTTGACTGGCGCTAATCTCATCTATGCTACGATAACCGGCGCTAATCTGCGCGGTGCTATCTACGACACGAACACAGGATGGCCCTATAACTTCGACTATCAGGCCTCTGGTGCCTACGGACCTCATGCCAATTTCAGCGGTGCTAATCTGACCAACGCGGTGCTTACGAACATTAATTTCAGCGGCGCCAATTTCAGCGGCGCAGACCTGTCCGGAGTCAATTTTACTGGCGCGAATCTGACTGGCGCGAATCTGACTGGGGCTCTTTACAATACCAACACCACATGGCCTGTGGGCTTCAACTATCAAGCCTCCGGTGTGAAGATTCAACCCACAGTCGCCTTTACTCAACCGACTTCTCCCATGACCTATGTGGTTGGTAAGAAATTTGGTTTAATTGCCTCCTCGACGTCGACAGGGGCCATTACTTTTACCAGTAGCAACAAGAAAATTATCTCGGTTTCAGGCAGCACTGCCACGATCAAGGGCGTCGGGACTGCCACAATCACGGCATCAGTGGCTGCCAAGGGCAACTATATGTCAGGCAGCTCCGCGTGTAGCGTTACCGTTAGCGCAACGACCCCATAAATTGCCTAGGGCTTGAGCCATCCCGGCTTGCAAGCGCAGTAAAAACTAAACCGCTACTGGGACTCCCTGCTCCATGGGAGCAAGGTCGATGGCGCGCAGAAGATCGAGATCTTCATTGGTGCCGGGATTGGCTGCGGTCAAGAGCTTGTCCCCGTAGAAGACCGAGTTGGCACCTGCAAAGAAGCAGAGCGCCTGGCCCTCACGGGTGAGGCGTGTGCGGCCCGCTGAGAGACGGATGCGGGCCTTCGGGAGCATGATGCGTGTGGTGGCGATGAGACGCGCCAACTCAAAGATATCGACCACCGGTTGCTCCTCAAGCGGCGTGCCCGGCATCGCCATCAGGCAGTTGATCGGCACGCTCTCGGGTGGCGGGTTGAATCCGCAGAGGACCTCCAGCATCCGCAGACGATCACGCTCAGTCTCCCCCATGCCGATGATGCCGCCGCAGCAGACGGCCATGCCGGCCTTCTGAACCGAGGAGATCGTGTTGAGTCGGTCGTCGAAGGTGTGGCTCGTGACGATCTGCGGATAGAACTCCGGAGACGTGTCGATGTTGTGATTGTAGGCGGTGATTCCCGCCTCCTTGAGTTGGCGAGCCTCCTCGTCGCCAAGTTGGCCGAGCGTCACGCAGACCTCCATGCCGAGCTTGCTGACCTCCCGGATTGTCTCGAGCATCGAGTTGAAGCGGCTGTCCCCTGACTTGACCCCTTTCCAGGCGGCACCCATGCAGAAGCGGGTCGTACCGCTCTCGCGGGCCTGCTTTGCCAGTGGCAGGATCTCGTCACAGGCCATCAGCTTCCCGGCCTTCACTCCAGTATTGTAGCGGGAGCTCTGAGCGCAGTAGGAGCAGTCCTCGCTACATCCGCCAGTCTTCACGCTGAGCAGTGTGCAGAGCTGCACATTGTCCTCGTCCCAGTTCTGCAGATGAACCGAGCGGGAACGCTGGATCAGATCAAAGAAGGGCGAACGGTAGATTTCCTCAAGCTGGGAGATGGTGGCGGGATGTGAGCTCACGATGAGGAAGATTAGGGCAAGTTGTTTAAAACCTAAAAGAGGAAACCATCAGGCAACTTCACCACACGATCATTCCCTCCCAGGCCGGGCACTACCAGACAAGGGGAGGTTCCTTTTTGTGATCCTCCCTCGCCTCACGGAACTTCTTGGACTGACTGGTCAACTTGAAGTCGATCTGCTGCTTGAAGGGATCGACACGAGCCACTTGAACCCTGAGGAGATCACCCGCCTTGAGCACCCTCTTGGAATGCCGTCCGATCAGGCGCGAACGTGGTGCATCGAAGTGGTAGAAGTCGTCATCAAGTGAGGAAACCGGTACGAGGCCGGTCATCATCGCCTCGGGAAGTTCTACAAGCAGCCCATAGTTTCTGGCCTCGATCACACGCGCCTCGAAGGTAGGAACCTCTCCTCCCTTTGTGGGAGCGGCAGCGAGTGCACTGAAGTACTCGAGTTTTTTGAGACGCACCGACTCCTTCTCCGCATCGGCGGCCGTCCGCTCAGTCGTGGAGAGGTGTTCGCTAACAGGTCCAAGGTCCTTGGAGGTGGGTCCGTGAAGTTTTGGGTTGAGGTCGCGCGCCAGGGAGCGATGGGTCAGCAAGTCGGCGTAGCGGCGGATGGGGCTGGTGAAGTGGCTGTAATCCGACTTGGAGAGGCCGAAGTGACCGAGGGGATCCGGTGAGTAACGAGCCCGCTTGAGGCTCTTAAGCAGTCCGATCTTGAGTGCGCTTGCGTAGGGCTTGCCCTTCAAGCCGTCGAGGAGCTTCTGGAGTTCCGGGCGGTGGCCGAGATCCCCCGCCTTCACACCGTAGGTGGCCGCGAGTTCCCGATAGTCGTCGAGTTTCTCGGGATCCGGCTTCTCGTGGATGCGGTAGATATTGGGCTGTTTTTTCTGCTTGAGATGGCGGGCCACTAGTTCATTGGCCAGAAGCATCAACTCCTCGATCAGTTGGTGGGAGATGTCATTCTCCACGAGTTCGAGCTTTTGCGGGCGTCCCTCGCTGTCGAGCCAGACCTTCACCTCCGGCATCTCCAGATCCAGAGCTCCGGCGGCAAAGCGGCGCTTGCGCAGCGTGGAGGAGCAGTCCCATGCCGCGTGCACGCGTCGCGCGGTCTCATCCTTGGGTGATGACTGAAGAAGGGCCAGTGCCTGACGGTAGGTGAGTCGGGCCGAGCTCCTGATCACCGAACGCCCGAATCGGACATGGCGGATTGATCCGTCCTTGTTGATCTGGGCAAAGACGCTGAAGGCGAGACGATCCTCGTCCGGTCGCAGGCTGCAGAGACCGTTACTGAGATTCTCTGGGAGCATCGGGATCACGCGATCAGCTAGGTAGACGCTGTTTCCCCGCTTGCGTGCCTCGGTGTCGAGTTGGGAGCCGGGTTTCACGTAGTGGGAAACATCCGCGATATGGACCGCCACGTCCCAGCCATAGTCGGTCGGTTGTACTTCGATGGCATCATCGAAGTCACGCGCGTCATCGGGGTCGATCGTGATGACCTTGTGGCCCCTCAGATCCTCGCGGCCCTCTCGATCAGCTTCGGTGACGACTTTTCCAAAGACCTTGGCCTCCGCACTGACGGCCTCTGGGAATTCCCTCGGTAGACCGTGCTTGTGGATCACTGAAAGCATATCGACGCCCGGGGCTCCCGCCTGCCCAAGGACCTCGACGATGTGCCCTTCGGGGTTCACATGGCTATTCTCCCAGCGGTCGAGTTGTGCGACGACCTTGTCACCCAGCTTGGCTCCCTCGGGAGAAGGGACATAGAGATTGCGAGGGAAGCGCGGATCGTCGGCAACGACGTGGTGGAAGTTTTTGGTCTTCTGCAGCGTTCCCACGATCGGGGACCCCGCCCGCTCGATTACCCTCAGGATACGTCCCTCCTTGCGTTGGTCCCGTCTCG
>Ga0209188_1002780_pt1 | contig 12583 bp, 11 predicted proteins | sample C_130625_EF_Meta_FD_187307 | JGI IMG/M metagenome (GOLD analysis project Ga0209188, IMG submission 187307) | Freshwater microbial communities from Lake Croche, Canada to study carbon cycling - C_130625_EF_MetaG (SPAdes) (version 2) | ecosystem: Environmental > Aquatic > Freshwater > Lake...
TGGCCATTGGCAAGTTAAAACCACTGGCAATCAAAGCTCAGGCGTTTTAAGTTCAATGTCGCAAGCCAACTGCTTTATTGTTTTAGATGATGACGTGGGCAACGTAGAAGTTGGCACCACGGTCAAAGTACAACTATTTGATGGCGTTATTTAACAGCCAAATTTGGTAGGCTGTTTTTAGGATTACGTTTTAAGAGAAATTGAGCTCAATGCCATTTCCAGCAGGATCGCGAAAAAATATCTGTTTTTGCCCTGCAACGGAAATTTCGCGGGTTTTAAACTCAATGCTTAACTTTTCTAAGCGCACAATTGTCGCGTCATAATCCGTTGCGGTAAAAGCCACATGGTCAAAGGTTGTTGCCACGTTTTCTTTACGCTTTTCTTCTGGCTTTGCTTCAGATAAATGCAACACATCTTCAGTCCCCGTATAAAGCCAATAACCAAAGCTGCTTAATTGCGGACGATCGCCAATCTGCAAACCAACCACATCTCGATAAAACACCTTAAGTTGCTCCATCATTTCACGGCTAGCACGTAAGTTATAATGATTAAATCCTATTACTGCCAAAATAGACTCCTTGCTTTCATTAAAATAAAAAAGCCGTCAAATGATGACGGCTTTTAGACTAGAGTGCCATATTTAATTAGAAGCGATAAGTTGCACTCACACCAATTTATATTAGCCAATTCTTAAAATTAAACGCAAATGTTAAATACTTGTTAAATAACAGACGCGGATGCTAAAGAATTGTTAAATACATGGCCATACGTAAAATCATTAAAAGCCGAGCTAATTGGTCAGAATTAACGAATTATTTACGTTTTTGTTGATAATCACTTAAAATCAGAAAAATAATGAAACGATACAGTGTTTATTACTGACTAAGTTCTAGGTCAGATATTGAATTGGAGATATTTATGAAAAGCATCAACCTCGCATTACGGCTAATTTTTACAGGCTTGGCATTCATCAGTTTTAGCTTGCAGACGCATGCTGAATCCGACCCCTCAAAATGGCCTTTAGTGAAAGAAGCTTTTTTTGCCCAAAGACCGATGGCGGATACGCCATTTATTACCTTTGTGGCACCACGTCGTGCTGAGAGCGGTGCGCAAGTGCCGCTTGAGATTGCTATCGACCAAATACAAGCCGATGCGAATGCAATTAAAACGCTTTATCTTTTAGTGGATTCAAATCCAATTCCGCTAACAGCGACTTATCACCTAACGGATAAGCTAGGTAAATTTAAACTAGCAACGCGTATTCGTATGGAGATGGATTCTTACATCCGCGCCGTGGGCGAAACCGCTGATGGCAAGCTATTCCTAGCCTCTGTAGAGATTCGCGCGGCTGGCGGCTGCGGCGGCACAGTAGATGGCGATGAAAATGCAATCCGCGCGGCGGCCGGCAAAATTAAAATGAATGTGGAAAGCCCTGTTAAGTTTGGCGATGCCACCGCTGTAACATTCATTATCAAACATCCGATGCGAACTGGCTTGCAACGTGATTTAGTCTCGCAAGGTTTTGTGCCAGCGTTTTATATTCAAAAAGCGGCGTTCACTTACAATAATGAGCCTGTAATGAATGTAGATTTTGGGGTAGGTACAAGTGAAGACCCATATTTAAGATTTAACTTTATCCCTAAAGCACCTGGCGTTTTGGCTGTGAATGCTTTTGATAATGATGGCAAAGAATTTAGCCATCAGACCGAAGTTAAAAACTAAGTCGCCTACAATCTTTGGGCAATAAAAAGGGCGCCGATGCGCCCTTTTTTGATTTTAGAACCAGCCTCTTAATTACTTCTTGCAGGAACCTTTAGCGCAGAAACCACATAATGACATGCGGCTCATGGTGCCATCTTTATCAATAAACTTGTGTTTCAAAGCACCTAAGACGTGAACACCAATCGCCACTAACATGATGATGCCGATGACTTCATGCACTTCTACAAACGACTCGCGAATTGCTTTGTTATCTAGGCCATTCATCAAGCTGATACCAAACCATTTCACACCGTATTCAAATTTGCTATTCATCGCCATGACCAAACCTGAAATTGGTAAAGCAAACATGAGCAAGTAAAGCAAATGATGGCCGCCTGTGGCGAGCTTCTTCTCTAAGGCTGACATGCTATCTAATAGTGCTGGTGGACGATGTGTAATGCGCCAGAACATGCGGAAGGCAACAAGCGCTAAGATGGTAATGCCCACTGATTTATGCAAATTAAAGTAGAAAGTTCTTGGCGTCACTTCTGTTGCCAAGTTCCATGTATAAATGCCTAAATTAAACAAGTCGAAAGCAGTCGATTTTGGTTGGTCTTTAGGAATATCGGTCATAAACCAGCCTAAAGCAAACATCGCCAAAATAGCGATACCAATCAGCCAATGCATAACAATGGCGGTTTTTGTATATTGATTCTGCGTCATACTTTTTCCTTTTATAAAAGATTACTGCTTTAACTTAGCATGCTATATTGCATCATAAATGCTTGTCTTGCTAGACCTTAAACGCATTAAAAGTTTTAGATACCCATGCAAGCGAATCGCCTTAAAGGATAATCAATGCTTAAAAAGATATTGCTTGGAATCGCGGCATTTTCAATGGCCCATGCCGCTTTAGCCACGCCACTAGTGATGGAGAGTTTGGGCAATGGCATTTATGTCCATCACGGCATACATGAAGATATGTCTGAAGGCTACCACGCTGATATTTGCAATGTGAGTTTTATCGTCGGCAGCAAGGGTATTGCCGTGATTGATACCGGCGGTAGCTTAAAAACTGGCCAAGCTTTGCGCGATGCCATTCGCCAAGTGTCTAATCTGCCGATTTTGTATGTGATTAACACCCATGTGCATCCAGACCATATTTTTGGGAACGCGGCATTTATTCAAGACAAAGCTACTTTTGTGGGTCATGAGAAACTGCCTGATGCGATGGAGCGCCGCCGTGAAAACTATCTCCGGATTAATCAACAATGGCTAGGTGACGCTTTTGCAGGAAGTGAAATCGTCAAACCCAGCATGCTTGTTAAAACGACTGCCAATCTAGACTTGGGTGAAAGAACGCTTTTACTAACGGCTTACCCAACTGCACATACCAATACCGATTTAACAGTATTCGATTATAAAAGCGCTACACTTTGGACTGGCGATTTACTCTTCGTAGAGCGCACACCTTCAATTGATGGCGACATCAAAGGCTGGTTAGCGGTGATTAACGAGCTTAAAACCAATGAAGCAGAATTTGCGATTCCTGGACATAGTAGTTTACTTAAAGAAGCGAATTGGAAAAAGCAGCTGAACGACGAAGAGCGTTATTTATGGACGCTATTAAACGACATTCGAGCCAGCATTAAAAAAGGTGAGGTCATGGAAAAGGCCATGGGAACAGCCGCTGCTTCTGAACACAGCTACTGGCAACTTTTTGATATCGTGAATCGACGTAATGTGAACAACATTTACCCTGGATTAGAGTGGGAGTAAATAAGCATTGAGGCAGTAAAAACGATGCCTCATGTATAATCAATGATTAACTTATTCACTATTTAATCGCTGCAAATAGATAAACATTTGATATATTAGTATCGCTTTCATATTTTGACCAAAATATCCCAACCATTATTCAACTGTGAAAATGCTCTGACATGGGCATTGTTTATTTCTATAGGGCTGCATTTGATTGCGGCGATAGGCATACCCAATATTTCTTTTCAAGAGCCGGTTAAACCCATAGAGTTGGTGATTGACTTAGCCCCACCTAAACCTGAACCACCTGCACCCCCTACGCCGGTTAAACCACCCGAGCTAGTGAAGCCTAAAGTTGTGCCGCCACCGCAAGTAAATCCTACTCCACAGCCGATAGTGAAGCCGGTGAGTACGCCTACGCCAATTAGTGAGCCGCCGCCCGTGATTGCTGCTGCACCAAAAGCGGAAGTGACACCAACATTTGTGGCGCCTGCGCCAGTTGTAGCTAAACCAGAACCTCCAAAGCCAACGGTGAATCAAGCTGATCTTGATTCTGCACGTAATCAATACGGCGGTGCATTAAGCCGCGAAATCGCTAAGCATATTAACTACCCCGGTATTGCAAAAATGCGTGGTTGGCAGGGCGTGGTGGAAATTGATTTCCAATTAGATGGAAATGGCAAAATTTTGAGCCAAAAAATCCGGACATCAAGCGGCTTTGAAGTGTTGGATAAACAAGCCTTAGAGATGGTTAAAAAATCGAACTTCCCCACGCCCCCAGAAGTCTTAAAAAGTAACGCATTTAACGTGACAGTGCCTGTTTCATTCAGACTTGAATAGCCCCAACAATAGAAATTTGAGGGCTTCTTCAAATCTTCACAAAACTTACTTGCGCTAATCTTTTTTTTTAACAACAATGAGCATAAGTCAATTCAATCAAACATTATGAACAATAACTGCTTCCAAGACTTTGAACTCCCATCCACAGGCGGTAAAACTTTTAAGCTTTCTGCGCATTTAGGTAAAACAGTCGTTATTTATTTTTACCCTAAAGACTCAACCCCAGGCTGTACGACACAAGGTCAACAATTCCGTGACCATTACGCAGATTTCGCTGCGGCAAATACGGAGATTTTCGGCATCTCACGCGATAGCATTAAGTCACATGAAAATTTCAAAGCTAAATTCGAGTTCCCCTTCGATTTATTAGCCGACACTGAAGAGCTCGCTTGCCAATTATTTGGCGTCATCAAAATGAAAAAAATGTACGGCAAGGAAGTGCGTGGCATTGAGCGAAGCACTTTTATTATTAATAAAGAAGGCGTTTTAATCCACGAATGGCGTGGCGTCAAAGTTGATGGTCACATCCAAGAGGTATTAGCGCTTATTAGTTCTTTGTAGAGATTTATCTTTTCATTTTTTCTATTTTTAGGGGAAACTAAACGAATGGCTAAGAAAAAGTCGGCTGGCAATAAACTCTTTGTACTTGATACCAATGTGCTCATGCATGACCCTTCAAGCTTATTCCGCTTTGAAGAGCACGATATTTACCTCCCAATGGTGACCCTTGAAGAGTTGGATAACAACAAAAAAGGGATTACGGAAGTTGCAAGAAATGCCCGTCAAACCAGCCGCAACTTAGAAGAGATTGTAGGCGCAAGCCTTGCTAGTTTGGATGATGGATGCCCGCTTTCCATTAAAGGCAATAAACATGCAACGGGTCGTTTATTCCTTCAAACAGATGCCATGGATTTTTCTCTGCCAATGCTTGCTGGCAGCATCGCAGATAATCAAATTTTAGGCGTCGTCCTTGCATTAAAAAAGAAAAATCCCGAACGTGAAGTCATTCTTGTCAGTAAAGACATCAATATCCGCATTAAAGCTCGTGCTTTAAGCGTCCCCGCTGAAGACTACTTTAATGATAAAGTTTTAGAAGATACCGAATTGCTTTACTCAGGCATGAAAGAGTTGCCTGAGAACTTTTGGGATAAACACAGCAAGGCAATGGAATCATGGCAGGATGCAGGGCGCATGTTTTACCGCATCACTGGGCCACTTTGCAAAAGCTTTTTAATCAATGAGTTTGTGTTTTATTCATACGAAAAGCCTTTTGAGGCAATTGTGAGAAGCACAGAAGGCAATACCGCCGTTTTAGAAATCATCAAAGACTTTACCCAAGTAAAACATAACGTTTGGGGCATCATTGCGCGCAATCGCGAACAGAACTTTGCGCTCAATTTACTCATGGATCCAGATGTTGACTTCGTTTCATTGCTCGGCCAAGCTGGCAGCGGCAAAACATTGCTGACCTTAGCTGCCGCATTAACACAAACGCTCGATAAAAAAATCTACAGTGAAATCATCATGACCCGTGTCACCGTTTCTGTTGGTGAAGATATTGGTTTCTTACCGGGCACTGAAGAAGAGAAGATGGCGCCTTGGATGGGTGCGCTTGAGGACAATTTGGATGTGCTCAATAAATCGGATGATGCTGCTGGCGAATGGGGCAGAGCGGCAACACAAGATTTGATTCGTACACGCATTAAAATCAAATCACTCAATTTCATGCGTGGTCGCACCTTCTTGAACAAATTTTTAATTATTGATGAAGCGCAAAATCTCACGCCAAAACAAATGAAGACCTTAATCACTAGGGCAGGTCCTGGCACTAAAGTGGTTTGTTTGGGCAATATCGCGCAAATTGATACGCCTTATTTAACTGAGGGTAGTTCAGGTCTTACATATGTTGTAGACCGCTTCAAAGGCTGGGGACATAACGGACATATCACACTGATGCGTGGCGAACGCTCTCGCTTAGCAGATTTTGCGTCTGAGACGCTTTAGTTGAAAAACGTCATGGGCAAAGGTTTTTTTACGTTACTGCTCGCACAGTTTTTATCTGCCGTTGCGGACAACGCTTTGCTCTTTGCTGCGATTGCACTGCTCCATCAACTTAACGCGCCAACCTGGCATGAGCCACTTCTAAGAGAATTTTTTATTATCTCTTACATCGTGCTCGCGCCATTTGTTGGCCCATTTGCCGATGCTTTACCCAAAGGCAAGGTCATGTTTTTAAGTAATGGCATCAAGTTTTTTGGCTGTGTTCTAGCGTTGTTGGGTGTGCCGCCACTTTATGCTTATGCCATTGTGGGCGTAGGTGCAGCAGCTTACTCCCCGGCTAAATATGGCATCCTGACTGAAATGCTTCCACCGAATCAATTGATTATGGCTAACGGTTGGATGGAAGGCACTACCGTGCTTGCGATTATATTGGGGCCTGTTTTTGGATCCACCATTTCAGCCAATGATCCTTATTTTGGTATTACGGTGATTACTGGAATTTATATGCTGGCTGCATTTTTTAACTACCACATTCCTAAAATGCCAATAAACCACCCTGTTGAACAACGCACATTAAGATTCATCATGAAGGACTTTTGGCATGCCTTTACGACACTTTGGAAAGATACCCTAGGGCAAGTATCACTTGCTGTCACAACACTGTTCTGGGGCGCTGGCGCAACCCTACAATTCGTGGTGCTCAGATGGGCAGATCAAAATTTTGGGTTTAATCAAACCGATGCGACAAAACTGATTGGCGTTCTCGCAGTTGGGATAGCGGTTGGCTCTGTGATTGCGTCTTTTTATGTGAAGCTAGAAAAAGCCGTCAATGTCTTACCAGCGGGCATTTATATGGGTGCACTAGTGGTTTGCATGGTGTTTGTGCACAATCCAATCGTTGCTGCGATCCTACTATTTTCTATTGGCGTATTGGCTGGCTATTTCTTAGTCCCTCTCAATTCGCTATTGCAACATCGTGGCCATATCTTACTTGGTCCTGGTCACTCTATTGCTGTTCAAAATTTCAATGAAAATATAGGTATATTGCTAATGCTGGGTGCCTACACGTGGATGGTTGGCAGAAATTTTGAAATTGACCATATCATTATTATCTTTGGTCTATTTGTAATTATCTCCATGGGGATCATCGCCCACCTTTACCGCAAGCACGTTAAGCAAAAAAGCCCCGCTCAATCTTAGCAGGGCTTCTGAATTTCACTTCTCAACTCTCTTAATGCAACTTTACTTGCGGTTCGGTTCGTCGCGTAATCATTCGAGCGAGCGTCTGTAAGAACACGGTAAAAAAACCATGCAATGCGATTAAATGCATTTTATAAAGCGATTGATACATTAATCGTGCAAACATACCTTCAATAAACATGGTGCCGCCTGAGATTGAGCCCATCAAACTGCCCACTGTTGAATAACTACCAAGATTCACTAATGAACCGTAATCTTTGTAGACAAAGCTCGGTAATGCTTTGCCGTGAAGTCTTGCTTTGACTGTTTTAATTAGCATTGAGGCTTGCTGATGCGCAGCTTGTGCACGTGGCGGGACGTTCTCCACGCTGCCTAATCTCGGGCATGCAGCGCAATCACCGAAGGCAAATACATTCTCGTCGATAGTTGTCTGTAGTGTTGATTTAACCACTAGTTGGTTGATTCGATTCGATTCCAGACCATCTAAACCATTTAAAAAGTCTGGTGCTTTAATCCCTGCTGCCCAAACCACTAACTCTGATGGGATAAAACGACCGCTATGCGTATAAATGCCTTTATCTGTTACTTCGGTAACACGTTCACCTGCATATACGTGCACACGTAATTTACGTAACTCCAAATCGACAGCTTTTGATAAATTAGCTGGTAACGCTGGCAATACACGGTCAGAAGCCTCGATTAACGAAATGCTTATGTCCTTATCAGGATCAATCTTATCGAGCCCGTAAGCGGCTAATTCACGTGTGGTATTATGTAATTCTGCAGAAAGCTCAACACCTGTTGCCCCCGCACCCACAATGACGACCTCAAGCTGACCAGCATGCACTGGTCCCACTTGGGTTTGTGCGCGCACCAAAGCATTGTGCAATCTTCTATGGAAACGCTCTGCTTGATCCATGGTATCTAAAGCAATTGAGTTCTCTCGTGCGCCCTTGATGCCAAAATCGTTTGTAGTGCTACCAATGGCAATAATAAGCGTATCGTATTTAATCGTACGTCTAGGAATAATCTCCGCGCCGTTCTCGTCAAAATTTGCTCCGATATATACTTCTTTTTTAACACGATCCAAGCCGTCCATTTCGCCTAGTCTGAAATTAAAATGGTGCCAATGGGCTTGCGCTAGATACTCAAGCTCATGCTTATCTGGATTCATACTACCAGCGGCAATTTCATGTAGGAGTGGTTTCCAAACGTGCGTTCTGGTGCGATCGATCAACGTAATTTCTGCTTTGCCTTTGCGGCCTAAGCTATCACCAAGTCGCGTAGCAAGTTCAAGACCGCCAGCACCGCCGCCAACAATCACTACTTGGTGAAGTTCTGCATTTGATCGTTTTTTGAATCGCATAAAAATTGTTGCCTATAAAATATTGTAAAACGTGTATTTCATGATGAGATATTTGATGTTTTCAAAAAATACTCAATAGTAAGCTTGTCAAGTGTGAGTACCTGCTTATCCGTATTGATGCATTTCTTTTTTCTAGTGAGATCATAGAAAAAATCAATTCTATTTTAACTCAAGTTGATATCTGCAATTAAACAAAAAGGCCACCCTAGGGTGGCCTTTTAACAATACTTAAAAAAATTTATTTCTGTGGTGTTTCATTTAACCATGGTTTATCACCACCACCTGCATACATAGTACGTAACCAACCAACAATACGTAAAATTTCATCTGTTTTAAGCAACTCTACGTTACCTGCTGGCTGCGCATGCCAAGTTGGCATACCTGCGTTCGAACCCCCAGCGATTGTTTCAAACATACCTTTGTCAGTTAAGTGCTTAGAATATTGCCATGTTGCATCAGTAATACTTGGGCCTGTTTGACCACCTGCGTTACCGCCGTGACATTGCGTACATGACCAGTAACCAAATAGCTTCTTACCTGTTTTTGCGACATCCGCATCAGCCACTGCTTTTTTAGTATATGGGTTTACACAAGTTGCTAAAAATTCTTTAGCTTCCGGCGTATCTTCAGGAGTCACTTTAATGCTTAAAGGACTACCATCTTTTGTAGATACTAATTGGCAATCAGCACTTGCTTGAAGTGGCAATAAACCAGCCAAAGCTACTACTGAACTCAAAATAACTGCTTTTACTGCGTTGTTGCTAAACATGTCATCTCCTAAATTGCTAATAATTGCTTATGTGTTTTATGTATTACAAAAAATTAATTTTGAGACGTTATTCTATAACGAAAGCGGTGAAATATGGTTGACTTTATTCGACTGAATTTATCAACCATAGACCATATTAAATTGGCTTATCTACTTTTTCACCTTGAGATTTCTCGCGTGCTTTTTTCTCAAGACTGTCACCAATCACAACTGCTGATCTTGGCACACCGTATTCTTCAAGAATTTTCTCGATGTCTGCTTTCCGATTCGCAAGCGCTTTGTTTAGTTCCTCTACACGTGCTTTATCTTTATTACGCACACCAATAGAAATGTTCCAGTTTTCTTTGCCTTTTACGTTTTTATCTTCGTATTCAGGAATCGGATTCATGACTAATGGCACTGACGATTGCTTTACATAGTAGCCAGCAATCGGACCCCAAACAATTGCGACATCAATATCACCTTTTGCTAAATCATCAATCAATTGACTTGGTGGAAAGTTTAGATCACGTTGAAGGCGATATGGGCGAGCATTACCCATTAAATTATTATCAGCAAGCGGACGTGTTGGTGGGCTTTGACCAATAATGCCGATCACCCCTTTTCTTAAATCGGCCGAATCCCAGTCTGTAATATTGTAGCCACTGCTTTTACGATAAACAAACACATAACCTGAACGGTAGTATGGCACTGAGGTTCGCATTGAATCATTGTCAGATGTTGTACTCATCACGTAGTCACAACGGTTTGCATTGAGTGTATTTCTTAAAAAACCTTGGCGGTAATAAGCGTATTGATATGAAAGCTTCTTACCTAATTCTTTTGCTAATACTTCAGCAATTTTGTCTTCAAAACCTTCTTGTTTGCTGTTGGAGTAAGGCATATTGTCAGGGTCTGCACAGACCTTAAATTCTGTTGGATCTTCTACTCGACGAACTTCACCAATACGACCTTCATCAGGATTAATTGTTGGAATATCTGGCATATCTGCAGCAAATACGTTGCTTACAACAACACTACTCAACAACATAGACAGTAATAGGTTTTTTAACATTTGATCTTCCTTTATTCGTTAGATTGCATAAATCTAAAACTAAAAAAACACCCCGCCGAAGCGGGGTGTTTATATGACAAACTAACTAACGGTTAGTTCTATAACTACAGTTTTTCAACTATAAATTATAGGCTGAACACGTTCAATGCACCGCCGCCAGGAGCAGCGTTGTATTTTGTCAATTCAGCATAACCACCAGCAGCGCCAAGAGCGTCTGTTGGGTTAGTCATACCAAGGTTCATCGCAACACCAGCCCAGCCACCGATACCTGATAGCACGCCAACGTATTGTTTACCTTTGTTACCGTATGTGAATGCATTACCAATCACGCCAGAACCAACTTGGAATTTCCAAAGTTCTTTACCTGATTGTGCATCAACAGCCTTGAACCAACGATCAAGAGTACCGTAGAAAACTAAGTCTGAAGCAGTTGTTAATACACCACCCCATGCTGAGAATTTCTCTTTGTTGTACCAAACTGATTTACCCTTGATTGGATCCCAAGCAGTGAAACCACCCATTACGCCATCTGGACCAGCAAACATAGTCAATGTAGCGCCAACCCATGGTTGACCAGCAACATATTTAGATTCAACTGGCTCGTATGTCATACATACGTGGTTCAATGGAATGTACATTAAACCAGTTTTTGGTGAGTAAGCAGCTGGTTGTTGATCTTTAGTACCCAAAGCAGCTGGACAAACGCCTTTTGCATTGTAGTCTTGGTGAGTTGAAGCTGTAGCCAATTTGTTTGGCACACCAGTTTTCAAATCGATGTCGCTAGCCCAGTTCACGAATGAGTGAACTTTGTTTGCAACAACTAAAGTACCATTTGAAGCTTCCCATGTGTAAACGAAGCCGTTACGGTCCATGTGGTTAGCGTATGTTTTGCCACCTTTGTCGAACAAGATAACTTCGTTAATACCGTCGTAATCCCACTCATCATGTGGAGTCATTTGCATGCCCCATTTAGCAACGCCAGTGTCTAAGTCACGTGCGAATACTGTCATTGACCATTTGTTGTCACCTGGACGTACGTCTGGGTTCCAAACTGATGGGTTACCTGTACCGTAGTATACTAAGTTTGACTTAGCATCATATGGCCACCAGCCCCATACAGAGCCACCACCATGTTGCCAACCATCTTTAACTGCTTGTGGTTTCAACCATGTTTTAACGCCTAGGTCTTTTTCACCAACTTTTAACTTGTCGTTAGCGATTTTCTTGAAAGAACCACCTAGTTTGTTACCACCGTTAACATCTTCGTATACTGACAAAGCTGAATATTGTGGGTTTTCTTTGTTGAAGTCAGCACCGATCAACATTTCTGAATCTGGACCTGTTGAGTATGCTTTCCATGCCAATGAACCGTCTTTGATGTTGTAAGCTGCGATAAAGCAACGAACACCGAACTCAGCACCAGAACAACCAACTAAAACTTTGTCCTTGATTACGTGAGCAGCGTTTGTGTTAGTAGCGCCAACTTTTGGATCAACGTTCTTAACATCCCAAACTTTTTTACCTGTCTTAGCATCAAGAGCAACTAAAGTACCATCGTTTTGGTTCAAGAAAATCTTGCCATCACCGTAACCTAGACCACGTGAAACGTTGTCGCAGCAAAGAACTGCTTGAACTGATGGATCTTGTTTAGGGAAATATGACCAAACGATTTTTTGATTGTCGTTCAAATCAAGAGCGTAGATGTTGTTTGGGAATGCTGTATGTACATACATCATGTTACCAACAACAACTGGTGAACCTTCGTGACCACGGTTTACACCAGTAGCGAATGTCCAAGCAGCTTTAACGTTTTTAACGTTGCCCTTGTTGATTTGTGCTAATGCTGAATAACCTTGGTTATTGTGTTGGCCACGTGGATGTGCCCAGTTGT
>Ga0209188_1002791_pt1 | contig 12539 bp, 10 predicted proteins | sample C_130625_EF_Meta_FD_187307 | JGI IMG/M metagenome (GOLD analysis project Ga0209188, IMG submission 187307) | Freshwater microbial communities from Lake Croche, Canada to study carbon cycling - C_130625_EF_MetaG (SPAdes) (version 2) | ecosystem: Environmental > Aquatic > Freshwater > Lake...
CGAAAGCAAGCGTCAGCGTATTGAGCCGAGGGAAGAAGAGAAAGGTCATCCATCGATCGAATCTGTTGAGGCGTCCGTACAAAAGGTCGTGGACGAAACGATGGTGGTTTCTCATGCTCTCGCCTCGCCTCCCGCTTCATCCGCAACGAGAACGTTATCGATTAATGCGCCAGTAAAAAGCAATCGATCTCGTCCTGGAGGAGGCTTGCCTCGGAATCCAACAGCCAAAATAGACGGGAATGATGGAGCAGATGGCGGGGAGCGGGAATCTGTTTTGGAATGGTTCAAAGACGACACTGAAGAGTGCAATGCCGATTTTCAGCTGTTTTTGTTGGTAGATTATATTGCTGCACTGGCACTGTTTATGAAAACGCGACTAGAAAATGCGGCGACCGACAGAGGAAATGGACTTTATCTCAGTCTTCGCGCTCTAGAAAATGAGAGAAGAGCGATCATGCAAGTCATCCGAACGGCATCTTTGACTATTTTCCCAAGGATCAACGAAGATATTCTTTACAGCGAAGACCAGATCCGTTCAGACTTGAGCAAAATTAGCACTGTAAAATATTTGGAACATTTTACGGCGGAACTGGCAGCAGGTCGTTTTCGCGGCGTGGAAGAGTACATGATTGGTGTTTCTCATATTCTGCATTATTTGTATAGAAAGAAGGAATACATCGATCAAAATTATGCTCCTATTTTGGTAGAAGTAGTGACGCGACTGAATCGCATATGTCAAGACAAGGCTCGCGCTAGCTGGCGCAGATAATACGACAATCTTTTTGTTTTCTTTTTTTTAATTTTTTTTTTATTTATTTGATTCGTTCTGTAAATTTTCGCATAATTCGTCGTTTCATTCGTTTCGTCCTTATTTTCGCTTTTCGGGATCTTTTTTTTCCACCTTTCTCTGGACTGATCGGTTTCAAGTGACCGATCTTTTCCAAGTAGTGCTGTTCCTTTGACGGTTTTGCATACATATGAATTTGATTTTTGGGAACCTGACGTTGTTCATTTAATTCTAAGCCAAAAACACGTTTCCATTCTTCTTCATCTTCTTCTGCAAATCGATCACTTCTTAGCAACGGATATACAGGTGATCGTTCGTCTTCGCCAGTGTCAGCAATCAAAGAATTATTGTCGGCCACTAAAAAAGTTATGGTATTCTCAACAAGTGGATTATAATGTTTAGTCACCATGAATACTATCATTCGAAAAGGATTGTCGACTTCATCATCTATGATATCCATTATCGTTGCTTCCATTCGATCGCGTTTCTCTTCTATATGATAGGGAAATGGTTGGTTGTTTTCATCGCGAATTTTTAAGATCACGTCTATATTTATATTTTTTGGTTTTGGGTTCGACGGACTTGAATATATTGATATTTGGGTTGGATATATTTCTGATGGTGGGTGGATGACACCATGATACGAACGGATGTGTCCTACCATATCGTCTGGAAGTTTAAAGGAAGTTGAATTTGGCCTAATTTTTTTCATAACATGTTCAACCACAGTTGGGAAGGCATCTTCAGCATTGCGCTTATTCGTAGGTCTTGTAATTAAATTCTTGATCCATGACAACATTTTTCTTGGTTTTTAAAACGGAATGGTATAACTTTCAAAACTGAAGATTTGCTTTAACGTAGCCGAAAGAAAAAAATATCTAGTAGGTAGGTTCTTTACATTCTTTTTGACATTGGTTTCTTTTATTTTTTATTTTTATCTATTTGATTCGTTCTGTAAATTTTCGCATAATTCGTCGTTTCATTCGTTTCGTCCTTATTTTCGCTTTTCGGGATCTTTTTTTTCCACCTTTCTCTGGACTGATCGGTTCCAAGTGACCGATCTTTTCTAAGTAGTGCTGTTTCTCTGGCGGTTTTGCATACATATGAATTTGATTTTTGGGAACCTCATTTTGTTCATTTAATTTTAAGCCAAAAACACGTTTCCAAACATTATCCTGTGGTGAAAATCGATCGGTTCTTAGCAACGGATATCTAGGTGATTGTTCGTCATCGCCAGTGTCAGCAGTCAAAGAATTATTGTCGGCCACTAAAAAAGTTAATGTATTCTCAAGAAGTCGATTATAATGTTTAGTCACTACGAATACTATCATTCGAAAAGGATTGCCGCCTTCTTCATCTACGATATTCAATATCGTTGCTTCTATTCGATCGCGTTTCCCTTCTATATGATAGGGAAATGGTTGGTTGTTTTCATCGCGAATTTTTAAGATCACGTCTAGATTTATATTTTTTGGTTTTGGGTTCGACGGACTTGAAAATATTGATATTTGGGTTGGATATATTTCTGATGGTGGGCGGATGATACCATGATACGAACGGATGTATCCTACCATATCGTCTGGAAGTTTAAAGGTAGTTGAATCTGACTTAGTTTTTGACTTAGTTTTTTTTATAATATGTTCAACCACAGTTGGGAAGGGATCTATAACATCTTCAGCTTCGTGCTTATTCGTAGGTCTCGTAGTTAAATTCTTGAACCATGACAACATTTTTCTTGGTTTTTATAACGGAATGGTATAATTTTCAAAAGTCTAAGATTTGCTTTAACGTAGCCGAAAGAAAAAAAAATCTAGTAGGTAGGTTCTTTAGATTCTTTTTGACAGTTCCCCACCATTTTAGGCAAAAATGTCTTTCCCATCTGGTCGATTTTTTCTATATCATTTTAATTAAACACAACTGTAAATTCTTTTTTTTTGTTTTCTTTTCTTTTTTTTTATCTTTTTCGTTTCCTCTACAGATTTTTCTCTTCCAAACAATGTCCACAAAATGTGTTTGGTGCGGGCAACCATTGGCTGGACAAGACTTCAAGATACCGTCAAAATGTAAGCATAAAGGAAAACCAGAAAAGCAACACAAAATCCATGACAGCTGCTGGTTTGGCACACTTGAAAACCCAGGTTTTTTTGCAGAAAATGGAATTCATGAATGTCCTGGTTGCCATCCTAAACGCCATAAAAAACGTCGTCTCCAAACGGGTCGACCAGTCATCGATTTGACCACTTCTTCTCGCAGTTCTCCTGATAGTCATAGTCGCAGAAGTGATCATTCGCCTCCTAGGCAAAAGCCACGAACAAAGTCAAAGTCAAACCGAGAGGATGCATCCATTATTGACTTAACAGCTGGCCGACGAGGGAGAAAAACTCGCCGAGGGCGTTTCGGAAGAAAAGGAAAGAGAAGAATGTAAAACGTCCAACTTCCCACGAGTTTAAAACTTTTATCGTTCTCACGATCGGTTGAAATTGTTTTTTTGATTTTATTTTTTTTGGGAAAGTTTTTTTGTCAAACAAAATTGATTTTACAAATTCTAAAATTCATTATTTCATTTTTATTTATCTCAAAAAATATTATGAACGGTGAGGACGAGTTTCGTTCTGCGATGGAGGTCGATGGCGAAGAAGAAGAAGAAGAAGAAGAAGAAGAAGAAGAAGAAGAAGAAGAAGAAGAAGAAGAAGAAGAAAGGTCTACGGCCACGATCCACATTGACGACCACCACAGCAATTTTCACCGAGTCGCTCATTGTACGTGCGGCCATGGATTGAATTGTGTGTGCACCAACTGGCCCCGTATGATTTCTTGGGATCTCGAATTCGCCTACTGGTCTCTTCGTCTTATATGCCACGAATGCTATTCCAAGACCCACAAACCCTACGCAGAGGCAATGGCAAAACGTGAATTCGCTCAACATATTCTCTGGGCCAACGAAAACCGAAACGATATCAAGGAGATCCTTTCACCCAATGCATTCCTTTCTTCTTTGCCTCCCGATCAAACGATCAATGCGGCCGAGTTATATGAATCTTGCCTCGTGCTTGTCCACGAAGGCGAGGTCGCCCCAAAAACGATGGGACCCAAGTCCAAGGCCAGCATCAAGTCCGCGATTTACCTTGCCAATCATTTTAAAGAAATCGAAGACAAGCATCTTCAAGACATTAAACGACAGTGCGTGCGATGGAAAGAAAAAGGGGGCCCAACATCGATCGCCCGCACCAAAAAGTTCAAGGAATCCCAAGCCGTCTCCCAAGAGACATTGGACATGTATATTCGTCGCGAGAAGATTGAAGCGGTCATAAAGACGTTGAGCACGCCGTCCGTGAGAGATCCTCTGCTAGCGATAGAATCCGAAATAGTGATGCTTACTCAAAACAGAAAGGATGACAAGGAGGCAAGTGAAAAACTAGCTGCATTGGAGAAACAGAGGACCGAACTTCTTCTGGAATTCGAAACCCTTCATGCACAATTATCGGAATCAGTACCCCCGAGCACTCCTTAGCTGCATGGCTTGCTTCTTCAATTGCAATTCTGCTTTGTTCCAAGAGGTTAGATTAGTCTGGCTGCTTCGTTGAGCGGGGAGAGCAATGGGCAACGAGACCGTCCCACTGCTCGCGCTGCTCCCACCGCCTCCTCCTCCTCCTCCTCCTCCTCCTCCTTGTCCTCTCTGTAATTGTAAATTTTGAATGTGCTGATTTCGTTGCATTTGCTCCACATTGCGAATTTCGCGATTTCCAACCACGGAGAAAGCTCCTCCCGCTCCGTTTGCTCCTCGGTGACGGGACAATTTGGCCTGATTGGCATTCACAAACGAAAAAAAATCTCCCGCCATTGCGCGGGGTGACGCCATGGGCTCCGTTTTCTGGCTCGTCGTCGCCGATTTCTGCCGTTGGAGCAACTCAGCCAATTTACGATCTTTATAATGGTCGGCCGCCTGCTTGTGAACGATCTTGTCGTCCTTGTCCAGTCGGTACGGCGGGTAAAAAAGTTTTGCGACGACCTGGGCTCGGCGTTCTTTGCATGCAGCACAGGAGCAGCCTTCGTCGCGGTAATGATCAAAATGTATTTCTTTGAATCGTTGGTTCTCGCGGCTCACTTGCACATACAACGTATATTGGTCGGGGGTAAAAGGGTAGGCTGCGTCGGGCGAGGAAGGGATCGAGCGCGCCCGCCATCGTCGCTCGTAACCCGCCCGCTCGGGCGCATCCATGTAAAGGGCCAACGAGTCCCCCTCCTTTTCGAAAAACGTCTCCAGGAGCGAGTCGGGCATGCGGTACTCCCGCTTAAAACGAGTGTAGAGGGTGGACAGAGCCTGGTCTTTGTCTTCTTCGGTCACGTAATCAGGTACGATGCGGAGCGGGAATCGGAGGAGCCTGCCGAGTATGTCGGCCCAGTGGGTAGCCGAGTCTTGCAGGCGGAGTTTGACAAAATGGATGCCTGAGTCGGGATCTTGCCAGTAGAGGCATTTGGTTGAGTGGTCGAAAGTCGTTTCTGGCGATATGCCATAGTCTTTGCGAAAATGGTCGTTGAGGAGCAGATGAGGGAAGACGCAATTGAAGCGCTGCTCAATTTTGGCCAGGGGTACTTGATCGATCTCGGCGACGGGTATATTGAAGTGGAAGCTGGTCAAGTTCTCGAAGAAGAGAGATAGGCGCTGCTCTATGGGTGTGCGGAAGATGTCGATCACGTAGACCGTTTTGCCGAGGGAGCGATTGTAGCGCACAATGTCCATGATGAGGAGGTCGGTGATGTTGTAGAGGACGCGAATCATGGCTTCGTTGTGGAGGTGGAGGACCGTGCAATTGTCCGAGGCGCCCGATATGCGTAGGGAGGAGACGAGGGAAGTGGACCCGCATTTCGGCGCCGTGTAAATAAAAATCAGAGTGCGATTCCGCGTTTTGGAGAGGTCGTCGTCGATGCGGAGGGCGGCCTGCGCATCTTTCAAACGTTGCAGTTTTGCGTCATCCATTTGACGGACGGTGGGAGGGAGGGAGCCGATGAAGGAGAGGGGAGGGGGTGGAGGGGGCTCTTGGTGTGGGTGTGGGTGTGGGAAAAATATATTGCAACAAAGTGCGAATTTGTTAGTCTAGATGCCCGCAAAAAAAAAGATGAGTTCAAACTAAACTTGGATTTAAAGACATTGATGCGAAGAAGTAAATAAGATTTTTAGGCAAAACATTTTTTTATTTTTTTTGTTCTTCCCGAGGAATGTCTCTTGCACATGGTTTGAGAGGCTTGCCGTCGATTGTAGTGGAGAAAATCTTTGGTTATGTGGCCTCCCCGCAACCGTCGTTTTTGCTGGAAGATATCCGCAATTGCGTGGGCACGTACCGATTTATGTTAAACGTATATTATACGCGATTTCGGATTGACATGGACGATGGGATAAACGCGGAATATTACTGGTTTAGCAACGATTTGGAAGGATTTATGAATGCCAATATTGCGACGATGCTTGGTTTTGTCAACTCTTGGTACGGATTTTGGATGCGCAACCCATTTTTGAAGACGACAAGAATGGTAGAAAATTATTCACGAATTTTGGAAAATTATCATGTCAGCTTGGGTCTGGACGAAGAGGAATCGCGTAAACGAGCGGCTAAACACATTCTTTTGATGTGGGGAATTTTACGGCCGTCGGAGAGGGCGCAATTTATCGTGCAGCACGTTTGAACCGTTTCCTTGGCCGCCGTCCTCCACCTCTCATTAAATGAGAGGCATCTTCTGCAGATGAAGGAATTGCGATGGGGGGTGGTGGTGTTGATGCAGAAGATTTGGAAGAGAAACAGATGTAAATGGCGAGCGCAACAATGATGACAAATTCCATGAAAAAAAGAACGATCCAAATGGTGCACCCATCTATGGAGGGTGGAGAGACTTTCGGAGTCTCTATTTTGCTTTGTTTGCCGCCCATGGCTTTTTGGAGAGATTATTATGTCGACAATATATTATAAAATTTTCGATCTTTTTCTATTATTTCTTTGATATTATTTGTTTTTCGATTGGATGGATAGTGAGACAACTGTAAATTTACTAGTTTTCAATAAGTGGGCAAGAGAGAAACTAAATGAATTGAAATCCGATACAGATGTTGACTCGATCAAAGGAAAAATCGACGATATGTGGGTAGATTTATACAAAGACAATATGAAAACGTACCTCGCTCAAAATAAAGAGGCATGTGATAATTTTTTTAAAGTTTATGAAACCATGTTAGAACCTAAATTTGATAAAATTGCCTTTATTGATTTTCAAATTAACAGAATGTCGTATACAAAAAAAATAAAACCGATTGTGAATCGGCAGGAAGTTCAAGGACCAGCCGATTTCAGCGACATACAAGAATTTTTCAAAAGATACCAATCCCATAAACCGACTTTACCTGGATCACCAATCAGCGCTTATTCTTCTTCTCCTCTCGCTTCCCTTTCTTCTGACTCCCCTAATGCTGGGAGTTTGGATGGAACTTCTTCTTCTCCTTCTACTTCTTCTCCTCCTCCGCTCGTTTTCCGTTCTTCTGACTCCCCTAGTTATGGGAGTTCGGAAAAAACCCCTTTCATCCATGAAGTAACTCCAGAATCAGGTGATGCTTGGGAAAAATTCAAAAATGGAATATTAAATGAAGATAAGTATAACTCATCGACAGCACTAGATAAACTTCTTAACCTACAAAAGCGGCTATTAGGGTTAAAAGACAAAATGCCAACAACATTTTTAGAAAATACTTCTATTGATAATAAGATGGAAAATCGGAAGGTTTGGGAATTATCGAATAAACAATTGGTGAAATTGATTACTGATTTGAAAGACCTCTTACGGGAGTCTCCAGGACTGCTGAAAGATGATGAAGCAATTTTTACATTTAAAAAAATGCGTCCTCATATAAGGGACTATCTTAATCTTATGAAAAAAAATCCTATCGGACAGCATTTTAGACAACCAGACCAACTGAATGTTTTTTTGCAAAGATTTGATGAAATGACACAACCCAAATCTTCCAACTATTTTAATTGGAGATTTCCATATCGAAATAAGTCGCTATCGAAATCAAAAGAATATGAATTAAGTAATCTTCATATTCACATTAAGGTAAAAAACGATTGGTCTCTAATTAAAGAAAATACTGACAAACTTTTGGAGGCTTCTAAGAAGGAAAATTGGGAAGACTTAGAATTATGGGAAAAAAGAGTAGTGGCGTTGAAAAACCTAATTAATCATTATGAAACGTTTTTCAAATCATATAAAGATTATTTAAGTAAATTTACGGGCAAAGATGAATTTTCAAAAGAAGTTAAAGATTATTTAAATAAACTTGATGAAATAAAAGCTCCTTTGAAATATGTACCCCATTCATATACGATAGAGCCTGAACTTGAATCGAGAATTGATAATTTACCTAATCTATTGAAGCCGCAAGCACCCAGGACATGGAGAAGATTTTTTACATGGGGAAGCGGTCGTTCTCACAGACGTGACAGGAGGCGCAAGCGGCGTCATGGCAAGACTTACAAGAGACATCGACATTGTAAAACTCGTCGGAATCGGCATTGAATTTATTAAAAATAAAATAATGTCTACAATATTACAATAAATAGTTTTCATTTGTTTCGAATTGTTTTTAGAATTTACTCTTTTCTGTCGGAGAAAAATGTCAACGAAATATGGACTGTTTGATATAGCAGAAAATAAAGACTATAAGGATTTAGTAGGTAGTTTTCGATTGGATCATTCAACATGGATTCGTGCTCAAATTGAAAAAATTAATGAATCCACCGAAGAAACTGTAGAAAGTACTATGATGGAGATTTTTCAAACGATGGATGACCGAGTCCAGCAACTTTTTTTTGCCAAATATAATGGTATATATTGCGGCTTTATAAAGAAATTCAAAGAAGCAGTTTTAAACAAAAACAATGGTTTAGCACATGCATTTGATGAAAGACAAAAACAGTATGAAGAAAAAATAAAAGACGAAATTTTTCATGGAGAGGATCCACTCTTTTGCCCTACAACAAAACCTACATATGTACCTCTAAAAAGAGAACCAGTAACACTCCGACCCATAGAGTTTGGCTTCCGTGTTCCTGCAAAAGAACGTCTAGACAGTAGACACATATGGATTCGAGATCAATTTGCAAAAATTGGAGAATCCTCTAAAGAAACTGTAGAAGAAACTATGAAGGAAATTTTTGAATACTTGGGTGATCTATCTATACAACATTGTTTTTCCATATATGTGGATATATATTGCGACTTTATAACAAGTTTCAAAGAAGCAGTTTTAAACAAAAACGATGGTTTAGAAGAGGCATTTGATAAAAAACGAAAAGAATATGAAGATGAAATGGTTCTACACACTGGTTATGAGAAGAAAAGATTCTCATGCAAACCAAAAGATGTACCTCCAGAAATTGAACCAGTAATAGACAAACCCGTAGATCCAGTATTGGGCAAACCCGTAGATATTAGTAAGTTAGCTGAAAAAGATCCTAGTCTTCCACCGAAAACGGTTACAGCAATGCCCATGGCGATTTCATCTGATGAATATGACCATGGTTTTAGTGATGATAATTACAATGAACCGTTTCAAAAACCCATTTACCACAATAAAGATTTGCCAAAAAAAACATGGTTTTCCCGATGGCCTTGGTCGAAAAAAAAAGAAATCATTTTTGATGAAGAAGGATTTCAAATAGCCATGGCAGGAATACAAGACAACTTTTTTAATTTGATTGACAATATTGAAAATCATACTGGCGATTCAAGAGACAATGAAAAATTCAAGAGTCAATTTAGCAAATGTATTGATTTACTAGAAAATGAAGTAAACTATTACAACCACACCTTACAAAATCCGATGGTTGCAAAAAAAATTTTCACGTCAAATTATGCAAGAAATATTGGCACAACGGCAACTACCATTTCTACCGCAATAGGCGCCCGAGCAGAAATGGATAGATTGCAAAGGATACTCGATAAGTTCAACTCGACAACGAAACCCAGGACATGGAGAAGATTACTTCGTTGGGGAAGCGGTCGTTCGCACAGACGTGACAGAAGGCGCAAGCGGCGTCATGGCAAGACTTACAAGAGGCAACGACATGGTAAAACTCGTCGGCAACGGTCATGCGCCCGCCACTAATTCTCTTGATTCTGTCATGGCTTCGGTTAGGTGGGAGGGGACGGGGCGGCAGGGGGGCGGCAGGGGGCAGGACAACCGAACTTGCTTCTTTCACCTTGTAAGCGTTTATTTTAGGTTTGAGTTCTTTGTCCAATTTCATCATTAAGCTGTGAATTCCATTGTAGAACAACCAGTAATAGAGGAACGCAAAACAATTTTTTAAAAATCTCTCTACATATATAAAAATTCGAAAATATAATAAAATATTTTTCTTTGTTTAAGACACCTGTTTGGGAAATTCCGATCAATTGAAAAATATGTCCAGCCACGAACGTAAGGAATGGTTTTCATGGAAAAATAAAAAATTAACTGAACTAGATGCTCTATGTAAAGACCCTGATGTGACAAGATATGAAATCGAAAGATTCATTGAACAGACCTACAATGAATTGTATGATAAAGATGTAGAGATCATGAAACACGAAGATACATCTTATATAGATTTTCACAATTCAATTTTACGAAAATTCCTACCAAAAAAACAGTATATAGATGGTTTTGATAATGAGAATGTAAAATTTTATCTTCAACCTAAACATGATGCCTTTATTAAACATTTATATCCTGAATCAGTTAAGCTTCCTGAAATAACTCTACCTCGATGGAAAAGAATATGTGTTAATGGTTATGGTAAGATGACTGCATTGAAAACGCCTGAAGATTTCATGGATTTTATTAATAATTTTATCATACAATTGCAAGAAGAAAAAACGGTGAATTTTCTCAAAGCTAAAAAGATTAATATATTTGAGGAGGAAAACATTAAAAAGATGCAAGATTTATTGATTAACAAGGAACATGAAGACCTTTCTCGTGTTTTTACCTTAAAATTAAAACATTATCATGATTTTTATTTGGATGATGAAAGAGAAGAAAAATATGTCCATCCCGATGAAGCTGAAAAAGATAGTTTCGATGAAGACCTCATATATAGCGAGGATGAAGAGCCAATAAAACGATACTGGTTTCCTCAATGGTCTTGGTTTCAAAAAAAACAAGTTGATGTTGATGTTACGAGCTTACATGACGCGGCACAAACGCTTAAAGAAAAGTTCTATCATTTATTCAGTAATATGGACCATAAAATGAAAACATCACACATAATCGATCAAGAAACCTTAGCTGTGTCTCACAAAAAATTGAAAGAATATATTAAAGAATTAGAAATGGATCTATATGTTAATAGCGAAGCATTGAGAACAAGAAAGGGGAAAACAATATTCCAACAACTGTGTCAAAAGAAAATACTTGAATATGCAAAAAAAATACAAAAATTATTTCATGAACAGCCATATGATTATTATTACATAGCCGATGCCGAAGTGGAGAGATTGGAAACGATACTCGATGAGTACAACCCGACACCGAAACCCAGGACATGGAGAAGTTACTTTTGGGGAAGCGGTCGTTCGCACAGACGTGACAGAAGGCGCAAGCGGCGTCATGGCAAGACTTACAAGAGACATCGACATTGTAAAACGCGTCGGCAACGGTACTAAATTCCCCCTTTACTTTTGCTGCAACGCTTTTGTTCAGGTCATAATTATTTTACTGCACATATGATATAAGATATTGATAAGCTTTTTCAAAAACTTGACCTGAACGCTCGGAACCCCCCCCCTTCCCCTCCCATAGACTGCTATTATTCTATCGTTGGTATATTCCATGCCTCCAACTCCGCCTGTGACACTGTCTTCATCATCGACGTCTCTTCCGAATCCTCCATCAGTCGGTAGTTTACATCTTGGGTCTGGTTGTTCTGTAACGGATAATGCATGGTTGTTTTCAAATGCCGTGATTTCAGGACTTTCGACTCCTACCGTCTCATCCTCTCCCGCCATCAAATCTCAAATTGATAGCTTGCAAGGGGAAATAGACACAATCAATACAACTCTTGACGAATATCCGAATTTCTTCTCAACCGCCCATTTGTCTGCGTCTGCTGTATCGTCACAGTCCTCTTTCGGTGGTCTTCAATTACCCGACATTCTCGGTGATATTTCGTATTATCCACCCAAAGAAATTGTTTTGCTTCAAAGTACCGATGTCAATGCTTTATCCGACCCTACTACAAAGAAATTTGAAGGATGGTATGTTTGTGGAGCAGGTATTCCTACTGGAACGACTATTGTGAACTACAGATATGATAAAACGAATGATTCAAGTATGGGTGATGCCATCTATGCGACGCTTTCCGCCAATATTGATCCTCCGAGCGGAACGTACACAATTTGCTTGGCTATTAAAATTCAAAGCGATATCGATTTTCAACATTGTTTTAGTTGCATCAACGTTACTGATGGTTTTGGTCCACAAGATGTTGCGACTTTTCATCAAATCAAAGATGCGGTTGATGTAGAGACATCTCGTGCACAAGGAGCAGAACTCTCTCTGCAAAACTCACTTGCTCAGCTTGTTGCTTCGGCTGATTCCTACGTGAATACTAGCTCGGTGCAAACAATCGCAGGCACAAAAACGTTTTCGTCTCCTCCTCAGATGAGCGGGGCTTCCATCACTTCGGGCACCATACCAGCAGCAGCATTGGCCGATTCCTACGTAAAT
>Ga0209188_1002793_pt1 | contig 12530 bp, 12 predicted proteins | sample C_130625_EF_Meta_FD_187307 | JGI IMG/M metagenome (GOLD analysis project Ga0209188, IMG submission 187307) | Freshwater microbial communities from Lake Croche, Canada to study carbon cycling - C_130625_EF_MetaG (SPAdes) (version 2) | ecosystem: Environmental > Aquatic > Freshwater > Lake...
GCTTCTTTTTGCAAATGAACCAGTTGCTGGATAGACGCTTGTCCTAGATCGAGAAGTTGGTTGAGCTCCTCCTTGGAAAAGCTTGCACCTTCGGCGGTTCCTTGAATCTCAACGATACCGCCTTTACCCGTCATGACAATATTCATATCCGTATCGCAAGAAGAGTCCTCATCGTAATCTAAGTCAGCCACCACTTGACCTTGATAAATGCCTACTGAGATTGCTGCAACATGATCCAAAATAGGGTCTTGCTTGAGAGTGCCGTTTTTTAATAATATGTTAATTGCATCACGAGCTGCTACAAAAGCACCAGTAATCGCTGCCGTGCGTGTTCCGCCATCGGCTTGAAGCACATCACAGTCAAGATGAATCGTACGTTCACCTAAAAGATGAAGGTCGAAGACGTTGCGTAACGAGCGCCCAATTAAACGTTGGATTTCTTGTGTGCGGCCTGATTGTTTCCCTTTAGCGGCTTCTCTGTCACTTCGAGTATGAGTTGATCGTGGCAGCATACCGTATTCAGCGGTGACCCAGCCCTGACCACTACCCTTTTGATGAGGTGGTACACGCTCCAAAATGCTGGCATTACAGAGCACCTTTGTACTACCAAAGGCAATTAAGACAGACCCTTCTGCATGTTTTGTATAGCCACGGGTAATAGAGACCTCACGGATTTGAGAAAAAGCTCGCTGACTGGGGCGGACGACAGAATTCATGGATCTTGACCTTTCAATTAATTTTTACTATTTTGCCTTTTATTTGGCATAAGCACATCAACACTTTACAATGTAACCATGATATATAGCATGACGGGGTTTGGGGCATATCGGCAGCCCTTGAAAATTGGACAGCAAACTATTGCATTAGTTTATGTAGAGCTAAGGTCCATTAATTCGCGTTTTTTGGATTTGGTCTTTCGAACTCCTGATGAAGCTCGCATGGCGGAATCACAAATTAGGGAATATATCGCCAAACGAATTGCCCGCGGAAAAATTGAGTGCCGGATTCATATTCAACGCGGTGGTGAGACGGATCAGCCCCAAGAAACTAAGGTCGACCATGAAGTAGCCAAGCATTTTCATTTACCCGTACTACAACAGTTACAACATTTACAGGGGTATGTAAAACAAGATTTTCCCTTGGCAAGCCCATTATCAGTCAAAGACATATTAACTTGGCCTGGCGTTATACGGCAGGAGGAGATTGGTTCTGAAGAGTTACAAGAGGTCATTCTCTTGGCGACAGATCAGGCATTAGATGCCTTAATCACAAGTCGCAAGACCGAAGGTGAAGCCTTAAAACAAGTGATATTTGAATGTCTAGAAAAAATGGCAACGATTGTTGCCGCTATTGAAATCAAGTTGCCTGAGATCATTCAGGCGTATCAAGATAAGCTGGTCGAGAAATTACTCGCGGTATTAGACGGCGTTGATCAGCAAGGTCGATTAATCTCAAAAGAAGAGTTAGTCGAGCGGATCAAGCAAGAAGTCGTGATGTATGGTGTCAGGATTGATGTTGCAGAAGAGATTAATCGTTTAAAAACGCATTTTGACGCTGTCAGGTCTGCTTTGGTAAAAGGCGGTCCTGTTGGTAAGCGTCTTGATTTTTTAATGCAAGAACTACAACGTGAAAGTAATACATTAGGTGCAAAGTCAGTATCACAAGAAACAAGTGATGCTTCGATGGAGTTGAAGTTGCTTGTTGAGCAGATTCGTGAACAGGTACAAAATTTAGAGTAGTTGGAAGGGGATTCGGATGATTTATAGCGGTTGTATGATTCTCGTGGTGGCACCATCAGGTGCAGGCAAATCATCCTTGGTGTCTGCATTGTTGACAACCGACCCAACCCTTGCCTTATCCGTTTCTTTCACTACGCGTAGCCCTCGGCCTGGTGAAGTTGAGGGCGTTAATTATCACTTTATCTCAGAGGAAGAGTTTTTATCACGAAAAGAACAGGGTGATTTTTTGGAATGGGCCTTTGTTCATGGTAATTATTACGGCACCTCACGTTCATGGATTATGGAAAAGATGGAGCAAGGTCAAGACGTTATTCTTGAAATTGATTGGCAGGGAGCTCAACAGATTCAGAAAATTGTGCCGCAAGCAATTTGGATTTTTATTTTGCCACCTTCCTTGAAGATACTTGAAGAGCGCCTTCGTCATCGTGGACAAGATGATGAAGCAACTATTCAAAGACGGATTAAAGCAGCGCATGAAGAGCTTAGTCACTTATCAGAAGCAAACTATTTAGTCGTGAATGACTTGTTCCAAGCGGCTTTGTTTGAGTTACGTCAAATTATTTCCGCTAGTCGTTTAAGAACGATTCCACAACTCCTCAGACACTCCAACTTAATTGAGAATTTAACCAATTCAGGGAAATAAGCTCATTTTTGGGTTAGAATAAGGTATATGCGATTACATCCTTTGTAATTGAAACAAGAATTGAAAGTTCAAACTATGGCACGTATCACAGTAGAAGATTGTTTAAAGACTATTCCGAACCGTTTTGAAATGGTTCTCGCCGCGACTTATCGTGCGCGTCAATTGGTTCAAGGTCATACACCTCGTGTTGAGTCAAAAGATAAACCAACAGTTACCGCTTTGCGTGAAATTGCTGAAGGTATGACTGACAGAGACATGTTATCTAAAGTTCCTCTATAAGGTAACTTATGGTGGCCCGATCACCATCAACTTCTAGCATCGAGCACATTCATAGCAACTCAGATGCGAGGGTCATTATTGCTGCGATGCTCGAGAAGACGAGTAGACATTTATTTGGACCAACCTCAGCACCCGCTTCGCCACCTAAACAGCAAGTAGTTAGCTTATCTGTACTTACAGAAAAACTCAGCTATTTAAAATCCTCAGAACTCAAGTTAGTTAAAAAGGCGTTTCATTTTGCTGACGAAGCACACCTAGGACAGTACCGTCAAAGTGGTGAGCCTTATATTACTCATCCCTTAGCTGTAGCAGAACTGTGTGCTGAATGGCGTTTGGATGTCAATTCCATCATGTCAGCTTTGCTACATGACGTGATTGAAGATACGGGGCATACCCATGCTGAGCTCATAGAAGCATTTGGCCCCAAGGTAGGGGAGCTAGTTGACGGCCTAACGAAGCTGGATAAGTTGGAGTTTCAGAGTCACGCACAAGCACAAGCAGAGAGTTTTCGTAAGATGTTTATGGCGATGGCGCGAGATATTCGGGTGATTCTCGTCAAGTTAGCTGATCGTACGCACAACATGCGTACTTTAGATGGAGTACGGCAAGACAAGCGAAAACGCATTGCGATTGAGACCAATGAGATATATGCACCGATTGCCCATCGTCTTGGTTTAAATATGATTTACCGGGAACTAGAGGACTTAAGTTTTAAAAATACTTGGCCTATGCGTTACCGCGCTTTAGATAAATCAGTCAAAAAAGTACGAGGAAACCGAAAAGAAATTGTTGGCAAGATTTTGGAGGACGTACGGCGTCATTTTGCTAAGGTTGGGCTTGAGATTGATGTCAGTGGTCGAGAAAAAAGTTTGGCCAGTATTTATCACAAAATGCGCACCAAACATCTAAGCTTTAATGAAGTTCTTGATGTATATGGATTTAGGGTACTGGTCAAGACGAATGATGAATGTTATCGTGCCCTAGGGGTATTGCACTCGATGTATAAACCCATGCCTGGAAAAGTAAAAGACTATATTGCCATTCCTAAATTAAACGGCTATCAGTCATTACATACAACCATGGTCGGACCAGTTGGAATGCCAATTGAGTTTCAAATAAGAACCATAATGATGGATCAAGTTGCTGATGCAGGGGTCGCTGCACATTGGGTCTATAAAGACGGTAAAGAAGAAATGAGTGATGTGCAAAAACGTGCACATCAATGGTTGCAGTCCCTCATTGATCTAGAAGATGCCAGTCATGATCCTCAGGAGTTCTTGGAACACGTGAAGATTGATTTATTCCCTGACTCGGTTTATATCTTCACACCTAAAGGGCATATTCGTGCATTACCTCGGGGTGCCACTGCTTTGGATTTTGCTTATTCCGTGCATAGCGACTTAGGCAATAGTTGTGTAGCGGTTCGCGTGAATGGTAATCAGTTGCCGCTGCGAACAGAAATTAAAAATGGCGATATTGTAGAAGTAATTACCTCACCTAACTCCAATCCAAATCCTACTTGGTTGACGTTTATTAAAACGGGTCGCGCACGAGCCGCCATTCGTCACGCATTAAAGACCAAAGGTTTGGATGAGTCCTTGCAACTTGGAGAGCGCCTCTTATTGCAAGCAATTCGTCAAGAGGATGTTGATGTTGGTTTAGTAAGTGACGTTGTTTGGGATAAGATTTTGCATTGGACCGGAGCAAAATCCCGTCAAGAAATTATGACCGATATCGCCCTTGGGCGAAGATCAGCAGCTGTATTAGCCAAACGAATAGCAATTTTTGTAAGTGAAACACATGGCCATGAGCAGTTGCGGTTAGATGATCAAGTTTGGCAGGATAAATCCGAAAAAGTGTTACCAGTAAAACATTCAAGACAGACTTTAGTGGTGGACGGTTCAGAAGGAATGTCTGTGATTTATTCAACGTGTTGCCATCCTATTCCGGGTGATACCATCATTGGTTATTTAGGTAAGAGTGAAGGTTTACAAATTCATATTCATGATTGTGCCCATGTCGTTCGCATTCACAGAAAAGATCCAGAAAACTGGGTAGAGGTCAATTGGGCTGAAGAAATTCATAAAGAGTTTGAGATCCCACTCAAAGTTGACATTAAAAATTCTAAGGGGGTATTAGCTAAAGTAGCCAGTAGCATTACAGCTGCCGACGCCAACATTACCCATGTAGGTATGGACAGTACACATTCAGAGTTAGCGGCCACGATTCGCTTTGGGGTACAAGTCAAAGATCGTGATCACCTAGCCAGGGTGATGCGGAGTTTACGAACCAATATTGATGTTGTTCGTGCTGTAAGAACAAAAACACATCACTAAGTTACAAGGCCTTATATTCCACATCCAGGATTTCAAGAACCTCAGTGCCATTCGGCGTCAGTAACTCTATTTCGTCACCGATGCGTTTTTTTATCATAGCCGAAGCGATGGGAGAGATCCAACTCACAAAGTGATCTTTAAAACCAATTTCATCTACGCCAACAATACTTAATTGTTGTTCAAGACCACCGCCATCGAGATAAGTAACTGTTGCACCAAAAAAGATTTGATCCGTATTTTCTCGCGTTGCAGGATCGACCACCTCGGCAAACTCAAGGCGCTTATTCAAAAAACGGATTCTACGATCGATTTCGCGGAGTCTTTTTTTGCCATAAATATAATCCCCATTCTCAGAACGATCGCCATTACTAGCAGCCCAATGGACTATTTTTACAATTTCCGGACGTTCAATATCGAGTAGATGGAGTAATTCATCCTTTAATCTTTGATGCCCTGTTGGGGTAATGTAGTTTTTTGTATTCATTTATGGCATAATACTATGCTGCGCGGCTGTAGCTCAGCTGGATAGAGTACTTGGCTACGAACCAAGGGGTCGTGGGTTCAATTCCTGCCAGCCGCACCAAAATTTGATTGACAGTGAAGGGGTTACAAATAACTTTGTAACCCCTTTTCTTTATCCAGTGTAAATCCCTCAATTGCAATATATACCCAATCCCTACTGGTTATAATCGAAAGATAAAAATCAAATAGATTCATTCCGAAGAGGAGACACTGTGAATACCTTCAAACGTCTTTTTTGCAAACTCATAATGATGAGTTTATTAGGGTCTGCAAACGCTGCGGATGTTTACCCTAGTAAGCTCATTAAATTAGTGGTCCCATATCCAGCTGGAGGGGGTGCAGATGCTTTCTCTAGACCGCTAGCGCAACAACTTTCCAACCGACTTGGTCAGTCAGTCGTTGTTGAAAATCGAGGAGGTGCTGGGGGTAACATTAGTATGGAGTCTGTGGCGAGAGCACCTAGTGATGGATATACCTTGATGTTGGCTTTAACACCCCAGCTGGCCATTAATGGCGCCTTATATGAAAAAATTCCATTTGACCCGATTAAAAGCTTTACTCCTATTTCGTTGATTGCTGAAGGCCCCTATTTGTTATTGGTTAATCCAAGCTTGCCAGTAAATAATCTAAAAGAATTTTTAGCATTGGCAAAATCTGAAAACGGCAAGTTAACGTATGCAAGCTCGGGAAGTGGCAGTGGCGGTCATATGGCAGCGGAGTTACTCATTAATATGACAAATATCCCCTTGACCCATGTCCCCTACAAAGGAGGCGGTCCAGCCATATCAGATGTTTTAGGCGGACATGTCAAAGTTATCTTTGCGCCAGCGGCAAGCACGATTCAGTACATACAAGCAGGGCGACTTCGAGCTATTGCCATTACAGGTGAAAAGCGTTTATCTAGCATCCCTAATGTGCCAACGATGGCTGAGGCAGGAGTCCCTGGTTATGACTCAACCGTATGGTATGCCTTACTTGCACCAGCTAATACATCCAAAGAGATTGTGAACCGACTCAATGCTGAGTTATTAAATATCTTGAAAGAACCATCCTTTAAAGCGATGATGAACACCAACGGGATTGAGCCGATAGGTAGCACCCCTGAAGCATTAACTGTTTATATTCAAAAGGAGATTATCAAATGGACCAAAGTCGTGAAGAGCGCGGGACTCAAAGCGGAATGAGTCCGATTGCCCCTTGGTATCAATTAGGCTACATTATTCCTCACCGTTACACTGATTTAGACTCTTATCAATTTTATCGAGTAGCACCAGAAGGTATGATGTTGGTCACGACCGGCCTTAATTTGGGTGAGTACACATTAGAGTCTGTAGAGTCTCAAATGCCAGCTTTTTATTCAGCTTTAGATTTATTAGCGCATAAGCCCGTCGACAGAATTTCTTTAAGTGGCGTGCCTGTTGCTGCAGCTTTGGGACGTAAACGTATGTTGGCATTACTAGAGGAAGCTCGGACCAGAACGGGTATGGAGTGTGATACCGATGCCGAAGCCCATATTGCCACCTTAAAACATCTAGGGGTCAGTAAGATCGCCATTGCTTCCCGTTGGTCTGAGGCGGTAAATACGGGATTAACCGCCTATTTAGCTGATGCCGGCATTGAAGTACTAGCTTGTAAATCACGCGGCAGAAATTTATCCCAAAATAAGTCGGCTAATCCATTAGCTGATCATGAACTTGCACTTGAGTTAGGTAGAGAAGCTTTAAGAGCCGCACCAAAAGCACAAGCACTTTTAATGCCTGGAGGACTCTGGTTTGCAATTCATGCAGTACCTATTTTAGAGGCTGAATTTGGAAAACCTGTTCTTTTAAATATTTTAAGTACGACATGTAGTGCATTACGTGCCTATACCAAAAATACCAATGTCATCCCTCCTAAAGCCGATCCACATTGGGGAATAGTTTTAGCTAGTGTTTAAGTTTTAAGAACACGATTTGTCGTACAGTATTTTCTGAAATATCTGACAGCGTGTGAACTTGTCATCGAATGCCAGCCAATTGAAAATACAAGATTATTTTCAATTGGCCTATTATGAAACCCAGTTCTGTACTTCGATCACCTAAACCTCTTGTAGAGCTGGACGATTTATCATGGCAGATCCATTGCCTTGAGAAAAAAAAGAGAAGGCTCCATCGCAAAATGATGAAGGTTCAATTTCAGATTCAAACTGAACAAATCAAATTAAAAAGTCAACAATCAGCTAGGCGCGATTGGATGATTTTTTGTATTACTGGTATTTCTATTACTACAATTATTGCTTGGATTGTATTTCAGGGTTGGTTGCGGTTAAGTGTTCTGCAGAGTTGAATATTTTAGGCAGGCACAGGAACATTAGTGCTAACAGGCGAGGTTGGTGGTTTTGCATTACGCACTCGCAATAAGAGAAATACTACGATAGCGATATTCAGGAGATTCCAGGCGATACCATTGATAAATGAAGCATGATAGGAACCAGTTAAATCGAATACTTTTCCGGATAGCCAACCACCCAAAGCCATACCAATCATCGTGGACATGATACAAAGACCAACACGCTTACTTAAATCTTGAATCGGAAAATACTCACGCACAATAATGGCATATGCAGGGATGATACCGCCTTGGAATAAGCCAAATAGAGCGGCGATGATATATAAAGAAATCAGACTTTCAAAAGGTAAAAATAATAAGAGGGCAATACCTTGTAAAACAGAACCGAGTAATAAGGTTTTGAGCCCCCCAATACGGTCGCAAATCAAACCTGATATCAATCGACTCGCAACCCCACAAGCAAGCATTAAGGAAAGCATTTCAGCGCCTCTAGCGGCGTTAAAACCAAGGTCAGTACAGTAAGCAACGATATGAACTTGGGGCATTGACATTGCCACACAGCAACCAACACCAGCGATACATAAAAGCGCTTGTGCAAAAGGAATCGGTAAGTTAAATGGTTTATCCCGATTGGGAGCACTAGCATTGACCACCGTTGAAGTTTGGCCCACTGGTGGACGTTGACGCAAGAGTAAAGCCAGTAAGAACATGCCGATACCGCAGATGATTCCCATTGCAATATAGGTATTGCGCCAACCATAATGTTCAATCCCATATTGGACGATAGGTGGCCAAATCGTGCCAGCTAAATAATTACCACTAGAACATACACCCACAGCAATTCCGCGGTATTTACTCCACCACATGGACGTATCCGCCATCAAAGGGGCAAAGGTTGCCGATGCCCCAAAAAAACCTAATAAAAAGCCATGAAAGATACCAAACATGATAATGTTTGGCGCCAGTCCAGAAAGCACATAACCTAGCCCAACAGAGACAGCGCCGATTATAAGGGCGGTTGACACACCGAAGCGATCAGTAACTTTTCCCATGAGAATACTGCCAAGTCCTAAGCCGAGCATCATTGCTGTATATGGCAATGAAACAGCAGAACGACTAACTCCGAATTCTGCTTGAACAGTGGGCAAAAAAACAGCTACCGCGTACATCGAGCTTGTTCCCAGAGTCATGAGTAAAACAGCAACACACAGACGTTTTGCAGCAGTTCTTGAATCTATTAGGTCATGATGGGCAACAGCAGATGTCATATATGTATTTATAAAGTATTTAGCAAGATTAGCACAACTCCATTCATACTTCATGTTGTTCATGATTGATGCAGAAAAAGGATACAATTTTGACAATGATTAACAAAGTCAAATATGTTTAAAACTTACCAAAAGTATTTATTTCTCTGCGCCTTAATTATGCTTCCACAAGCAGGGTGGGGCGCTAGCTTTGATTGCAATTCCAAGACTTTGACTGCGATTGATCAATTCATTTGTCGTAATGCCAATGTATCTGCATTAGATGAGCGTATGGCGAAGGTGTATACAGAAAACTATAAAAAGCTCTCAGCAAGCAACCGAGTGAGTTATTTAAATAGCCAACGTGAGTGGTTAAAGTATTGGCCGCAGGCTTGTTTAAAAAGAAAAGAAGACAAAATGGAGTCTACGCAATTCCTGGAATGTGCAGAAATGATGTATGACAAGCGACTAGATATTCTCGCTATTAGTCAAACTAAAAAGCAATGGCCTGTATTTAATGTCGCTAAATATAGCGTGATTAAAGCTGACAAGAGCCAAGTTCCAGAATGGGTCAAGATGGTTGATCATTCATTGATTTACCCGCAAATAGAGACCGCTGAACTAGAAGCAAGTGATGCGCTGATCGCGAATAAAATCAATGCTTGGGTTGTGTCAACTAGCAAAAAAATGGGCTTAAAAAATCGTATTAGCTTAAATGAAAACTTTATGGATAGTTTTTTGGATATGGCCTTGGAGGAAGTAAGTCCCGATATTCTGCGCCTACGAACTTTATATTACTTCAATGGCTTTGGAGCGCACGGTAATAGTGTAATGAACCATGAGCACTTCATCTTGTCGCAGTCAAGAGAGTTGCGAGATAGCGATTTACTCAAAGGTATGTGGCAAAACAAGATTGCTGAAGAGGTGTATCAAAAAATTAAAATACAAGAACCAGAGATGGTGTTAGTTGATTCACCGAAGCAGGTAATTGGAAGTATTTCACGAGTGCAGACTTGGGATATGAGTAAAGAGGGATTTGGTTTCCAGTTTAGTCCATATGAGCTTACTGCTTATGCTGCAGGGGCACCACAAGTGGTGGTTGAGTGGGAGAAAATGCAACCTTATTTAACGGACTACGCCAAATCACAACTACCTCTGATGTATTAAGAGGCTGTTTGAAGAGTAACTACTTGAACCGGTTTTTCTTGAATCGGTAAATGAATCAAAGCCGCAAAAACCGCCAGCATGATATCTATGTACCAAACGATGTTGTAGTTGCCAAATGTTTGGAAGACCTGACCACCTAAATAAGCTCCTAAAAAGCCACCGATTTGATGAGTAAATAAAACAATCCCAAATAAGGTACCCATAAAGCTACGACCAAACATTTTGGCTACCAAGCCTGCTGTTGGAGGAACAGTTGATAAATAAGTTAAGCCTATAGTGGCGGCAAAGAGTAAGACCGTGAGTTCAGTCTTAGGCCCAAGAATAAAGAGAATCACAATAACTCCACGCGCTGCGTAAACATAACTGAGAAGATGTTTCATTGGCATTTTTGTAGTGAGCCAACCAGCTGCTAAGCTGCCCACAATATTAAATAGTCCAATAGTGGCTAATGCCCATCCTGTGAAGGTAGGAGGTAATCCACATAAATCAATCACACCAGGCATATGCGTAGCTATAAATGCAACGTGAAAGCCGCACACAAAAAAACCAGCATTGAGCATCAAATAGCTGGGTGTTCTAAAAGCAAGAGAGATACTTTGACGAAGGTTGAGGGGTAGGGGACTACTTGGGTCAACGATCGGTGATGATTTTTTGCCTCGCAAGAGCAGGGATAAGGGTACCGTCATTAAGCAAAAAAGAGCTAGATAGGTAAGGCCATTTTCCCAACCTGCATGAACAATTAGCCAGCCTGCAATTGGTGCCATGATGAATTGACCGATAGAGCCACCCGCATTCACCAAACCAGCATAAAGACCACCAGTGCCTGGCGGGACGAAGCGATTGACTGCGGACATCAGAACTGAATTGCCAGCAAAGCCTGCACCACCAGCAGATAAAATACCAATCGTCATGATAAGTTCAAACTGGGTTGTGGCATAGGGGATGAGAAGAGTCCCTGTAACACACATCGCAATACCAATCAGTAAAGCTTTTTCTGTACCGTACTTATCAGAGATAGCACCGGCAAATGGCTGAAAAGCTCCCCAGGCTAATTGACCACAGGCAAAAGCCAGACTGACAGCGACAATACCAAGGCCCGTATGATTATTGATGGAGCTAAAAAACATCGGTACGGATTGACGTATCCCAAAAATAAAGGCAAAGATAGTCACCGCTGCGGCAACCTGAATCAGGTAAGGCTTTTTCGTGAATAACAAAACTTACTCTTCTTTAATTTTATTTTGCACCACAAACTGCCCCCAAGTATTCATTTGCTTGCGCAGGAATGGGTTAAATACTTCAGGTCCACCAGCAACAATATTAATTCCTTGATCATCTAATTTTTTAGCAATATCAGGTTGGTTAAGAACCGCAATAATTGCTTGATTCATTTTTGTAATAATTTCTGGCGGAGTTTTTACAGGTGCAATCACACCCCACCAGGCGGGTGCATCAAATCCAGGAAAGCCACTTTCAGAAATAGTTGGCACATTGGGTAAATCTTTACTGCGCTTTGGACTTGTTACAACTAGTGGAATTACACGTCCAGAGTCGATGTGCTGCTTCATTAAATAGATAGAGCCAACCGCTAGTTGGACATGACCTGCAAGTGCGTCAGCCATCAGAGGACCTCCACCACGATAAGGGATGTGTGTCCATTCAAACTTAGATTTTTTTGCTAATGAAGCCATTGCTAAGTGTCCCAAACTCCCTGTGCCAATTGTGCCGTAGTTATACGGAGTTGCTTTTTTGGAGTCATCCGTTAATTGTTTAAAACTAGTGATACCTGATTTATTACTTGCAGCCAAAACCATGGGTGATGTGCCGATGAGAGTCACATTGGCGATATCCTTTAAGGTGTCATAAGGCATTTTATCTTTTAGGGATTGATTGACACCATGGGTATCAAATACAACAGCAAAAGTATAGCCATCTGGGTCTGAACGCACGAGGGCACTGGTGCCAATCACACCTGATGCGCCACCCACATTCTCGACAATCACGGATTGTTTCAATTGGGTTTGTAAGGCTGGCGCGAGAACTCTTGCAACAGCATCGACTGAACCACCAGGCGGAAAAACAGAGATGAGTCGAATCGGCTTACGATTTGGCCAGTCATCTGATGCGAATGCCGCATTTAAACCCAAAGCCATTAAACAGATACAAATTAATTTTTTGATCATCGTAATATCCTTCACTAAGAAAGTTGATTGAAATTTTAACTACTGTAGGGGAGTCTGTTGCTCTTTGATGGCTTGCATCATCAAAT
>Ga0209188_1002796_pt1 | contig 12527 bp, 13 predicted proteins | sample C_130625_EF_Meta_FD_187307 | JGI IMG/M metagenome (GOLD analysis project Ga0209188, IMG submission 187307) | Freshwater microbial communities from Lake Croche, Canada to study carbon cycling - C_130625_EF_MetaG (SPAdes) (version 2) | ecosystem: Environmental > Aquatic > Freshwater > Lake...
GTAATTTCTTGTGCTAGGGTGAACTTTTGATAGGTATTGAAGGATATACCTGCATGATAGATGCTGTATGTCGCCATCTAAATCTCTTAAAAAGATAAAAATCAATACTAGTGGTGGTTTATTAAATATTTATTACAGGATTAGTAAAAAGAGTATTTGGCCTGCCCGGCACGATTCGAACGTGCGATCTGGGCCTTAGAAGAATTCGTGTCTGTTCAAAATTCTAATAATTTCAATGACTTAGATGCATAAATCAAGACTGTGTAATAAACTGTGTAATGCCGAGCAGTATCATTAGTCAGTTGTAAAGTGTTTGGATAAGCAAAGGCCCAAGGAAACTAAAAAGATGAGTTATTCATTAGATGCTATCGCACCTTTGCGAGAATTTGTTGTTGAAATGACCACCTTAGTAAATCAAGAATCAGAAGAAAAAAATCTGATCGCCAAGGGTTCTACATTACTAAAGTCACTCATTCAATCAGACACGTGGCTGCCAGAATTCTGTACCGTCCCTCACCCTGAGTTTTATCAACAGTTCTTACTCCATGCAGATCCATTAGGGAGATTTTCTGTCGTGAGCTTTGTATGGGGTCCGGGTCAAAAGACGCCAATACACGATCACTGCGTCTGGGGTCTGATTGGCATGCTTAGAGGAATGGAAAAAGGACAGCGCTACAAACAATTATCATCCGGTGAATTGGTGCTCGATGGCCCTGAAGCCGTTTTACGCCAAGGTGACATCGAAGTTGTTAGTCCTACTGTTGGCGATATTCATGTAGTGAGTAACGCAGTCCCAGACAAAACCTCAATCAGCGTTCATGTATATGGGGCCAATATTGGTGCAGTCAAACGTCACACCTACGATCCCGTCACCGGCAGTTCTAAGAATTTCGTTTCTGGCTATTCCTCAAAGCAGATTCCCAATCTCTGGGACCGCTCAGCTGAAGTGAGAGCGAGCCTCTAATCCAATAAGATCACTGAGCGGATTTCTTTGCCTTGCTTTAAGCGAGCGAGACCCTCATTCACATCTATTAAACCAATTCTGCTCGTGATGTACTCATCGAGTAGTAATTTTCCCGAGAAGTAGGCATCCGCCAGAAAAGAGAAATCAATTTCTGGTCTAGTGCCGCCATAGCTAGAGCGATGAATGCGCTTCTCACCCATGAGGGAGCCCCAACGCAATGAGATTTTCTGATTGACTGGTACCTTACCCAGCCAAACTGTTTTCCCACCAGGCCTAACAATCTCTACACTGAGCTGAAATGCTGCTTCATTGCCTGCAGATTCAACAACACAGTCAAATCCAATTTGATTAGTCATCTGCATGCAAGCATGAATTGCATTTTCATCTACAAGTAAGATATCGGTAGCACCAAACTGTTTTGCTATTTGCAGTTTTGCTGGATCTCGATCAATCGCTAAGATCTTTTCGGCACTTGCTAACTTGGCACCTTGAATTGCAGAGAGCCCTACTGCCCCACATCCAATCACTGCCACGGTTCCACCGGGCTCCAGTTCAGCAATATTGAGAACAGCTCCAACCCCAGTCATCACACCGCATCCAATCAGACAAGCGACTTCAAAAGGCAATTCTTTAGACACTTTTACAGCGCACTCTTCGGTCACTACAACAACTTCAGAAAAACTCCCTGCATACATTAACTGATGTACGGGGTCATTTTTTGAGTAGATCCTGGGGGTACCATCAAAGTGAAATGACTGAATGGCATTAGCGCGATACTGACTGCAAATGATTCTTTGTTTACGTTGGCAAAAGTAGCAAGTGCCGCAATACGGGTTCCAAGAAATAACAACATGATCCCCTGGTTTTAGATGGCTAACATCTTTGCCTATGGCTTCCACAAGACCGGCAGCTTCATGCCCAGGAATAAATGGAACGGGCGTTCCAAGGGCGCCCTCAACCGCTTCAAGATCGGTGTGACACAAGCTAGTGGCCTTAATTCTGACAACTACATCTTTATCTAACAAACCCTTCAGAGACAAAGTCTCTATTTGCAAGGGACGGCCAATTTCTCTGAGTACTGCTCCAGAAAAGTTCATGCAGAACGCACTTTTGGATTGGCCAAAGATGAATCGTAGCTATCAACCTTAGTACCTTTGTACAGAATCTTGGCACTTTTTTCTGTGATCTCTTGATGCAACTTCACAAAAGCAGGCTCCATTTCTTGAGTAGCCCTTGGTTCATGAGCAAAGGTTTTAAAAGTATCCTCGCCTCTTACGAGCGTTGCAGAATCATCCCCCTCAATTTGTTTTACATAGGTTGGGATATAACGAATTGCAAATCCAATCCGCCTATCATCTGAATTATTTGGAGGCGATCCATGAATGATACGTACATGATGCAAAGACATCTCGCCAGGCTCTAGCTCCAAAGTCACACTCTCATCCTCATTAACCTTGACAGCAACCTCTTGACCGCGGGTAAGAAGATTATTTTTTGAGTAAGTATCTCGATGCGGAATTTGCTCCATCACATGGGAACCCGGAATTACCGCCATAGCCCCATTACTTTTATTGCTTGGCGATAAAGCAATCCATGCAGTTACAACATCGGGCGATGATAAACCCCAGTATGTAGAATCCTGATGCCAGGATACAAATCCAGGATCATGTGCTTCTTTAATAAAAAAATTGGTAGTCCAGCATAAAATATTGTGGCCATACAAATCTTCTATAGCATCCACAATTTTGCTATCTCGTACCAAATCATTTAACCAAGGAAGCAATAAGTGCGTTTTGTGCCTTTGAGAACCATGCAAAGGAGATCCTTGGCGCCGCTCAAAATCTTCTAATAGATCTCTGATAGCCTGCGTTTGCTCAGCACCCATAACCCTAAGATTGGAAACATAGCCCAAATCCTTAAATTGCTGAACCTGAGATTCTGTTAAAAACTGAGGCATTTTTGTCTCGCTTTCATTCGATTGATCAACTAATATATAAGTTGTACATTACAGAAAACTTTATTGAAGGATGATCGCTGTGTCAATAGATATAAGCTCTTTAAATACCCATCCAGCAATACAAGGCGATTGGATTGATGCGCCGCATCATTTATCGAGCATTGGAGACCTTTCTCTTGAATTAGGTGGACTAATTAAAAATTGCCAAGTCAGTTATGCAGTTCATGGCGATCTTGATGATGAATCAAAGCCATTAGTTATTTTCTTATGTGCCATTGGCAGCATTCATCACCGACTTGATTTTTTAATTAACCAGTCTCGTACTCTGGATATCAAAAATACCCGCATCATTGCGATTGATGCACTTGGTAATGGCTTCAGTAGCTCCCCATCGAATTCGAAAGACCAGCCTTTCTTCCAGTTTCCTAAATTTACTATTCGCGATATGGTCCAAAGCCAGAAAAAGTTGCTTGATCAATTGGGCATTACCCATGTTAATGCGATCATTGGAGCATCTATGGGTGGAATGCAAGCCCTGCAATGGGCCGTCTCCTACCCAGACTTTATGGATGACATCGTTGCGCTGACGCCAATGTCTAAAACGACTGCCTGGGCATCATCAATGACTAGAGCAGCGCGAGAATCTATAGCCCCCCACATCGAGATGAATGGTTCATATGACCCCGATACAGCGTGGTTAGCATGGTTGCCGATAATGCAGATGCTGGCTATGCGCACACCCGAGCAATGCGATGAACAATTTACTGATATTGCTCAAGTGCAAGACTGGTATGGGCAGAGGTTGCAATGGTGGAAGACTATGAATTTCCACCCCCTAGACTGGATTTATCAATCCATCGCTTATGACGCACATGATGTGAGTAAAACAGCCTCATTTAACGGCAACTTGGCAAAAGCGCTTGGGTCTATCAAAGCTAAATGTCTAATTGGTGTGCCTAGTTTAGATTTGTTTAATCCAGTTGAGCAGGCCACTTATACAGCAAGCTTAATTCCTCATTGCACATTAATAAATCTAAATACAAATTGGGGGCATATGGCTGCAAGTGCTCTTGACCCCTCCTCCACCAAAACTATCTCAACAGCAATTGATACCTTAACTGGACGCTAGGCCCTTGCAGTGAGAGATAATTGAGATTGCGCAACAACCTTAGCATCCTCTACTGATCCAGAAAAAATAATTTCACCACGCTCGATAATGTAAACCCGATCCGCATAGTCTGGAATATGAAAGGCATTTGACTCCGCCATCAGAATAGCCCTGCCAAGACCTCGTATCGAAGACAAACCATCACTAATCACCGGAATAATGGCAGGAGAAAGTCCCTCAAAAGGCTCATCTAGGATCAACATCTCCGGATCCAATGCGAGAGCCCTCGCAATGGACAGCATCTTGCGCTCACCGCCCGACAAATGATGACCACCTCTATCCCGGTAGCGCTCAAGCTTAGGAAATATCTTGTAAGCTAGTGCAATACGCTCTTCGTTGGAAAGTTTTGTTTGAATAGTCCAAGTAGGCATCTCAATATTTTCTGCAACAGTAAGATCGCCAAATACCTCACTCTCTTCAGGTGAAAAACCAATGCCAGCTCTGGCAATATCAAATGTCTTCATGCCGACTAAAGTCTTACCCTTCCAGAGAATATCCCCGCTCTTGGGCTTTAAATAACCCATGAGACTTTTTAAAGTCGTTGTTTTGCCAGCACCATTTCTACCGACAAGGCAGACTAACTCGCCAGGATTTACCTCAATATTGATATTGCGCAATATCGGACTATTCTGAATATCAACGGCTAAAGATTTGATTTCAAGCATGAGAAACCCGCTTTCCAATAATTTGCGCTTCTAACTCAGCATTTGCAAAAAAGTCTTTTGGCGGCAGGTCAGCCAGCAACTTCCCCTCGGCCAGAGCAACAATACGCGTAGAGTATTCAGCAACTAATTCCATATCATGCTCAACTAATAGGATGGTCTTAATACCTGATATCTTTGCAGCTTCCATCAGCGTATCCATGATGCCGCGCTTATCTGCTGTAGAGATACCGCTAGTAGGCTCATCAAGCAATATCACTTTGGGATCAAGAGCAAATGCACTTGCAATATCTAAGAGCTTCTTTTCCCCTTGTGATAAGTAGGATGCTTGCGATGACATTTTTTTATCAAGATTAAATATTTTGGCTACCTCATAAGCCTTATCAACTAAACGCTTCTGCGCCAAAGCACTTGACCAAAAATTGTATTGAGAGCCTGCCTGCGAAATCACTGCGGAAATAATCGTTTCTTGTACCGTCATTAGCGGGAAAATATGCACAAGTTGGAAGGCTCTAGCCATACCATACTCAGAGAGCTTCACTGGGCCAACACCAGCAATCGATTTACCCAAAAAATCAACATCCCCCTCAGTTGGCTTTAATAAACCAGTGAGGACGTTAACAAATGTTGTTTTGCCAGCACCATTTGGCCCTACGATAGAAACGGTTTCACCTTCAAAAAATTTCAAACTAACATCTTTTAAGGCTTGATAGACGCCATAACTTTTAGAAACATTTTTAGCCTCAAGTATTGGGGTCATTGCACTTTCTCCTGAGAAACCGTTTTTTTTCTAGCTTGCAATAGGCCCATAATTCCGTTGGGCAGCAATAAGACAAGCAAAACTAAGACAATACCCAAAGCAAAACGCCAATATTGCGTTAAGCCGACAAGCTGATCTTTCAGTCCAATAAAGGCAAAGGCACCGACAATTGGACCAAAGAAATTATTAAATCCACCCAAGATTGTCATAAAGACGATGTTGCCTGAATGCGTCCAATAGGCAAGCTCTGGGTCGGCAAGGCCTACGGGCACAACTAATAGAGCTCCACCAATCGTGCCATATACTGCAGAGATCACAAATGCAATCAAACGAAAGCGAAATACTTGAATTCCTAGATACTCAGCCTTTCTGGGATTATCACGAATCGCTCGAAAGTGCATCCCCATTGGAGAATGCACAATCCGCCACATGAGCGCTCCAAGCAGAATCAAAATAATAATTGAGTAATAAAAGAAAGGTCCAACTAAGAAACTCGTCTTATCCATACCGCTTAAATCTTGACCAAACAGGAATGGTCTCACAACCGGAATTCCAGAATCCCCTCCCGATAAGTCATAAAACTTAAATAAAATGGAATGGAACAACATACCAAAAGCCAAAGTCAACATACCGAAGAAAATACGTACGTGACGGACACAGATCAGCCCAATGGGAACAGCAATCACAATACTTGCAGCAATTGCGCATAAAAATATGATCTCCATATTCTTGATGCCCAACCTACTGGTAAGTATGGCCACCGTATAAGCGCCAATCGCAACAAATAGTGCATGTCCAAATGACAAGAGTCCTGTATAGCCAAAAAGCAAATTAAATCCAAGCAAAATAATGCTGTAGGCAATTGCTGGTAGCAATAAAGTCATGTGATAAGGACTTAGATAAAGCGGTGCTGCACACAAGATGCCTAGGCAAGCTAATAAACTGAATTTGGTGCGGATGTTCATGACTCTACCGCCTTTCCAAATAGACCAGCAGGCTTGAAGATGAGGATCCCAATCACAATAAGATAGATCAAGAGAAGATCAATTTCCGCATAGATAGAAACAGCGAAGGCTCGCATAATGCCAACGATGAGCGCTCCGACTAATGCGCCACGCATGCTGCCAAGACCTCCAATTACCACTACAGCGAATGCCTCAACAACTACTTCTGAAATTACCTCTAAAGAAGCTGCTGCTGTTGGGACAACGAGCGCTCCTCCAATGGTTCCTAAAACAGTGCCCATAGTGAAAATAGCCACGTTGATCCATACAACATTGACACCCATTGCCTCACTCATACGACGATTTTCTGCAGTAGCCCGCACAATTCGTCCAAAATTTGTCTTTTGTAATATCCAACCTAAACCGAGTGCGAGGATAATGCTAGCGCCAATGACCAAAACCTTATAAGTTGGTATTGATGTAGATGCGAAATTAAGCTGACCATAAGCCATGGATAAATTACCCAAGGTCATTGGGGTTGCACCCCAAATCATTCTAATGAGGTCCTCCAGCAATAACATAATTGCAAACGTCAGTAGCAATTGAAAGCCCTCCTCTCGGTCGTACACGAGTCGAAGTAATCTTTCAATAATTGGCCCTACCAGCCCCATTAATAGGCCGGCAACAATTAATACTAAAATTAAGCCATAAGTTGGCATACCAAACTTGATAGCCATTGAAACTAGAGTGATCCCAAAGTAAGCACCTAGGGCGTAGAAAGCGCCGCAAGCCAAGTTCACAATTTTTTGAACACCAAAGACAAGCTGCAAACCGCCGGCAAGCAGAAATAACACTGCGGCATGAAAAAGGCCGCTGAGAATGATGTCAATAAATGATGTCATTTTTCACATTCAAAAAAAGCTGAGCAACCCAAAGGTTGCCCAGCGGGGTTATAACTATTAAAGAGTGATATTAGCAGTTTCAATCCACTGCCAGAAATCCATTCCTGGTGGTTTCTGCAGCTGATTACTAAACTTCTTATCAACCGGATTGATCGTGACAAAGTCATATTTATTCTTATGCGTTGTCAGACCTTGATAGAAGGTTTGCTCCGCGATATGATCCTTGCGCATCATTCCTGGGCCGCCTAAAGATTGAACCTCAACACCTTCCATTGCAGAAGCAATTTGATCTTTGTTAGGCCACTTACCACCGTTAGCCTTGAGTGCTTTTTCGACGCCAGCCTTATAGACCTGCATTGCAAAGTAAGCCCTGTCAGCCTCCCAATTTGGATAGTCCTTGTATTTATCGTAGTACATAGCTACAAATTCTTTTTGTAGAGGGGAAGCATTAGGCAAATCAAAATACATAGTGTTATGCCCGAATACCATACCTTCTGGTGTGAACTCCTTCTTCATCAAGGTATGCTGAAACCCTGCAGCAGGAAGTACAAACTTGACATCTCCATTCCCCAATCCGGCAGCATTTGCATTTTGCATAAACACAGGCAAATCAGCAAACAAGAGTGAGGAGAATATTAGGTCTGGTTTAGACGCCTTCAAAGCCGCAATTTGCCCTGATAGCTCCATAGTTCCAACCTTGGGCCATTGCTCGGCAACCACCTTGTGTTCAATATTAAAACGCTTCAAGAGAGCTTGGAATGCTGCCCAATTATTTCTACCATATGAGTAGTCTGGATTGATACCTGCAATTGTTGCAAACTTACCCTTGTATTGCTTAATAGCAATTAAGGAAGCCATTACAGCTTCACACTCATTATCAGTTGACCGGAAAAGATATTTTGGGTTTGGAATGGTTTCTTTCACCCCATCTTGTGTGGTTCCATCCCAGTAAATAGTAATCGTCTGCATTTCTTCAACTGTTGGCCCTAGCGCCAAAGAAACCCCGGAAGAAACTAAACCTTGAACGCAGTCAACTTTATCCTGGAGAACAAGCTTGCGATAGCGCTCGGTTGTGTCTTTAGCATTTGTTTCTTCTTCAATGACCAACTCAACCTTACGGCCACCAATTCCACCTGACTTATTAATCTTATCGGCTGCAAACACTGCCCCACGTAGACCGCACTCGCCAATCGTTCCTGCAATACCAGCACGAGGGGCCAAAATACCAATCTTAATTGGGGTGTTTTGAGCGATTGCCGGAAAGCCCCAACCGCTAGCTGCTAGGGCTGTGAGCGCCCCAACTCCCTTAATGATCTCACGACGACCTTGATTATTGACTTTCTGTTTTTTCATTTCAGTCTCCTATAAATCTTAGTTAAACAAGACATCAACTACAACTAACGGTATTACTCATGCAACATTACTGTCTTACGCGTAAATTCTTCTATGTAATCAAGTAACTTATCTACTGCTAAACCGGCTTCTTTTTCACTACCTAAAAAAATAGCATTGGCAATCTCGGCATGCAAGATCGCCGCCTCTTTAATATCCCCGATCCGATGAAAGTTACCGAACCAAAATCTTCTAGACATACCCTGAAGCATAGATAAAGCCTTAGATGCATATTCATTTTTGGCAGTAATAATTGTTAAATCATTGAACTCTTTATCAACTTTCAGAAAAAGCTTATTATTATTTTCCGTTGCAGCTCTTTTAAAATCTTTAGACATTCGCTCAAATTGTTTACGTTCCTCTGCAGTACATCTTTTCGCTGACTTTGTGCAAATTAGTCTTTCGAGCTCACGACGTGTTTCGAGGACTCTGAGTTGCTTTTGTGGGTTGAGGTCTGAAATAAAAATACCGCGCTTAGGCATGATAGTCACAAGGTGTTCATGGCTCAGGCGCTGGATAGCTTCTCTTATTGGAGTTCTCCCAATACCAAGCATGGTAGAAAGCTGACTTTCTGAAACTGGCGTACCTGGAGATAACTTCATAGTCACAATCATCTCTTCCAATTGCTCATACGCTTTATCCGAAAGAGACGAATTTTCATTAGTGGCAACAATAGGAGTTTTAATAGTTTTCTTCGTTGCCATATTGATTACGCGAAAACACTAGGAGCTTGCGCTCGATCAAACATTCCATAATCCCGCTGAACTTCATAAATCCCAGCATTAGTCGATTTCTCGCTAATAATAAAATCAACCAAGGCAGAATCTTCTATTTCCAAATCAATTAGGGCAATTCCCCTGTTTGGATTAATAATCCCTCTAAATAGCCTAGGTAAAGCATTCATACTTATTTGCACTCTATTCACAAAGTCTTGCGCCTCAGAAAAATCTCCTACCAAAGCAACCACAGCCTTTTTATTGAGTACCTGATTAGTAACCGTCAGGCAACCTACCCTTAACCGATAGTCCTCTAGAACAAGATTTCTGCCGCAGACTTGAGCCCCATGGTGATCGTACTGACAGCGCCAAGAGCTTAATGCATGCTCGTCAGCCCACTGAGAGTGGGACAGGTACCAACCAGACCTTCCTAGATTTTCAAAGCGCTCCACTGAAATAAATCCAGGATTTTTCTCAACAAGAGGCTTTAAACCACTAGCCATGCCAAAGTAGGCATCAGCAAATCCTTTTTTGGGCAGGACGTCAAAGAAGACAGAGTAGGTCATAAGATGTGAAGTAAAAAATTACTTCTCTAGCGTTTTTGCTTCCTCAGAACTCAAGATTGGGCCTTCAAGGGTCACCTTCTCATCCTGAACCTTGCCATTCTTAAATTTTTCTATGATCGGCTTTAGCTTTGGATCTATATAAGCCTCATTAAACCCGTTAAATAAAGTTCCTAAAAGGCTACGTTTAAGATCAGATGTACCCATCACCCAATCAGCTAGTGGGAAGCTCAGATTCATATTTTTATGCATCATAATGCCCATATTGTGGTGTGCAGCATGGTGACGTCTAATCGTATTCACAAATGGCATGTTGCGCACAAACCAATTTTCTTTCACATGGCAACAGTAGTGAAATGTCTCATAAATCAGATAATGGCCAACCATGGTCATGAATAAAAAGTATCCGACATTAGAATTAAAGATTTGGCTAGCTATATACCCAAATAAAGTCCCAGCAACACCTAAAACAGTTAACACGCGCCATGGAAAGAAAACAATCCTAAACTCTTTGACTGTATCAATAGTGTAGTCAGTATCAGTAAAGTACTGATGATGTTGGCGTGTATGACGATCGTAAATTGCGCGTAAAGCAAATACATCAATTAAGCGATGCATGACATATTTATGCATCGCCCATTCGACAAAGTTTCCAGCTATTGCCACTGGGATAATAACCATCCACTCCCAAGTGACATTAGAAAGATTGGAGACACAGTAATAGATGAGGAAGATTCCTACCGCATACATCACTCCAATATGCAGCAGACCGTTATAAAAAGGGCTTACACCGTCGATATATTGATCGCGGAATTTCTTTTGACGCTCAGTCATCACCATCTCTTGGAAAGCAATACTCATAGTTTCCTCCATTGATAATCAATCATATATGTCACTAATATACTAGATAAATGTTAGATTTTGGCTAGATTAAATCTAAGGTATTACCCTGATATTCTCAGGCTTCAAAAAAGGTTTTTTTAGCTGAAAAGCAGGAAAGATGCCAGATCAATAGACTAGATTGCTCTTTTTTCTTTAGGAAAAATAATTGCTCCAACAACGGTAAGTAAACTTAGTCCAGCAATCGCCTTTAGCATCAAATCAAATCCGCCTTGGTTATATAAAATAGAAACCAATCCTACGGACAGCCCCGCGGCAGTAAAACCTAAAAAATATCTTGCCGCATAAGCGCGACCTCTCCACTCATCGGCAGTATATTTTCCAAGCATCGTATCGTTTACTGTAACTTGCCCAAAAATACCAACAATAAATATGATCGCTAAAAAAATTAACCAGTAGTCATTCATCAATGATGACAAGTAAAGCGTTGGAACAATCACTATGGCTAAGGGTAAGAATATTCTTTTAAGTGGGTACCTATCTAGTAAGTTGCCAATGATGTATTGAGCCAGAGCTCCTGATAAGTAGACAAAAAAAGTAATGCTTCCCAAGGTTGCCGTATTAGTCGTTAAGCTTGACAGCCTTTCTTGAAACAATTTTGGCAAGGCAACTGTAATTACATTAAAAGTTATAGAGCTAGCAATAACTGTAATTACGAGCGATGCCATGACCCAGATCATTACCGACTTTGATACTCGAGGTGAACTTATTGAGGATTTTTTAACAATTAGATCAACTGAGCTTGGAATAGTTCGTAGATATAAAAAGCCAACGGCCATGCAAATCACTGCGGGCACTAGAAACGCAATACGCCATCCAAAGTATTGAGTGATAATACCAGTGATGAGGGCAGAAGAAGCAACGCCGGCATTTCCCCAAACACCATTAATGCCAATTTCTTTTCCTAATTTGTCAGCATTAGAAACAAGCATCGAAGTTCCAACTGGATGATAGATAGAGGCTATCATGCCAATCAGCAAAAGCATGATGCCTAATTGAAGCGGTGTTTGAATAAGAGAAGTACCAAGAAGAGTCAAACTCATGCCGAAAAAGAAAATAGCCATCATGTTGCGACGACTCCACTTATCACCTAGCCATCCGGTGAGCAATGATCCGGCTCCAAAAGCAATAAATCCAGGAGTGGCGTAAGGAAGTAACTCTCCATACTTCATATTAAAAGTAGGAGCAATAACAATCACTGCTGCTGCAAAGATCAGCATGGCGTAATGATCTATGAAGTGGGCTATATTGATATAGGCAATGATTTTTTTAGCTTGGCTCATATCTCAAATATTAACCACTAAAAGTCTAATAGCGGTGTATTTGTCGTTTTTGACTTCATTACTGAAGCCTGAGGGCCAATTACCAGCCGAGCTTTATTGACGTAATATGAAATTTGGCCTGCCCAGCACGATTCGAACGTGCGACCTACGACTTAGAAGAATTCGTGGCTGTTCAAAAGTCTATATATTTCAATGGCTTACACGCTTAAATCGGAACTGTGCAATAAACTGTGCAATGCATAAGTGCTACTTAAAAGACAAATCCTCATCTAGCTTTCAACACTTGATAAGCATTATTTGACAAAAGTCATGTCAT
>Ga0209188_1002799_pt1 | contig 12511 bp, 12 predicted proteins | sample C_130625_EF_Meta_FD_187307 | JGI IMG/M metagenome (GOLD analysis project Ga0209188, IMG submission 187307) | Freshwater microbial communities from Lake Croche, Canada to study carbon cycling - C_130625_EF_MetaG (SPAdes) (version 2) | ecosystem: Environmental > Aquatic > Freshwater > Lake...
CTCAGGCGATCGAAGTGACCGTATTCGTACTTACAACTTTCCGCAAGGGCGCATTACCGACCACCGCATTAACCTGACGCTCTATAAGATTGATGCCATGATGGATGGTGACATCGATGACCTTTGTAATGCTCTTGCATCTGAGCATCAAGCAGAACTCCTTGCTGCTCTTGGCGACACCTAAGAATTTCATGGGTCAAAATTTAAGCCTACGCTCATTATTGGGCAATTGCCCGCTTCCGCAAAACGAAGCACGGATCTTGATGGCTCATATCCTTGAGCAACACTACCAATTACCGCGATCTGCCCTTCTCTCACGCGACCAGATGGAACTTAGTCAGATCGCATTAGAGCAATGGCAAAGTCTGTTATCTAAAAGACTTATAGGCGAGCCAATTGCATACTTAATTGGCAAAAGAGGCTTTCACAACATTGAGCTATTTGTTGCACCAGGTGTACTCATACCGCGTCCGGAAACAGAATTACTTGTTGAAATCGGTTTACAAGAAATTACGCGACTTGAGAAGCCCACTAAGGTACTGGACCTCGGGACGGGCTCCGGCGCTATTGCTCTTGCGATTGCGCATGCAGCTCCTCAAGCATTGGTGACTGCTACCGACGAATCAGTTGAAGCGCTAGAGATTGCCAAAACTAATGCCCAATCATTAGGCCTTGAATCTCGTGTGCAATTTAGGAAAGGGTGCTGGTATGAATTCCTTGATCAAGAAGCTCGCTTTGAGATCATCCTGAGCAACCCCCCTTATATTGCCTCCCAAGATCCACACCTTGCTCAAGGCGATCTACGCTTTGAGCCCATCTCAGCCCTAACAGATCATGCTAACGGCCTTACTTGCTTAGAGGCAATCATTAGTGGCTCCAAGGCGCATCTGAAACCAAATGGTTTATTAGCCGTTGAGCATGGTTTTGATCAATCGGATGCAGTCATTGCCTTGATGAATGCGGCCGGTCTTCAAGGGATTCAATCTCATCTAGATTTAGCAGGGCACCACCGCGTCGTCTCAGGCAGAAACCCAAACCCCTAATACGGCCTTAAATACCCCTTTCTTGGATAAAGTCTTAAAATTGACTTAAGAATATTTCAAACCCTTTTTACAGTATTACCGTCAGCCAAGAAAGAATGTATGGATACACAAGCCCAAATCAAAGAAATTGTTACAAGTCATCCAGTCGTCCTATTTATGAAAGGTACTGCACAGTTCCCACAGTGTGGATTTTCTGGAAACGCAGTGAATATTTTGCGCGCCAGTGGCGTTGAAAAACTTCATACCGTGAATGTATTGGAGGATCCTGAAATTCGCCAAGGAATCAAAGAGTATGCCAATTGGCCAACCATTCCCCAGTTATATATCAATGGTGAATTTGTCGGCGGCTCTGACATTATTACTGAGATGTTCCAGTCTGGCGAACTGCAAAAATTAATTAAAGCCTAATATCCAGATTTATCAGTGACGTTCGACCTGAGCTCCCTGCTACTGTTTGGCCTGCCATTTGCTTTATGTGCAGGCCTTTTGGTTTATGCGCTGAATCTGCGCTCTACTCTTACCCGCATTGAGCAACAAACCCAGACTGATTCCGCTCTTGCCTTCAGCCTGCGTACTGAACGTGATCAAGCGCTACAAAATGCCATCCGCCTGGAGGCAGAGCTTGACTCTGAACGTAAGCAAGGTCTTGGAAGAATTGAATCGCTAAATGAAGCAAAAGAAGCACTAACAAGCCAATTCAAAAATCTGGCGAATGAGATTTTGGAAGATAAGTCCAAGCGCTTTACCGAGCAAAATGCTGCTAGCCTAGACGCTCTTCTTAAGCCATTACAAACGAAACTAACTGAGTTTAAAGAGCAAGTGAGTACCTCGTACGGCAATGAAGCGCGCGAGCGTCACGCCCTCAAAAGTGAAATCGAGCGGCTTGCTAATCTCAACCTTCGCATGTCTGATGAAACCCGCTCTCTCACTCAGGCGCTGAAAGGTGACTCTAAGGTTCAGGGTAATTGGGGTGAACTAGTACTAGAGTCGATTCTGGAATCTTCTGGTCTACGTAAAAATGAAGAATATGTAGTCCAGGACAGCCACGCGCAAGAAGATGGCTCCCGTCTGCAGCCCGACGTTGTTATCAAGCTTCCAGAAGGTAGGAGCTTGGTTGTCGATAGCAAGGTATCGATTACTGCCTATGCAAGACATGCAGAAACTACTGACCCAGTAATAGCCGAGCAAGAGTTAGCAGCCCACATCCAATCACTGCGTCAGCATATTCAGGGACTCTCTGGAAAGAACTATAGCGCTCTCTATGGTGCAGGCTCTGTAGATTTTGTCCTCATGTTTGTGCCGATTGAGCCAGCATTTTTACTAGCCTTAAAGACGGCACCAAATCTTTATCAAGAAGCATTGGCCAAAAATATCGTGCTGGTTTGCCCAAGCACTCTCATGGCAACCTTAAGAACTGTTGCTCACCTCTGGAGACAAGATCACCAGAATCGCAATGCCCTAGAAATTGCTAAGCAGTGCGGCAGTCTTTACGACAAGTTTGTAGGTTTCGTAGAGGATCTAGAAAAACTCGGGCAACGATTGGATCAAGCCCAAACCAGCTACCACGATGCCTTTAATAAACTCAAGACTGGCAAAGGCAACCTTATTCGCACCGCTGAAAAAGTTCGTGAGCTTGGTGTGAAGCCGAGTAAGAACTTGTCGACTCCCTTAATTGAATCTTCTTCAGATTCAGAATAATCTTAGATAAAGAAAACCCCCTGCTTAGTTTGCACTAAGCAGGGGTTTATTTAAAGCGTATTACTGAAGCTCCTCGTCTGCTGCTTGTTAATTAAGCTGATTTACGTGCACGTGATGCAGGTGTAGCAGCTTTCTTCACTTGAGCAATTTGACCTTGAACAGCGTCAATTGCTTGATCAGTCGTTTTTTCTGCAGTTGCAAAAGCTTCTTTGCTTGCTGTACGGAACTGCTCAAAACCTTGCAATGCGCTACCGTATGCAGTCTTGAAAGAAGACAAAAATACGTCAGAGCCAGCAGGTGCGTTAGCAGCAACAGTGTTCATCCAATCTTGAAAACCATCTTGCAATTGATCAATACTTGAATCAACAACGTTTACAAATTCTTTATTGCCATCACGCAATACTTTACTAACCTTCTTCTGGTAAGCAACTGCTTGATTGCTTGCAGCTTGCAATGTCTCTGCGCTTAAGAGTTCAGTAACTTCTTTTGGGTCTTTAGCAGACAAAACTTGCTGAATGCCATCTTGAGCATTTACCAATGCATCTTTAGAAGCAGCGTAGTTCAACTCAGCCAATTTTTGAGCGCTTTCCAGAGCAGCTTCACTTAAAGAAAAGGAAGTCTCGAGGCCTTTGCTATTAATTTGGGACAATTTAGCGTTGATTTGATCTTGGTTCATGTATTACTCCATAAATTAAGTGGTACAACTTACTCATTAAGTGCACGATTTAGAGTTAGAAAGACTTTTGTTACCTAAATATTGCACTGCACCATATCACTTTAACCGAACGATTTTGACAAATCAAGAACTTTTTGCTGCTTTGCAATAAATATTTAAAATAATCCAATAAGTTGAATAAAATCAATATTTTAGAAAAATCAAAAGAATCTCCAAGCTACAGAAAAGTGGCCATAGCAGCGTGCTTTGGGACCTTTTTAGAGTGGTATGACTTTCTAACTTTTGCAACTTTGGCAGTCGTCTTTGGGCCGCTATTTTTCCCCTCAAGCGATACAAATACAGGCCTTTTAGCTAGCTTAGCGACATTTGGGGTCGGAATGGTAGTGAGGCCTATTGGAGCAATCATTTTTGGCTCTATGGGTGATCGTATTGGCCGTAAGCCGGTATTTATGATCACGATCGTCCTAATGGGACTAGCTACCTTAAGCGTTGGCTTTTTACCGACTTATGCCCAAATTGGGATATGGGCGCCAATTCTCTTGGTTAGCCTACGCCTACTACAAGGTTTATCAGCAGGAGGTGAAATTGGCGGAGGGGCGGTATATCTCACGGAGCATGCGGGCAATGAATATCGAGGATTCAAAACCAGTTTTTTACAACTGATGGGGCCTTTAGGAATTTTGGTTTCGACGTTCCAGATTGCCTTTCTTCAGCAATGGCTATCGCCAGATGAGTTTCAGTCGTGGGGCTGGCGTGTGCCTTTCTGGGTTTCGTTTGCCCTGCTTTTGATTGCTTTTTACATTCGTAGATCGCTAGAAGAGACCCCAGTATTTTTGGAGATGACCAAACACACGAAAAAAGCTGAGTCGCAACTGATCAATAATTTCAAAGATCCTGCAACTAGAAAAAGAATGTTCCTGCTATTTTTCTGCGTCTCATCTAGCGGAGCAATACTATTCTTTTGTGTTCAGGTGTATACGGCGATCTTTCTCAAGATATCAGTTAAGCTTCCAACGGAGTTAGTCGATCAACTCAGTACCTTCGCCACGCTTGTATTGTTCCCACTAACCATATTTGCAGGATGGCTGTCGGATATGATTGGTCGTAAACCAGTTGTGCTGAGCGGAGTTATTCTTGGGGCCATCTTCATATACCCAGCATATAAATTGCTAAAAATCTTGGGTGATGTATATATTCAATCGAATGCTAACGTCACGCTTTTGGGTATTGGGTTGATATTGGCAATTCTCTCGCTTTCGCTTGGCTTAGTGGTTGGACCCCAAACAGCAATCCTTGCAGAATTATTTCCAGCAAAGAATAGGAATAGTGCAGCGACATTACCTCATAACTTGGCAGCTGGATGGATAGGGGGGATGCTGCCACTTATGGTAACTTGGTTGAATCAGCAGTGGGGCAGTGATTTAGCAGGGCTTTGGTATCCGGCCATCTTCTTGGCTGCAGTAGCAATTGTTGCTATCCTCTATCTGCCCGAGACCAGAAAAGTTTCCTTACTGGATTAATGCATCTAGACAAAGCTCTAGAGGTAGAGCTTTCGAGAAAGACTTCGAAGTTTTTTCCTAAAACGCTTGCCCTGAACTGCAGCCCTATCTAAGAGGCTCATTTCAATTTCTGATTGCTTGAGCGCCTTCTCATCCAAAAATACAGAGGCAAATTTTTTCATTACAACAGCTGGTGAAAATTCTTTGGAATAACAATCCCACTCTTGCTTTTGATGCCAAACTCTATCGAAGCCCAAAAAAATTTTCTTAAGTTCATATGGCCCTTTATATAAAACTGCTTTTGACCCCAAGACATCAATATGATTTCGTTGGGGGGAGAGAGCATAGGTGATTACTGGTTTGTTGTGCATAGAAAATTCTCCGCAGGCCAGTCCAAAGCTCTCACCAATTCCCCTTGCATGAATCATGGCATCACAAGTATTGATAAAGCTTGACTTAAATACTGAGTCTGAGTTCCCCGGAAGAAATATCGCCTGGGGATGAACTATAAATTGATCAATATTCATAAAAAGAAAATAGATCTGTGGGTATCCGCCAACAAGCTCAGCAATTACTTTCTTTACAAAATCTAAGTTAAAGCTATCGCTGCCGCCATAACATCCAAATACAGTGGCACTTTCAAAAATTCCCAAGTCAGACCTCAGAGATTTGCCTGCAATCGGTAAATCAATCATATGGGGAACATATGGAATCTTTCCATTAGAGCACTCATCACTTAACCACTTAGAGACATAGGCATAAATATCGCCATGCGTCTCCTTAATATTTTGCGGGAATACTGCGTGTATTAAATTAGGTACGCCCGGAAGCATATAGCAATCACGCTCGCCAGACTTAATGAGATACATAGCGTCAATTTGCCCTAATTCAGGCATTGCCTGGATATCACTAAATTGATCATACGGTACTAGCTGAAACTCAGACTGGAATTTTTGGAAAACGAGGGGTTGCATCTGCTCTGAGCGGCGATCATAAAAAATGATCGATTTATTGTCTAAGATTTTTTGATTCTGGAGTGCGTAATCAAAAATGGCGATATGAGTGCCTCTTAGAGACATCAAACCTGCATCAAATCCGATTGTTTTATAAGCCATCATGCTATTTTAAGGGTTGGCGCAAAGGGGCATATGATTAAATTCATAATCTGCTTTATCGGCCCCATCAAATAAAGAATGGGGTATCCCTAGCAAGATACAATCATTTGAGATTATTACCCTTTCTTGTAAACTTATTAATCCTCGCCACACTACACAATGAAAAAAATTGCCGTAATTACACCCTATTACAAAGAGTCTATCGAAGTTCTGCGGCAATGCCATGAAAGTGTTTTATCTCAAAGTCTCCCCGCCACTCATTTTTTTATTGCAGATGGATTTCCACAGGCCGAATTAGGACAGTGGGACATCAAACACATCTCCCTCCCACAAGGGCATGATGATAATGGCGATACCCCACGTGGAATAGGTGGAATACTCGCAGAAGTTGAGGGTTATGAATATGTTGCCTACCTGGATGCCGATAATTGGTTTCATCCAAATCATCTGGCCTCATTAATGGAAGTAATGGAAAAAACAGGTGCAGATATAGCTTGCTCATTCAGAACGATGCATGCCATGGATGGCTCCGAGTTACATGGGGTTCAAGACTCTGATGAGACATCTCTGGAGCACGTTGATACAAGTTGCTATTTGATACAACGCAATGCCTTTGAAGCTCTCGAAGTATGGTTACGGATTCCGAAAATGTTATCGCCTATATGTGACCGTATTTTTTATATGTACCTTAAACATAAAAAATTTAAACTTGCACATACTAAAAATAAATCTGCTGCCTTTCGCTCTCAATATAAGATTCATTACCAGATGGCAGGGATTGTTCCCCCAAATAATCTTAAAGAAAATGTCGCCGGTGAGGCATTTCAATGGATGCTAACCATCGAAGGCTTAAAAGAGACTGTTAACAAATTGGGTTTTATACCGATTTGAAAATATTTAACACCAAATAATGATATGGACGAGAAAATTCACGGCTTAATTGGAAAGGCCTTACAACTACTTCAAAGTGGCTCTCCAGTTGAGACTGAAAAGACGCTCCTAAAAATCCTAAATCTTGATTCGAATAATTTACCGGCACTGGAAATTTTAGGGGTAATTAAGGGATCAAATGGGGAGCATTCGGAGTCAGCAAAATATTTAGCCAAAGCAGTAAAAATTAATCCAAACAATCCTTCGCTACATTACAACCTTGCTAAGGCTCTCACAGAGTGTGGTCGAGATGCTGAAGCAATCCCCCACCATGAACTAGTTCTCAGGATGGCGCCAGATAATCCAGACGCATGGTTAAATTATGGCAAAAGCCTGGTGGCTCTTAAGCATAACCATCCAGCACTAGAAGCATTTAATAAAGCCCTATCTATACAGCCTCACTATTTCGAGGCGCTGTTAAATCAAAGCGCAATCCTCAAAGAATTACAAAAGCACCAAGAGGCTCTTGCTGCTGTAGACAAGGCAATTTCTTTAAGGCCTGATTTCGCTCAAGCCTGGCTGAATAAAGGAGTAATTCTCAAAACTCAGAATCAACTAGATGCAGCAATAGTAAGTTATGACAAGGCAATTTCAATCCAGCCGGATTTTGCGGAAGCTCTGTCCAACAAGGCAACAGTACTAAAAGATTTAAAACGCTACCCCGAGGCTATAGCCAACTATTCAAGGGCCCTCGAAATTAACTCTGGCATGCCCTATTTATTGGGAGAAATCTTTCATCTCCGCATGAAGATTGGCGACTGGTCCCACTTTGATGAAAGCATCCTGAAAATTACCCATGCAATAGTTGCTGGCAAAAAAGTCATTATGCCTTTTGCGGCCTTAGCGCTTTTTGACTCAGAAGAGATGAATTCAAAGGTAGCTCATATTGCCGCAGATACCGCTAGTAATATTCAGAGGTCAATTGCTGCTCCAATCTCCAAATATCAAAATCCGAAAATAAAGCTCGCTTATTATTCTGCAGACTTTAGGAGTCATCCCACTTCATATTTGATGTCTCAGCTCTTCAAATTGCATAATCGCGATCAATTTGAAATATATGCCTTTTCCCTTCTCAATGGTGGTGAGGGCGATGCCATGAGAAAACAGCTTATTCCCTATTTTGATCATTTTATTGATGTAGAAAATTTGAGTGATCAAGAAGTTGTCGCTCTATCTCGTGAGCAAAAAATTGATATCGCGGTAGATCTAGGCGGTCAAACAATGGATGCACGAACTGGTATATTCGCATTGCGTGCTGCTCCCATACAAATCAATTACCTCGGATACCCTGGTACGATAGCGGCCCATCATCATGACTACATTATTGCCGATGAAATCACGATACCCTCAGCTAATAAATCATTTTTTACCGAAAAAATAATCTACCTACCTGATAGCTATCAAGTCAATGACGATCAAAAAGAAATATCGCCCCGAATTTTTAGCAAAGAAGAGCTTGGACTTCCTGGTGATCAATTTATTTTTTGCTGCTTCAATAATAATTTCAAAATAACCCCGGACATCTTTACTCTATGGATGAATATCCTAAAAAGAGTTGAGAATAGCGTCCTTTGGCTGTTTGAAGATAATGAATTCATCAAAAACAACTTAATTAAAGAAGCTGAGGCAAGAGGAGTACCTGGTGATCGCCTAGTATTTGCAAAACGTATTGGTCAACAGGATCACTTGGCTCGGCATAGGGTGGCCGACCTATTTTTAGATACCCTTCCTTACAATGCTCATACAACTGCAAGTGACGCTCTTTGGTGTGGGCTGCCGGTTATCACCATGATGGGAAATAGCTTTCCCGGAAGAGTTGCTGCTAGCCTTCTTAATGCCATTGAACTTTCCGAGCTAATTACTCACTCGCCAGAAGAATATGAATCATTAGCCATAAAATTAGCAACCGACCCTACTGAACTTAAAAAGATAAAGCTTAAGTTAGAAGGTAATCGATTAAATATGCCTTTATTTAATACTGCCCTGTTTTGCAGTCATCTAGAGTCTGCTTACAGCAAAGCATATGAACGCCATCTGAATGATTTATCACCAGACCATATCTTTGTCGGCGTAAATCAATAAAAACATCATTGAAGACACATCATCACAGCGGATAAAAACCCAGTTTACTTACTGTCTCCCTAACGCCATCAAGGGATAGCAAATACTGCTCCGCTTCATCCGTTACATTCTCTTTAGCATTTAGAGGTGGAGGAATCTTTGCAGCCAGATAATCCGCTTTATATTGAGACCGAAATGCTACTGATCTTTGCTGAGTAAAAGCAAGTTTGTATTTTTTATGCTTCAGCCCAGCCAAAAAGATTCTGTCGCATACGGGCGAGAGAATCTTTGGCATATCTAACCATATACGTAATGAATTAAATGCATTTTTATGCATGAAATAACAGCTGGTATCCACGTGTTGAAATGTCAATTGGTCTGATGCTTGCAGCCCGACCATTTCGTCGCCATCAAGAGTATGTATTGAAGTAAAAGAACAACACACATCGGCCTGGGTTTTTTTCCATAAATCGATCATAGAGCTGATATGGTTTGGATGAAACCAATTATCAGCATCAAGAAAGGCAATGAAATCATATTCCTCCGCAGCTGCAAGCATTGCTCCAATACCCCTCGGGGTATTGCCATTGTCCTGGTGTGGCTCTGATAGAGAAATATGTTTGATATCCCAATTCATTAACTCAGGATTTGGAAAGCCATCAGCGATGAAAAAATGATCGACTGCAACACCCTGAGATAGAACGCTTTCATGGCATTTCCGAAGAAAAGCGACTGGCTCCTTGTAATAAGGCGTAATGACAGCAATTTTCATATTTGCATCTTTAAGTTAATTGGTGCTTTTGTCCCAGCAATACCAGAGAGGCACTAAAGTTTAATTCTAACTTCTAGTAAAAGTGAAGATAACTGCGTTTATCCTCGACGGCGGCTAGCCTGGACAAATGAAAAAGGCTCACTAGCAATTAAGCAGTGAGCCTTGTATTTTTGGTGCCCCTTGTCCGACTCGAACAGACCACCTACTGATTACAAATCAGTTGCTCTACCAGATGAGCTAAAGGGGCAACGGTTAATATTTTAGCCTATTTCACAATCCTCAAGGACGGTCTTGTAGTTTTGGGCTTTTCAGGGGCGCTGTCCGTTGAGTCTGCAATATGGAGATCACGGGCCTTTGCTGAGTCAAAGGGGAAAGACATGCCCTGTCCATTCTCCCTGGCATAGATAGCCAAGACATGACTAACCGGAACCATAATCTTTCTAGGAATCCCGCCGAACCTCGCCTGAAAGCTAATCCAATCATTTTCCATTTGCAACTGGTGACAGGCCTCTATTGAGAGGTTTAAAACGATTTCATCGTTCTTTACAAACTCCATGGGTACTTCTACTCTGGCATCAACAAAAACCGCTATAAAAGGCGTAAAACCAAAATCCGTGCACCACTGATGTAGGGCACGGATTAGATAAGGTTTATTGCTTGGGACGTCAGACATGCTGAATGAGGATGAACCGCTAGGATTGCTTAGCGGCGCATTACTTTTTCAGAGGGGGTCAAGGCTTCGATATATGCAGGCCTACTAAAAATACGCTCAGCGTATTTCAGGAGAGCTGCAGCATTACGAGAAAGATCAATGCCATAGTGCTCAAGGCGCCATAGTAGTGGCGCAATCGCGACATCTAGCATTGAGAATTCGTCACCCAGCATGTACTTGTTCTTAACAAAAATAGGAGCCAATTGAGTCAAGCGATCACGAATCGCTAAACGCGCTTTCTCATGATTCTTTTCAGCAGCTTTGCCTTTTTCGTTCTCCAATGATGCTACATGCACAAATAACTCTTTCTCAAAATTAAAGAGAAAGAGGCGTGCGCGTGCGCGTGCAACTGGATCAGGCGGCATCAACTGTGGATGAGGAAAACGCTCATCAATATATTCATTGATGATATTTGATTCATACAAAATTAAATCGCGCTCAACCAAAATAGGAACTTGGCCATAAGGGTTCATCACGGAGATGTCTTCTGGTTTATTAAACAAGTCAACATCGCGGATTTCAAAATCCATGCCTTTTTCAAAAAGCACCAAACGGCAGCGTTGCGAGAATGGGCAATTAGTACCCGAGTACAACACCATCATAAATATATTTCCTTAAATTTCTACTTCGTACAACAAACGCACAACAGCGTTAAATCTTTTCACTCATGAGCCCTGCGACAGGCCTCATCAAAATGACTAGTGAACATCTTTCCAATATGCCTTGTTCAAGCGCCAAGCCAAGATGGTGAAGATCGCCAAGAACAGTAGCACAATAACACCCAAACGCTTACGCTCTAATTGCACCGGCTCAGACATCCAAGACAAAAAAGCAACCAAGTCAGCGATGTTATCGTCATATTCTTGTGGCTTCATCGTGCCTGGTGTTAGCTGCTCAAAGCCAACAAAAACTTTTTCTGTACGAGCTTCGTCATGTGGATCTTTGCGCTCTTCGAACTTCGCAGCACGCTCTCCTTGTAACTGCCAGAGGACGTGCGGCATTCCAACGTTAGGGAATGCTAAGTTGTTCCAGCCCGTTGGAGTGTTTTCATCTTTGTAGAAAGTACGGAAGTAGGTGTAGAGCCAATCAGTTCCACGTGCACGAGCCTCAACCGATAAATCCGGGGGCACCTTGCCAAACCATATTTTGGCATCCTTAGGTGACATGGAGACAGTCATTAAATCGCCAACCTTGGCATCATTCAAGATGAGGTTATCTTTGATTTGCTGGTCAGTCAAACCAATATCGCGTAAGCGGTTGTAGCGCATGCTAGAGGCTGCATGGCAGTTCAAGCAATAATTCACAAATATTTTGGCACCGTTTTGCAAAGAAGCATTGTTGCTGACACGGTTGGGAGCGGTATCGAGTGGGAAGCCTTCATTTGCACTGGCATTCACACTGAGACCAAGGGCAGCAACCAACATCGTTGCTTGGCAAAGGCCTATCAAAGTTTGCAGAATTCGTTTCATGCTAGTTCCTAATTTCTCTTTGCTGATATCTCAGATGTAAATTAATGGGACTTAAAAGTAACGCGGCTTGGTACTGGCTTGAATTTACCAAGCGTGCTCCAGAACGGCATTGCCAAGAAGAAGCCCAGATAATAAATGGTGCATACCTGAGAAATCTTTTCAAATACTGGTGATGGTGGCTGAATACCCAAGTAACCCAAGATCACAAAGCTCACCACAAATACACCGTAAATATACTTGTGGAATTGTGGGCGATAGCGGATTGACTTCACTGGGGAATGATCGAGCCAAGGCAAGAAGAATAGAATCACAACTGAACCGCCCATGATCACAACACCCCAGAACTTCGCATCAAACAAGTAAAACCCGCCAGCTAGTACCAAGGCGATTACAGCACATGCGCCCTTAACCTTCAGATCTTTGGACTTTATAGCAAACATACCTAAGATTACTGCCAAGAAAATCCACAGAGGCAGTAAGAAGTTAGAGGTAGTTGCACGCAACATCGAATAGAACGGTGTGAAATACCATACTGG
>Ga0209188_1002809_pt1 | contig 12487 bp, 8 predicted proteins | sample C_130625_EF_Meta_FD_187307 | JGI IMG/M metagenome (GOLD analysis project Ga0209188, IMG submission 187307) | Freshwater microbial communities from Lake Croche, Canada to study carbon cycling - C_130625_EF_MetaG (SPAdes) (version 2) | ecosystem: Environmental > Aquatic > Freshwater > Lake | place...
ACTTAACCTTAAGACCGAGTTCTTTAGAAAAGATATAACTGATGAAACATATCTAGAGGAACTTATTGAGAAGTTAAAAGGGCAAACCATCGATGTAATTTGCGGAGGTCCGCCTTGCCAAAGCTTTAGTTTGGCTGGGAAAAGAAAAAAATTTGACAAGAAGGATGACCTGTTCTCTCACTACTTAAAGGTAATTAAGCAATTAAGGCCTAAATATTTCGTAATGGAAAACGTAAAAGGCATCCTCACTAAAGAGAGCGGAAAAATTAAGGATATGATTTTAGCAGAAATAAAGTCCATAGTAGATCCTAAAGAACTTCATTTAATAATAACTTTTTTGGATGGAATAAAACGAGAATTTAAAGGCAATAATTTCCTTTTTGATTGTTATAAAAACAGAATACAGATAGAAGGTTTTGAAGAAAATGAAAAACAGGAATATCGTAATATTTATATAAATTTCATTGAAAAAAGATTTAAAGAGTTGACCCCTAAAGCATTTGACTATAAGACAAGCAAAACAAATTATCAATTAAATACCATTAGACATGGTTTTAATTTATTAAAACGCGAAAAAGAGCTAGATAAACTTAAAAGAATTATTATAAACGAAAAAACACAATGCAATCTTTCAGGGGATGACTTCATTGATGAGTTTGATTCATTTATTGAAAAAATAGAAATTTCAGATATTATTGAAAAAATAGACAAAGCGGTTCAAAACGTTACTAATGATTCAAATTTAAGGTTAGAGTTTAAAGAAATTATTCAAGGACTAGAACTTCTCGATAAAACATTCGATGAGATTGTTTCTGAAATTGCTAATCGACTTTCAAATAAAGATGATCAAATTAAACTAAACAATATTCTTAAAAAAATTAGACTATATAATATTGACCTACCTTTTGTTGCTTTGGCTTCAAACTATGGAGTTCCTCAGAACAGAGAAAGGGTGCTTTTTATCGGATGTAGAAAAGATCAAAAAGTAATTAATGATATTCCAGCAACAATTCCTAAAGATCAAAAAGTAACTGTTTTTGAAGCTCTACATGATTTAGATTTTTTAGAAAACAATGATGAAAGGTTTAACTACGACAATGTAAACTATAACAGTAAACTAAATGGTTCTACCACTAAGCTATTATCATTATTAAAGCCCAGAACAATTGATGGGAAAGTTGATTTAAATGGCTTAACTTATTCAGAATGGTCTAAGAATGGAAGACTTATTAAGAATATTAAAATTCTGAAAAATCCCTTCTACGTTCGTTCAAATGAAGAACTTTTACATCCCTTGTTGCACATTTCTGCACCTTTACATAATCATAAAACAAGCAATCAAAATCCAGATGTGGTTAAACGCTTAAACTTAATACTAAACGAAGGAGATTACAAAAAGGCAAAAAAAGAACTCATATCTAGCGGAGTGGAATCAGAAAAAAGGAATTACAACGTTCTTAACCCGGAAGGACAAAGTCCCACAGTTATGACTATTCCAGATGACTATATTCATTATGCAAACCCTAGAGCACTAACAGTTAGAGAAATGGCAAGACTTCAATCATTTGATGATTCATTTGTTTTCCAGGGTAAAAGGTCAACAGGTGGTGAAAAAAGGAAATCGGAGATCCCTCAATTTACTTTAGTTGGAAATGCTGTACCTCCTTTACTAGCGAGAGCTATTGGAATGGAAATACTAAAAAACATTGAATAAGTATGAGGCTATTAACCCATATTGAAAATGAGGCTCTGAAGCTGCTAACTGAAAAAGGAATAGAGGTTACAATAATTGAACCTACAAAAACTGGTTTACAAAAATCAATACTGGATGCTACAGCAATCGTTCAATCTTTCTTGAAACGGCAAAATATCCATAACTATTCAATTCAAAAGCAAGGCCCTGAACATAAAATTATATTACCTACAAATTTCATTTCTCTTAATAAAGTAACTCCCACAACTGCTTCGCTTTATAGACCAGTTACAAAATCTGGTGATCCAAGAATTTGGTTTAAAGGACTTAACAACTTTGCTAATGCTAACGATATTATTGCAATTATTGCCTGGAAAAATGAGTTAAACCTAATCAATATTTCAACACTTAATATTAAAGATCAGCTTGATAACTTAAATAGCAACCCACTTAAAGAACTCATTCAATCGATTAATAGTGATTTTAATATCATAGCAAATGAGCTTTTAGAAAAATTACGAAATATAGCAAAGCTAGGACCAATGAAGTCCTTATTAAATGCAGATACAGCCGTTGGCAGAACTTTAGAAACCTGCTTAGGAATTAATATTAACTCTTCAAAACAACCTGATTATAAAGGAATTGAAATAAAATCTTTCAGAGATGCAAAAAAGAATAGGAAAAACCTATTTGCTCAAGTGCCTGATTGGAATGAAAGTAAATTTAAAAGCTCGAAAGAAATATTAGAAAACTTTGGTTATTTAAGAGGTAATGACCTTAAGCTTTATTGTACTGTAAACACTAAAAACAGAAATCCGCAAGGCTTGATATTACGCTTGGATTCTAAATTAAATAGGTTATTTGAAAATTCTAATAGCCCAAATATAAATGATTTCGTAGTATGGAACCTTGAAAAATTACATGCACGCTTAATCGAAAAACACTCTGAAACTTTTTGGGTATCTGCAAAATCATCAAGCATAAATGGGGACGAGTATTTTGAATACACTAAAGTGGAACATACAAAGAAGCCAATAATATCACAATTTGATATTTTATTAGAACAGGGAAAAATTCAACTTGACCATCTTATTAAGCAAAGTGCCGATGGTAAGGTTGTAGAAAAGGGACCAATATTTAAATTAGAAACAAATTCTATAGAACTTCTATTTCCACCTAGTGTTAAATACAATCTATTATACTAACACTATCCCCTCAAAAAAAGCCCATTCCGTCACCGAAATGGGCTTTTTAACTAGTTTAGTTTCTACTAGGCTAGGGTGGCCAATACGTCGTTCATAGAGCGAACGGCATCTGCACTGGCGTTGAATTTAGCTTGCTCTTCTTCGTTCAAGCCTATTTCAACGATTTGCTCCCAGCCATTCTTACCAATAATTACTGGCACGCCTAAGCAAATATCGTTTTGTCCGTATTCGCCATTTAGGGAAACACAGCAAGTAAATAGTTTCTTTTCGTCACGAACTATTGCTTCTACTAATGCAGCGCCAGCAGCACCCGGTGCATACCAAGCAGAAGTACCCAACAATTTAGTTAGGGTTGCACCACCAACCATAGTATCGTTAATGATGGCGGTTTGCTCATCGGCCGATAGGAAGTTGGTTACAGGTACGCTATTCCAAGTAGCGTGACGCAACAAAGGAATCATAGTTGTATCGCCGTGGCCGCCAACTACAACCGCATTCAAATCCGATGGGCTGCAGTGTAAGCGCTGGCTAATTTGGTATTTGAAACGGCTGCTATCCAAGATACCACCCATACCAATAATTCTGTTCTTAGGCAAACCTGTGCTTTGCAAAGCCAAGTAAGTCATCGTATCCATCGGGTTAGAAATAACGATGATTATAGCGTTTGGCGAGTGCTGAAGGATGTTCTCGCAAACTCCCTTCACAATACCTGCATTGGTACCAATAAGTTCTTCACGGGTCATTCCTGGCTTACGTGGAATACCTGAGGTAATTACAACCACATCAGATCCAGCAGTTTTAGAATAATCGTTGGTGCTGCCGCTAATCTTGGTATCGAAACCTAAAAGGGTGGCAGTTTGCATCATATCTTGGGCTTTGCCTTCTGCAAAACCTTCTTTGATATCTAGCAATACTAATTCGTTGCAAAGTTCTTTACGGGCAATATTATCGGCACAAGTGGCGCCTACTGCTCCTGCTCCTACTACGGTAACTTTCATATATCTGTTTATTAATTTGTTATTGACAGGTAATTAGTTGCTTAAAAGTTAGCTGGCGTTTTCCCTTCTACAAGAAAGCACCAATTTTTATTTGGCAAGGCAAAGTTAAGGTATCTGCTTTGCTGTGCAAGTTAGGTTTTGAAAGTAGTAAACTGAACTACCAATTTTTATTACTTAATTAATCGCCGAAAGCCAGCCACTTCTTCCCAACCACTATAAATGGCAGGTTGAATAACTTGACCTTGCATGTTAATAACACCCCACTTTTCTTTTAGTTTCACATAGGTAAAGGCTTTTTCAAAAGGCAATACTTCATCGTACAACGGTTTTACTACCCAATTGCCTGCTTGCGAAACAAAACCCCACTTGCCATTCAGTTTAGCAGGAGCTACCCTACCAACGAAAGGACGAATGGCCTCGTAATATTCTTTGCCTTTTGGTTGGGCTTGGGCATTCCATAGTTGCCAGCCTTGTTTTTCTTTGGAGGCAAACATGGCATCGCCCAGTATTTTAAGCGAATCTGAACTGCCAATAGGTTCTGCTCCTGGCTTTACCAAAATGCTGAACTTCTTTCGTTGCTGAACTACCGTAGGGAAACTAAAGCCGCTAACTCCATTCTCCACTTCATTTGCCATAAAAGTAAAGCTTGGCTTTTGTAAGTAGTTCCCTTTCAAGTCAGTAACGCCGTAGCCTTGCTTGGTTTTAACCTTTATAAAATTGCCTTCTAAGGAAATTACCGAAAATTCATCAGGTAAAATGCGGTTACCCAAACCGTCTATTAGGCCAAAATTAGCTTCATTGCCTACTTGCAAGTAAACCATATTACCTCGCTTCAAAACTTTGATAATGTTATAGTTGCAACCAACAATCTCCTTGCCTTGGGTATTGATAACGCCCTTTTTGCCTGCTTTTGTTACAATTCCAAATCCGAATTGCTGGGCTTCAACAAAATCGTACAAGCCGCCTATTTCCTGGGAAGTTCCGGCATTTACATAACCCATTTGCGCGCCTTTTTTATAGCGCATCAAAGCCAAAGTATCATCTGCAAAAAGATAGGAATAAGCTGCACTTTGTCTGCGGTTGCCTTCGTTGCCTATTACAAAATGCTGTCCGTCCTTTACACCTATAATTATCCTATTCTTATAGCTTCGGTAAATAGAATCGTATGCAAACTTTGTAGCTACTAACCTATCAGAGGCAACACGGTACAAATCGTACTTGCCGTCTTTTATTACAATACTTACCGAATCTTGCACAAACCCAGCCTCATCAAATATTGCAATGAGTAGAGGATTCTTATGTAAGCGAGCAAAACCCCACTTACTACCTATTTTATAAGGGAGAAAATCTTCATTCCATTTGCCTACTGCCTCTAGTTTTTCAGCGGAGGCCTGCTTTCCACGCAACGAGTACAAGCCAAATTTACCATTGAGTTTGGTTACGAAGAAACCGCCTTCCTGATAAACGGTATCGTAGGTTGGGGTAAGAATAGTTCGGCTCGATTTTGCAATAACTCCCCACTTCCCTAACCTTCGGTAGGCCATATAAAACTCGCTGGTGTTATAAATAACATCTATTTTATCCAGAACAATGGTATTGAAATCGTAATCGAAAATAGAGAATTCATTACCCTTCTTTACTATTGCAGCGCTATCGCTCATATTGTTTACTGCGTCATATTCTGGGTTTACTATATAGCGAATGTTATTTTTATCGAACAAGCCCCACTTATTTTCCTTCTTCACCCAAGTGGCACTACCTCTGTTTGTTACAGGCTTTATCTCCGAAAACAAATGGGGTGTAAGTTGCTTATTCTTTGCGTTGATTAAAGCATACAAATTATCCTTCTTAGCCCAACCTCTGCCTACGTTAAAGTAATCTATATCCTCATACTCGGCAGGAACAACAAGCGTTCCGTTACAATCTATAACCCCATACTTCATACCCATTAAAACTATCGCGTAGCGTTCTTCGTGCACATAGGCCTTAGTGTAAGTAGGAGGAATTACGAATTGCCTACTCACCCCGGTATAGCCCCACAAGCGGGCCTTTCTATCGTACCGAGGGAAAAGCGGTTCGTCACAATCGTAGCCCTGCGCCCAAAGCAAAGTTGGCAAGCAAACTAGAGCTAGAAGTACCCAGTATAATTTTAATCTGATAGCTATCAATGCTGTGTTGTTCAATTTCATAAAGCCAAAAAAACTCCCGATACGTAACGCATCGGGAGCAAATATATTCTTGAAAAGTTACTAATACTACTTCGTACGAAGTTGCATGCCTTCGTGTAGTGTATAGAACTCTAAGTGGTTAATCTCCTTAAGCTTACTTACAGAAACACCCGTTTTAGCAGCAATAGATTTTAAGCTATCGCCTTTTTTCACTTGGTAGCGAGAAGCTTTCTTTGCACCAGGCGTTACTACAATTTTAGTTCCTGGCTCTACTGCATCTGAAGTTAGGTTGTTTTGGGTTTTGATAGCCTCGGTAGTTGTACCATAAAGGGCAGCAATTGTAAACAAGGTTTGTCCACCTCTTACTTCATACTCACCATTAGTAGTTGGCATGGCAGTTGCATCGTCGTTAATACGTTCAGCATTTGGAACCTCTGGGAAGCTTTCGTTTTCAATTTTAGACAATGCCTTAGCTTCTGCCGATACTACGCTGGCACCTGTTTTGTTTACACGTACTGGTTGCAGAGCAGCTATATTATCGGTAGTAAGACCATTAATTTTCTTAACTTCTTCAGCAGTCATTCCATATAAAGCAGCTACTGCGCTTGCAGTGGTTGCTTCAGCAGGAATATGAATCATGTGACCTTTTACTTTTGTTCCACCAAGAATATAGAATTCTACCCTACGGTTAAGTTGCCTTCCGGCTGGGTTTTCGTTGTTAGCTAAGAAATTACGCTCGCCATAGTTACGCACTACAAACTTGCCAGATTCTAAACCATTCTTTTTCAAGTAATCTTTAGCAGCAGCGGCTCTTCTTTCAGCTAGAATTTTGTTGTAGGCTATGCTACCGATACCATCGGTATAGCTATTCATTTCTACTTGAATATCTTTTTCGCCTTTGGCATATTCAATAATATCGTTCAATACTTGGATACCTTCTGGCCTTAACTGGTCGCTATCGAAGTCAAAGTAAGTATTTTCATAATTAAAGCGAGTAGATGGTTTGTTACGCTTTGTAGTGCTAGAACTCGCCTTCTGACCTTTACCTGGCTTCACTTTGTAATTTCTGTTGTCTGGTAGGTTATTGAAAGCAAACTTACCATCCTTATCAGTTTCAGTAGTTTTCACAGTTTTTCCTTGCTCATCTACTAACTCAACTTTCTTATTTGCTAGGTCTGCATTCTTTAAAGAATCGGCAATTCTACCGGCAATATCTTGGCTGTTATCAGTTTCAACTTTAACTGGCTCTTCAGGCTTTTTATCGGCAATACCTTGCTTATCCTTAATGGCTTTCTCAATAGATTTATCAACATCAAAAGGCTGGAAGGTATAAATATCATCTGAACCAATACCGCCTTCTCTGTTACTAGAGAAGTAGCCATATTTTTTACCAACATTGAAATAGAAATCGTCTCTTGAACTATTGAAAGGCAAACCTACGTTCATTACTTTATCGAAATCTTTGCCTGTAGCCATATAAATATCTAAGCCACCGAACGATTCTCTACCGTTTGTAGAGTAGAACAATAATTTCTCAGGCGCGTAGTAGAATGGCGCCATATCGTTTTGGTTAGTATTTAAGCTTTCGCCTAGGTTTACTGGGGTATCCCAAGAATCGTTACCTCTGTTTATTGAATACCAAATATCGTTACCACCCAAACCACCTGGCCTATTAGAAACGAAGAACATAGTATCGCCCTTTGGGGTAATAGAAGGTTGCTTACTTGCGAACCCTGGTAAGTTAATGTTAGTGTTTAACAATACAGGTGTTAACCAGAATTCGCCATCAAATTTCATAACGAAAATTTGGCACTGGTCTTCATTAGCGCAGCTAGTATAATAGAACGATAATTTATCGCCAGAGAAAACACCAGCACCTTCACTCAACTTAGAGTTAATGTATTCAAAAGCACTATTAGAAAGTGCACGTTGCCATTCTTTACCTTCTTTCTTGAAGTAGAAGAAATCGCTAAAACTACCGCCCAATACTGGGTCTTTTTGTCCACCTCTTGCTTCTGGCCTTGCAGAAGTAAGAATTAATGATGAATCGTTTTCAAATATTGTAGCTGCGTAATCGCTAGCTATTGAGTTAACTGGACTAGGCAATAAACGTAACTTAAAATCAGGAATTTTCTTTTCCCTATCGGCAATGGCTAGGTTACAACCCTTTAATTCAATTTTTGCTAACTCTACATATTGCTCATCTTCTGGCTTTTCAGCTTTGAAGTTGCCAATAAATTCTTCAAAATATTTTTTAGCCTCATCGTATTTGCCGTTTAGCTTAAGCATATTGGCATAACGATAAGTAAGTAAAGGAAATGCCTTTACCCTTGCTTGGTAAACTCTTTGGTAAGAAAATTCTGCCTTGGCATAGTCTAGCATATTTTCGTGGGCCACACCTAGTTTAAATTGGGCATATAAATCGGCTGGCTTATTTCTAAGTGCCTTCATGTAGTACTCTGCAGCATTAGCGTATTCGCCGTTCTCTAGGTACTTATCGCCAATTTTTGAGTTTGTACTAATAGCTAAGCCTGTAGCAGGACTTTTAGTGGCTCCTCCTTTAGATGGTTTCTGATTAAATTGAGCCAGTACTTGGGCAGGATTGGTCAAAATAGCCACCATCGCTAGCACTAAAGAGAAGAAGAGGGTTTTTTTCATACCGTGCTAAGTTTTTTATGGTGCCAAATAACACCAAATTGCAGTTTATATAGTTATAGTTTGTAATTTATTAATCGTTTCGTAACGCAGCCTAAATAAATAAATCTGGGTTTCTTTACTGAATTTTGGTTACAAAAAACCGTAAAAATTTCAATTTTACTTACAGAGCAAACAATTTTCGTTAATTAACGCCCGAAATTACTACAAATAACCTAAAACAATGCTATACTGGCTCATAAAATCTGAACCTTTCAAATACAGTTGGGATAATTTTGTGGCCGATGGCATCACTTTCTGGGATGGCGTAAGGAACTATCAGGCACGAAATTACCTCCGAGAAATGAAGATTGGCGACCTCGTTCTGTGGTACCATAGCAACGAAGGAAAGGAGATTGTTGGCATAGCGAAAGTAGCCAAAGAACACTATCCAGACCCTACTGCCACATCTGGCGATTGGTCCGTAGTGGAATTTGTACCCTATGCTAAACTAAACAATCCTGTATCTTTGGCAACCTTAAGGAACCACCCTGAACTCGGGAAAATGAATATTTTTAGGCAAATGCGCCTAAGCGTAGTTAATATTTCGAAAGAAGAGTTCGATACCATAGTTTCCTTAGGAAATAGTTAATTCTCGCTAACCAAATATTTGTAAATAGTATGGCTTTGTTCAATCCTTTCAGACGTGTTTATTCTGCCGACGAATTGAATATGTTCCGTTTTTTACAAAAGAACCCACTTTTTGAAGCACTCACCCACAATGAGTTATCGTATTTCTTGCCTTTTATTTATTTGAGAGAGTATAGGCAAGATGAAGTTCTTTTTTTCAGAAACGATGTGAGCCAAGCGCTTTACCTCATAAAAAGTGGTTCGGTTAACATTTCATTAGATATCCGCGATACGTTCGAGGTTTTAGATACCCGCGTTACCTACCAATATGTAGGAGAAACTTGCCTTTTCGCCGATACCAGAAGATTAGTTCACGCACTCATTCTTTCTGCCAAGGCAGAATTGTATGTAATTCCTCAATCGAACTTACAAGAGGTGCTAGAACGCAAGCCAAAAATTAAGGCAAAAATTATGAATGCCTTAGCCACCGAATACCATTTCTTTATGCGCGATCTGTTTAATGCCTATAGAGGCAATGAAGGTTTCTTAGACCTATCTGTGGCCTATAGAAATATATGATCGTACGCTTAGGTGCAATGGTTCAACAATGGTACCAGTCACTTTTTAAACCAGCTTTTACTTGGCGGCATTGGGTTTATCCGGTAGGAATTTGGGTTTTATTCATCCTTGCCCGCGCCGATTATTTCACAACACTTACTGAAGGTTCTTTTACTTACCTGTTAGACGATAGCTATATTCACCTAGCTATTGCAAAGAATTTATACTTAAACGGAGTATTTGGCATTACAGATCATTTTAGTGCAGTAAGTTCTTCGCCCCTGTTTACACTTACATTGTATGTCTTAAACTTACTTTTCGGTCTGAACGAATATTACAGCCTCTGGCTTAATATATTAGGATCGGCACTTTTGCTCGTTTCCACAATAAAACTATTCAGTAAGAAGAAAATTCCGCCCTTTTTTGCAGCGGTCTTAGCCTTGGCATTATTTATAGTTTGCCCAGTGAGTAACTTGGTTTTTAGTGGTTTAGAGCACGTATGGCACATTTACTTTTTAGTGCGCCTATTTCTGGAAGGAGAAAAAGAAAAACCCAACTTACTCAAACTTGCCTTACGGGCTTTTTTGGTTAGTGCTGCCCGGTACGAGGGACTTTTTTCTGTAGCTGTTTTAGGTGCTTACTTATTTTGGCAAAAGAAATTGAGCCTTAAACAGCTTATTATTTTAGCTTTCTCTGCAAGCATTCAACCAGTTATATATGGCATAATATCTGTGATAAAGGGTGGCTATTTCTTGCCAAATAGTTTAGTGCTCAAGTCCACCGATATTCTAACACTAAAATCAGGAGACAATAAACTACCCTTCCCCATTGCCAAAATGCAGGAGTTGCTAGCTTTTTATCCCCTTAACATCTTGCTTTTTATTGGATTTGGTATTGTAGTTTGGGCTTTGTTCAAAAAGCTAAAACCAGCTACTAACTATTGGATTCTTATTGGACTAGGCACCTTGCTTTTTCACGGATTTTTTGGAAAGTATGGCTGGGTATGGCGCTACGAAGGATATTTGATTTTTATACTTACCCTCGCTATTTTGATTTGGATTCAGGAATCAAGCAAAATGTTAGTACGGAATAAAGTCATAGCTATTATCTTATGTTTTGGTTTGCTGATTCCCAGGACCATTACCGTAACTAATGGCGAAGAAATAGCCAGCTACAATATCTATAGCCAAATGGTGCAAATGGGTTGGTTTTGTAGAAATTACTTAGGCTATGAAACTGTGGCGGTAAACGATATAGGCGCTATTGCTTGGAACTCGAACGTGAAAGTTATGGACTGTGTGGGACTTAGCGATAATGAAATAATGCGCACGGTACTTACCAAACCAGGTTTTAATCCTACCACTTTCAGAAGAATAGCGAAGGCAAGAAAGGCGCACTATGCCATTCTTTTTTCAAATGTGTACTGGCCCTTGCACGATAGCAGTTGGGTAGAATGCGGCAAATTTATTACCAAAGACAATTTAGTTTGTGCCGATAGTACAGTATTATTCTTCGCACTAGATGCCGCCTACGCCCCAAAATTAAAACTTGCCCTAAAGGAATTTAAGAAAACCGCTTCAAGCGGTTGTGAGGTGCTAATATACAAGGAAAACTATAAGTAAACTTTTAAGCCGGCTAGGCGACACCATTTTCTAGAGGCTTGAATTTGACTTCGCTGGAATCAAAAAGAATTTAATTTTTTCTAAGTTCTACCTACCTCATTACTAAACTTCTATAGTATTTTGCTTACAGTTATTAATTAAACTAACTCCTATTAAATATTGATTTTTAGTAGCTTACCAAAATTATTTTTAATAAACACAACGCCCAAAGCCTAAAACCATTTATATTTGCGTAGGTATGGGCAAGAGCAATGTTGCTCTCTTTAAACATAAAAGGTATGAACCTAGGCGGTCCTGAAATATTCGTCATTCTATTTATAGTAATCTTGTTATTTGGTGCTAAAAAAATCCCTGAATTAGCACGGGGTTTAGGCAGAGGTATCCGTGAATTCAAAGATGCTTCAAGTAACATCAAATCAGAAATTGAAAATAGCGTAAACGAGCAGCCTTCATCGGCAAAAGATAAAACTGGCACAGAGCCTAAATAATGCCTACCCCATCTATTCCCCTGCCTATTTTACAATCTATTGCTGCTTCTAAAAAAGCTATTTCTGAAGGTTCTATAACCTTGCCAGAAATTTTGGCGCACTTTTTAAGTAACATTGAAAAGGAAAATCCTGTATTAAATGCTTTTGTGGCAGTTTATTCAGATGAAGCCCAAGCCGAAGCAATTCGTATTCAAACTAAAATAGAACAAGGAATAGCCGGAAAGCTTGCAGGCGCTGTAATTGGCATTAAAGATGTACTGGCCTACCAAAACCACGGTTTACAAGGCGGTAGCAAAATATTAGATAAGTTCATTTCGCAATTCACAGCAACCGCTATTCAGCGATTGATTGATGAAGATGCTATTATTATAGGCAGGCAAAATTGCGATGAGTTCGCAATGGGAAGTGCCTCTATTAACCCTTGGTTCGGCGCAGTGCGCAACCACCAAGACCATTCTAAGGTGGGTGGCGGTAGCAGTGGGGGTAGTGCG
>Ga0209188_1002811_pt1 | contig 12485 bp, 12 predicted proteins | sample C_130625_EF_Meta_FD_187307 | JGI IMG/M metagenome (GOLD analysis project Ga0209188, IMG submission 187307) | Freshwater microbial communities from Lake Croche, Canada to study carbon cycling - C_130625_EF_MetaG (SPAdes) (version 2) | ecosystem: Environmental > Aquatic > Freshwater > Lake...
GCAATAAAAAAGATTTAATCAAGCAGCAATTAGATATTGCTCAAGCAAAATTTGATGCGGGCTTAGCTACCATTGTTGACGTCAATACTGCGCAAGCTGCACTCGATTTAGCCAACTCACAAGAAATCGCAGCGCAAGCAGATCTCATTGTGAAACGAGGCGTACTTGAGCAACTTGTTGGACATCCTGTCGGACCTCTTAAGCCTTTAGTCAAGGAAGCCAAAATTGATGGGGTCTTGAAGGATCCACGCTCTAAAAGCAAAGATACTAAAGGTTATCCGATCGCAGAATCTGTTAACCCTCACCTGCCTCCAGGACAAACTATGGAGGATTGGATAAATCAAGCAGAAGCGGCAAACTTTAATGTTTTGGCAAGCCAGCTATCAGTCAGTTTAGCTGAGAGTAGTTATCGTGCATCACAAGCCCTGAATTATCCATCAGTAAACTTTGTTGGAACCAGCGGCTATAACACTTCAAACGGCACGCCCAATAGCTACACACCCTCCAATACTAATGTGTACAACAATACGATTGCATTGCAGATGACCATACCCCTGGTATCTGGTGGCTTCAATAGCTCTGTGATTCGTCAAAATGCTGCGCTGGTAGATCAGGCTAAGGCCAACTATGACAATGCACGCCGCACTGCCGCTCAAAATACGAGAACAGCCTTCACTGGTTTTTACGGTGGACTAGCCAGCGTGAAGGCTTTTGAAGCCGCTGAGCGCTCCTCTAATTCTGCGCTTGAGTCTAGCAAGCTAGGCTTTCAAGTAGGCACCTTAATTAATATTGATGTATTAATTGCTCTGGATACTGTTATCACCACTAGATCACAACTGCAGCAAGCGCGCTACAACACCGTTCTGAATGCGATCAAGTTAAAAGCGTATGCTGCTAATTTAACGGATGAAGATTTAATCTCTATTAACACCTTATTGCGTTAAATTAAGCTAGCAAATTTAGAGAGGCTTGAATTACCTCTATAGCGCTTGGTGGTTTTTTGATATCTCCAACATTGCAAATATTCTTTGCCCAGTAGCCCTCAGTCTTCCAGCGCGGTGAATCGCAATAAATCTCTACTGTTGGCCTGCCTAAAACAGCTGCTAAATGGGTAAGGCCTGTATCTACCCCAACTGTCAGCGCAGCACCAGTAATGACTGAGAAGGCATCTTCAATAGAAAAAGCGGGGGGCACCAATGCGCCAGGCACTTGCGTGGCAATCTCCTCGCTCTGCACTTTTTCTGCTGAATTACCCCATGGTAATACCACTTGATAGCCACGATTAGCGATCTCTTTTCCTAGGGCGATCCAATTAGTAGTGGACCAGCGCTTAGCCTCTCGTGCCGTAGAGTGAAAGCAGAGTACATATGGTTTTTGTAAACCCTCAATAAACTTTATTGGCATCTCTTGAGTGAATGACTCCGAATAAAACAGTGGAGTATTTGAGCGTTCTAGTAAGGGCCAATCGAGAGCCGAGCACATGACCCGACGGGAACGATCTACCGCATGGCAATCGGCGGGCACTTGAACACATTGGTTATAAAACGATCTTGCAATGGGTTCATAACCAGAAAATTGCGTAGCATTGGCTAAGCCGGCAACAATAGTATCTGAAGACTTATTTGCTAAAGCGCAAACGAGCGCGGACTTTAATAAACCTTGAGTTTCGATGACATAGTCATACTGAACTGCCTGTAATTGCTTCTTAAATACAAAGAATTGTTGCCATGTAGCGCATTTAAAAAGATGCTTTTTCCAGCGACGCAGCCCAAACGGAATAATGCGATCAATACCTCTAAATTCATCCCTACTTAAAAGTGGCTCAAGCAGATGAACATAGCCCTCTTCAACCACCCAATCAATTTGTGCATCAGGCAAACGCGCTCGTAAATCCCAAACGATGGGTAAATTGTGAAGTACATCCCCAAGCGAGGAAAGTTTCACCAATAAAATTTTGGGGGCAGGATTATTAAAAGGTAAATTACCCATGGAAGCTTAAAACTTGGGTGCAAAATCCCAAGAAAATCCGGCAGAGTCTTTGGGATTCATATTGGGTGAAATTCCTGCTGGCAAAGGCCACTGAATATCAACCTGGGGATCATTCCATGCCAAACAGGCTTCACTTTGTGGGTGGTAAAAGTCTGTTGTCTTATAAAGAAATTCGGCAGTTTCTGAAAGTACCAAAAATCCATGAGCTAATTTTGGTGGAATCCACAGTTGTTTGTGATTTTGGGCACTCAGCTCAACACCAGCCCACTTGCCATACGTTGGTGAATCTTGACGAACATCAACCACCACATCGAATACGCTACCAGCAACAACCCGAACCAACTTCCCTTGCGTCTGCTCTAGTTGATAGTGCAGACCACGCAATGTCCATTGACGAGAGAAGGAATGATTATCTTGAACAAATTGCACATCTAATCCTGTTGCATGCGCAAAATCAAGGGCATTGAACGATTCAGTAAACCAACCACGCTCATCGCCAAATACTTTTGGCTCAATTATCAATACATCATGAATTGCAGTTGGCGTGATCTGAACTTTAGAAGGGGTTGTCATTTACCAACCTTCTTTACCGATAAAGAAATCGGCTGTCCTGCATTATTGAGCTCCTTCACAATCTTGCTCAAGTACTGACCGTAACTATTCTTGCTCAGCTGGAAGGCCACCTTTAATACCGTTTCGGCACTGATCCAACCTTGACGATAAGCAATCTCTTCTGGGCATGCCACCATCAAACCTTGGCGCTTTTGCAAAGTAGCGATAAAACCCGCAGCATCCAATAAGGAGTCATGAGTACCAGTATCTAACCAAGCAAAGCCGCGCCCCATAATCTCTACGCTCAATTCATTTTTATCTAAATAAGCGCGATTGACATCCGTAATTTCGAGTTCACCGCGTGCACTAGGCTTAATCGCAGCAGCAATATCACATACTTGATTGTCATAAAAATATAAACCCGTCACCGCATAATTACTTCTGGGATTTAAAGGCTTCTCCTCAATGGAGAGTGCTTTATATTCTTTGTCAAACTCCACTACACCATAACGTTCAGGATCATTAACGTGATAGGCAAATACTGTGGCACCAACATTTCTGTCATTTGCACTATTAAGTTGATCAACTAACTCGTGGCCATAGAAAATATTGTCCCCTAACACTAAGGCACTTGGGCTATTACCAACAAAGTTTTTTCCTAAAGTAAATGCTTGAGCAAGCCCATCAGGTGAGGGCTGAACACAGTATTCAATGCTGAGACCCCACTGCGAACCATCCCCTAGGAGTTCTGAAAATCGCGGCGTATCGTGTGGCGTAGAAATCAACAAAATATCCCGAATCCCAGCGAGCATTAAAGTGCTCAAGGGGTAATACACCATAGGCTTATCGTAAACCGGCATGAGTTGCTTAGAGACTGCCTGAGTAACCGGGTAAAGACGGGTGCCTGAGCCACCTGCCAAGATAATCCCTTTGCGATTTACCGCCATACTTTTAACCTTTAAATTAGTCCAGCTTGGGCCAACTGAGCAACATAAGCCCGAACCTCATCTGACCACAAGCGATCACAGTGCTGCAATTTTGACATATCACCACCCTGCTCTATGGCCAATCGCAATTTAGTCGCATCCATCCTTGAATTACTGGGTCTTGGGGCAGGAAGGGGGTAATCGACTGCCGGAATGGGTTTGATTGAACCCGGGCCTGCTTTTAGCATCACGCCGGCATCTTGTGCTGCTTTAATCGCTAGCTGTGCCAGACCATACCAGCTGGTTTCGCCAGTAGGTACGGCATGATAAATGCCCGATTCAAATTCTCTGAGTTTGTGCTGTGAATCCAAAACCAAATCAAGACTCACATTGGCTAGCCAGTCTGCATTAGTAGGAACACCATATTGATCTTCAATTACCTTAAGCTCTTCACGCTCTTTTGCTAGACGCAAAATCGTACGAATGAAATTGCTTCCATCTCCATAGACCCAGCTGGTGCGAAAAATAGCATATCGCCCCTGAGAGGTATTCACAAAAGCTCGTTCTATAGCCTCTTCTCCCGCGGCTTTGCTCTTGCCGTAAGTACTTAATGGGTTGCGAGGATCGCCCTCAATGTAAGAACCTTCTTTACTTCCATCAAAAACATAGTCTGTTGAGTAGTGCAAAAGTGTAGCGCCTTGCTCTACCGCATAGCATGCCATACATTCAGGCGCACTTGTATTAATAGCGTATGCCAAATCAATATTTAATTCAGCCTTATCTACTGCAGTATACGCAGCAGCATTAATGATGAGATCCGCTTTGGATTGCTTGAGAAAATCAGTTAGTTGATGAGGATTACTGAGATCACATTGATCTCGACCCGCATACTGAATATGCATTCCTACTAAATGCATAGAAAAAAAATGTTTTTGAAATGCTTTTCCTAATTGACCATCTTTGCCAAATACAAGGATATTCATTTAATTATTTTGCAGAAATTAGTTGTACTGCTTTTGTAGCCAGTCGCGATAAGAGCCGCTTACGATCCCCTCAATCCACACTGGGTTATCTAAGTACCATTGCACCGTCTTCCGAATACCCGTATCAAAAGTTTCGGCAGGACGCCAACCGAGCTCACGCTCAATCTTACTGGCATCAATTGCATAACGGCGATCATGGCCTGGGCGATCTTTAACAAAAGTAATTTGCTCAGCATATTTCTTGTCATCTGAGCGAGGTTTAAGTTCATCCAAAATACGACAAATTGTTTGCACAACATCAATATTGGCTTTTTCATTCCAGCCGCCAATGTTATATGTCTCGCCTAATTTGCCGTTTGCTAAGACTTCACGAATTGCAGAGCAGTGATCTCCAACATAAAGCCAATCTCTCACCTGCTGACCATCGCCATAAATCGGCAATGGTTTGTTATTCAGTGCATTTAAGATTACCAGCGGAATTAATTTCTCCGGAAAATGATATGGGCCATAGTTATTAGAGCAATTACTGGTTACAACAGGCAGACCATAAGTATGAAACCAAGCGCGCACTAAATGATCAGAGGCTGCTTTGGAAGCAGAATAGGGGCTATTAGGCTCATAGGGATTGGTTTCTGTGAAGGCAGGATCAGTTGTCGATAATGAACCGTACACCTCATCGGTAGAAACGTGATGGAAGCGAAAAGCCTCTTTTGCATCACCCTGAAGACGGCTCCAATACTCCCTTGCACACTCCAACAAATTGAAAGTGCCGACGATATTCGTTTGCACAAACTCTGCAGGGCCATGGATAGATCTATCCACATGGCTTTCTGCAGCAAAGTTCACAATAGCCCGTGGCTGATATTCCTTAAATAATTTAGCCAGCAACTCTTTATCACCAATATCGCCTTGAATAAATTTGTGGCGAGAATCAGACTTCAAAGAATCCAATGTGGCTAAATTACCCGCATAGGTTAACTTATCGAGATTAACAATACCCTCGGCACTTGGATTAGATAACCAATCCAACACAAAATTACCGCCTATAAAGCCGGCTCCCCCAGTTACCAAGATCATTGTAAGTAGCCCAATTTATTAAGGTTTATCATGCAAATTATGCCTGAAATTCCCCCACAAATTTCTCAATTAGTCTCTGTGTGCTGCCTTAAAGATATTGAGGCCTGGGGGATTACATCGAACTTCATCGTGCAGAATATTGCGGCCAAAGAATATCGAGTGATCGTCCCCGATAATGAAATCGAAGAATTTGAAAAAAAATCGCCGCCCCAATTTAAAGTGATTGGAGAATCACGCTATACCAAGCAATTTAGAGATTTACTTTTAGATCTACTGCCGCACGATAAGAAAAGTCAATTTGGATGGTATTTGCAACAATTTATCAAGTTGCTTGCCGTTAAAGACAATGAGCCAGATGCAGTCGTTTTGATTTGGGATGCTGATACTGCTCCAATCAATCCACTACACTTTATAAGCCCAGATGGCAAATTGATGTATTACAAGAGTACCGAGAACCACAGCCCCTACTTTGAGACAATATATAAACTCACTGGACTCAATAAGATAGTCTCGTTCTCTTTTATTGCCCAATGCTTTCCAGTGAAAGTATCTTGGCTTAATGAATTTTGCACAGAACTAGAGAAAAAATTCAGTATGCCCTGGCTAGAGGCAATGTTGAGTCAAATTGATTTTGATGTTCCCAATAGCTTTAGTGAGTATGAAACCTTAGGTACTTTTATTTCTCACCGCCATGCAGATCAAATTTTTTACACCGATAGACCCTGGTGGCGTCTTGGCAATACATTGCTAAACCATGTTGCATTCTTGAGCTCAAAGAAAGCTGTAGAGCTTTCAAAGCAATATGATTTCATTAGCTTTGAGAAGTGGGAAAAGGCTAAACCTTACTTTATTAAGGTAAGCGTCCCCTACTTCTTTAAAATATATCTTCCCTCTCTATTTAAAAAGACGCCAAATTAGACATGTTTAATGCTTTTCACCAATCTAACTTGAAGCGCGCCATGAAACATTTATTTACTCGGCGCAATAAGAATGTCGTACTAATAGAGGCTCATTTTGGGCTTGGGGATAATCTCATTTGTTTAGGTCTCATGCGCACCCTTGCAGAGAACAATCCAAACGTGCGATATCACCTCGCCTGCTTACCCCAATACTTTCATTCCATCACTTGGATGTTCCAAAACTCAAAGAATATTTTTCCCACAGTGGTTACCAGTGGTCGAGAAGCAAGACAATTAGCCAATTTTTTGAATGCTAGCTACCAGACCATTGGTATCCACAATATTGACATCAAACGTTTTGATGAATCCTTTTATGAAGAATATGGCATTCCATTTGATTTTCGTTGGAGCAAGGCAGCAGTCCTACCAGGCCCCCAATCCGAGGATCTTTACAAGCGGCTTAATCCACTAAATGAATCTTATATGCTAGTTTGTAGAACTGAGTCAGGTAACAATACCTACCCATTAAATATTGAAAACCCATCCAATCTAAAAGTGATTGAAATATATCCAGCAACACATAATATTTACGATTGGACAAAGCTTGTTGAGCATGCTGCAGAAATCCACTCTATAGACACTTCATTTTTGCATTTTGTTGAGAATGTTTTATATGAAAAATCTGGCGGCAAACTGTACTACCATCTTGCCAAGAAAAAACTCAAAAGTGCCTTCACTAGAAAATTGTCATGGACATTAGTTAAGTACGATGATTAAGTCTCAAACATTTACAGAATCTTTCATATGAAATCGATCAAGATAGCTACGAATGGCGTGCCCCATGACTATTGGTCTAGTCTTCTGCCGATCGTCATCGAGAGTATGGGGTATCAGATTGATTGGGTAAATTCTGATGCCGCTGATTTACTCATTCTCGGGCCTTTCTATGATAAAAATCAAAAGCCACATAGGTGGTGCCCCAAACCACTCAGACCGCTGCTGAGTAAATCCATAGAGGCTATTAGTACAAATAAAAAACAAGGCCCCTTAAGGCTCTTCCACACTCAAGAAAATGAGCGGCACGACTATATAGATGCCGACTATTCCATCTCATTCGACCTTGGCGTGCTATCTAATCACCATTTTAGATTTCCTTACTGGATGGAAATGCTCGATTGGTCACATGAAGGAGTCACTTGCAATGTTAATCCCAGATATGGTGAGCTCTTAAACGTATCAACCTTAATGTCTCCACTAGGCGATCGATACCTCAAAAGAGGCGGAAAGTGTGCAATGCTTTCTTCTCATCTGAGAGAGCCTAGGGGATCGCTATTTAAAGCTTTAGAAAAAGTTGTTCCAACCCAAGGGTTCGGTGCGTTCTTTAACAAAGAAATTAAAGATCATCATTCCAGTGGGTTTCTGAAAAAAGATGTTCTGAAGGGATTTTCTTATAACTTGTGCCCTGAGAATGGCCTATACCCGGGCTACTACACAGAAAAAATTCCTGAAGCGTTCTATTCTGGATGCCTTCCCATTACATGGGCCGATGAAAATATTGTTGCTGACTTTAATTCAAGGGCATTCTTAAATCTTGAGCCATTATTTAAAAGTGATTTTCGAGAATTACCGGATATATTTTTCACTCAAGAGAAGCTTGAGGCTTACCAATCAGAGCCTCTCTTATTGAGTAGACCGTCACTTGAACCGCTTAAACAATACCTCAGACAAATACTGAGCGAGGCAAGTAGTTAATCAGCACTTAAGAGGCGCCGCGAGCCATAGACATTGCAGTATTAAATGCAAGCCAATCAAATCCTGGGGCAAGTGCTGTATCCACATGGGTAGTCAAGCCTGGTACCGGACTCCAGAGACGAATCTTTTTCTTGTAAAGCTTTCTAAATAGCATACGATCATGAAGCATATACTTCTTAGTAAATGGCTCAACTTTTGGTCGCATTGATTCGCTAATCGCAAACGTACATGTAGTGGATTCAGCTGTACGCCAATGGCGATTGCTCGCTTTATCAAAAACAATGAATTCTTTTCCATAGCTGAGATCATCGTCTCTAACGTAACGATCTTCATGGTCATAGCCTGTTAACAAGCCAAGACTCGGTAATGCGAGTGCGATTAATTGAATCGATTCTGGCAAGTGCAAATAGTCATCTTCGACAAAATAAATATCGCCAGAAATCCCCTTAGCAGCCTCATAAGTAGCAATCAAACTACCCTCATTACTGCAGGCGTTTACCTTAATCACTTTAAAATGCTCAGGTATAGCCTTTAACAGATTGCCCTCTGGACCATCATGAATAAAGGTTACACTTGCTATATAGTTTTTAGAAAACTCAACTGAATCAAGAAATGACTTCAAGCAATTTAATTTGGAAAACCAAGGTAGGCGCTTAGATCTGAATGGAGGAGCCATTTCAGCTTCGCACAATCTATAGACGATATTAATCATTTGCATTTACCTAGATACTGTTGAGAATAATGACATTCTACATTCCATATCTTCGTTAATCAGAATATGCCATCTCCCTACCAAATATTAAAGAATGTTCATCGTAAGTTCAGAATAGGCCTAAAGGAGCAATTTAGGCCCGAGATTTCGCAAAAGAAAGTTAGGGCTTTTATTAAAAGCAAACGTAGGATACATAAACCAAACTCTTTTCCTACAAGTAAACCATCAGTAGCAATCGTAGTGCCCTGTTATGGGCATGCCCCGTTCTTAGAAGAAATGTTTGAGAGTATTTGCAAGCAAACTGTCCCCGCTAGTGAGGTCATTTTTGTGGTTGATCACTCTCCGGATGATAGTCTTCAAATCCTACAGAATTTAATTTCCAAATATCAACCTACAATTAAATCTCAATTCGTGCTTTTACAGAATGAAATAAATTTAGGTCAAGCTGCCAGCCTGAATAAGGGTATAGAACACTCTAATACGGATCTCATCATGATTTTGAATGATGATGACTACCTAATGCATGACTGCATTGAAGTCACCCATAAGATTCTGCAAAAATATCCTGATGCCGCTTTGCTTGGCGGGCATTCCTTGCACTTTAGTGGTGAAAAACTCAAGCACACTACGAAGCTGATTGAATCAATTTGCCCAGCCGAGAAAATTGAAATAGATTTTCGGCACCCGGAGAAAGTAAAAACATATCGTAAATACAACGACATCAATATGACTCACTCGGGTAGTAGCTTTTATAAATCTGCATGGGAATGTATCGGTGGCTACTACCCTGATAAATCAAAGAGGCTGGTGCACTTTTCAGATAGAGACTTTCAATTAAGAATGAATGCACTATTTCCAGTCACCCTCAGCAACATCACTCCTTTAAGCTGCTGGAGAAATGACAGTAGTGTTGACCAAGGGGTCAATTCATAAAAACTACCTAGGAAACCAGGGACTTTTATTAAAAATTCTGTCAAACGCTCTAGCAATTGAGCGCAGGCGCTTTCTTAGCCCCTGAACCGGAGCTCGCTCATGCCTATCGTCAATCGTAGACTTGACTCGAGTGATATCCACTGGATATGGACGAATAGCAAAAAATTCCAAGCCATGCTTTTTATAGTGCTCTAAAAAATGATCTACTGGCTCATAAATATCTGTTGACGCTTTAATTAACGCATGCGCAATGTGAGGCTTTAAAAGATATGCAGTAGCGCCAACTGCATCCCCAATATTTTTTACCAAATGTACGTCATCAACTAAAGATATTTCTTGATAAGGAGCCTCATATAGTCCCTGTAATCTCACAAACTCCCAAGAGTTTGGATTATTTAGCAGCGTGTGAATACTGTGCTCAAACTCTGGGAGTAAAATAAAGTCATCTTCAAGAATTAATGTTGGAATATTTTTCTCAGCACAACGCTTCCAAGCCTCTTTATGCGAAAGATAGCAACCAATTTCATTGGGCGTTAATTCGTACCCCTGAAGCCACTTCACTTTTACAGGTCTATATTCGCTAGGCGGACGCTGTAAGGTAGAACCATCAACAGCGTCTACAAATGTCCACGGTAGTGAAATCTTTTGCAACTCTTTTTCAACTTTTGCCCTACGATCAAGAGATCTTTGCAACGAGATAACCAACACCTGAAGGGGAAGTGAGATAGTTGTCATAAGTTAAATGAGCCTAAAGATAGCTTTGCAAGTAACGCAAAAATCTTTTGAATCTTTTATTTATGCGCGAGAGAGCTGACTTATTTTGATCGCCAAAATCTAAGGACGAGTCCCAATTAGATTGGTAGATGATTCCCAAATAATTTTTTTCAAGTTTGTCAGCAGACTCACCCAATCTTTGTAGTAAATAAAATTGCCAGTCGTAGTAATAAATCCGGAATAGCTGTTCTATTGGATGCAAGGGAATCGCCTGGAAATTTAGCAACGCCTCAAGATACAGGAGGGTCTCAGGATGATCTGGAGTGGAAATATCCCACAAAGTCATTTCCTGCGGCGCGAGAAATTTCTCGTCAAACGAGCGCCAGACCTTTGCTGACCAAATAAAAGGCGGGCAAGGACAATAATAATTGGGCCCTTTTCTACCAAATAGAGCCTTAACTCGGTCGCCTTCAAGGCTTAAATTTTCTACGATCTTAGAATGATTTCGGTCGATTGCCAACTGAAAAAATTCTTTGTTTTGGTAAATCACGGTATAGGGATTGCCATCTGCAGCAATAAAGTTATCGCGTTTAAACTCTTTGATAAAGATACAGTCGGAATCAAGGCAGACATAATTTTCGGAAATTTCCAAGCGCCAAAATTCCGACTTAATTGCTTGTTGCGCTAAAGAACCAGATCTACTTTTTTCAATCCCTGGTTTTACTCTTGGATTCGCTGCAATGATTGATTCATCAGAGATCCACTGATACCCTGCAGTCGAACCAAGAATATTTTTTAATTCCTCAAATTGGTCTTTAGGAGTTGAAATATAAAACGGAATTTGCTCTACGTTATATCTTTTAATTGACTCCAACAAACGCTTGAGCCGAAGAAAATCCCGTCGGTATGACTTGCAGTAGAGAACAAGATCTTTCAAATGCTTTCCTTATTTTTCCGAATTTCAGAAAGTATTTTATACACTGCCTGCTTAACGCTAATAGGCTCACCCCTGGGGTATATCAGCTCTTTTTGCTGCCAATCTAGCCAAATTCTCTCTAAAGCCATGGCAATCCCCCCTTGATCACCTTCTTGACTAAGGTAATCTCCACGCTCCAATAACATCCTATCTAACTGTGGATTCCTATGCGTAATTCCCCAAATAGGACGGCCAGTCCAGAGGTACTCATAAAACTTTGACGGAATATATTCAGCACACCACTCATCATTGCCATGAAGAAGTATCAGCACATCCGCTTCTTGCATTTTTTCAACCACTTGCTCACGTCCAGACTTGCCGGTCACTGAATCCCTCTCAAGACGGCCATGTGGAAGTAACACATCTCCAAATCCTAAAGACTCAATAGCAGTAATCGTTAAAGCATCTAATGGTGCTCCATAAGCGTGCACCCGAATCAAATCTCTTGCCTGAGGATATTTCTGAAACAAAGGGACCAAAGCATTGAGGATGGTAGATAAGGAGCGATCATTTGCCAAAGAACCAAAATGGCATAGATTTAATCTATCTGAATAAGTATGTGGTTTTACCGAAGATAAACCACCCGGCGGGTCTGCGCCAGGCAGTACCATAAATCCATGAGCATCACTTAAGGTGTTTAAGCTGGGATTACGAACCTTAGCGTAATTCAATGCGCCTTCAGTAAACCACCATACATGATCTGCATATTTCGTTAACTGCGCCTCTAAATAATGACGAAAGCGGGCATCACGATTTTTAGGCTTCTCGAAACCTTGGTCATTAGGATCTTTACGAATCACCAGTGGATCATGAATCTCGGCAATCCAGGTAGCGCCAGTAGCCTTTTTTAACCAAAGGCCTGCCAAATGAGCGGACCAAGCGCCGCCCGTTGAATACACCACATCTATCTTGCCAGCACGAATGAGTTTACGACCTTGAATGAATGCAGGCATTGCCCATGACCACTGACTT
>Ga0209188_1002812_pt1 | contig 12482 bp, 10 predicted proteins | sample C_130625_EF_Meta_FD_187307 | JGI IMG/M metagenome (GOLD analysis project Ga0209188, IMG submission 187307) | Freshwater microbial communities from Lake Croche, Canada to study carbon cycling - C_130625_EF_MetaG (SPAdes) (version 2) | ecosystem: Environmental > Aquatic > Freshwater > Lake...
ACGATCTGCGCAAAAGCCGAGTCGAGGGTTTCGCGCATCTTGCCTTCCACCTTCAGGCCGCGGTGTTGCGCCAAATACCAGTCGGGAAACAAGCTCAACTCGCGGTTGAGCAAGGCCGCGTCATACGCAGGCAACACGCCGGGTTTGGAGGCCAGTTGCCAATCAATCAACGCGTCCACCGCTTGCAGGTACAAAGCCAAATTGGCCTGCGGATTTTCTGTGTCAATCGCCTCCATCATGGTCGTGCCCCCCAGATCGGTGAGCAGCATGAAACCATGCGCCTGACTCCAGTTGAGCACCTGCGGCGCTTTCAGGCCCGCAGCCTGAAGCAACTCAGCGACCTGTGCAAAGGGCTGGCAGTTTTCTTTGTCGGGCGGCGCATCCATGATGATGCGGCTGACGCCCGCCTGCGTGTCGACGCGCAAATAACGGCGAAAACTGGCATCGGCCGAGGCGATGCGGACCGTGCTGGGCACAAGGCCTTGCGATGCCGCCATCTGGGCCAGCCAGGCCTCGAAAGCCGCCTGCCTGGCGGGTTCGGCCCATGTCACCTCCGCGTGGGCGATGTGGGCATTGATGGGAGGGGTGTCAGGAGTTGTCACGGGCAAGGGGTTCAAAGGGTGAGAGTGCTTGCACTCATGGATAATCCATTCTACAAACCCCCTGCATGCACCTTGATGCAATCTCTTTCTTTTCTCGCCCTTCTTTGACGTTTTGCCCCGATTGCCCCTGCTCCTTGCGGCTCCCTCTACTGTCATGACCTCGCTGGTGTCAGGTCGGGTCATGGACTTTCGGTCTTTAGGATGGGCAGTGTGCTGGGCTGTTTGGGGCCTTGCGTCGCTTCAGGCCAGCGCACAAAACAACCCGCCCGCCGACCCTGCAACCCGCCTTGCACCTGTCTTGCGCATCAGCCCCATGTTGCAAGAAAGCATTTCCGACAAGGAACGCAACCAATCCCCAGTGTTCATCGAGGGCCAAAGCATCACGGGTCGGCCCGACCTGGATCTGGTGATTGAAGGCAACGCACGTCTGCGCCGATCTGGCTTGTCCGTTAAAGCCGACCGCATGACCTACGATCAATCCCAAGATACGATCAAAGCCCAAGGCCAAGTGCACATTTCTCGAGATGGCAATCGCTTTGATGGCCCGCAACTGGAACTGCAGGCCGACACCTTTCAAGGCCAATTCGTCTCGCCCACTTTTGTGCTGAACAAAGGCGGGGGTCAAGGTCAAGCGGAATTAATTGAGTTTGTCGACAGCAAGCGGGCCATTATTCGCAACGGCAGTTACACCACCTGCACTCGATTGCCTGGCCCGAGTTGGTTGCCAGACTGGGTGCTCAAAGCGGCCAGTCTGACTTTGGACGACGAAGAGTCTGTGGCACAAACGCAAGGCATGCAGCTGCGGTTCATGGATGTGCCCATCTTGGCGGTGCCCTCTTTGAGTTTTGCGCTCACAGCCGATCGAAAATCGGGCTTTTTGTCACCTACAGTTGGCATTGACTCTGTCAGCGGCTTGGAAGTGTCTTCTCCCTACTACCTCAATATTGCGCCGAACCGAGATGCCACCTTCACCACCACCGTCATGACCAAACGGGGCGTGGCTGTGGACACCGAATTGCGTTACTTGGAAGACACTTACCAAGGCAAAAGCCTGATCAATTTGATGCCCAGTGATGCATTGCGCAACCAAGCACGCTGGGGCCTATCCACCCAACACAATGGCAGTTTTGATTCCGGGCTGAGCGCTTTGGGACGCTTGGGCTTGGGAATCAACCTCAATCGGGTGAGTGACGACAATTACTGGCGCGATTTTCCACGCTCCGGTTTGTCATTCACTCAACGTTTATTGCCTTCATCGGGCACCTTGTCATGGGCACAAGATGATTTGTCGATGATGGCCCAATTGCTGCGCTGGCAAGCCTTACAGGATGTGGCTTCGCCCATCACCCCGCCTTACGACAGGGCGCCGCAAATCGTACTTCGCCATACCCGTTGGGATGTGAATGGCTTGGACTACGCCACCACAGCCGACACCACCCGGTTTGAGGCCAACTATTCACGCATCCCGGGCGGCACCACCGCGGTTTTGCAAAATGGTCAGCGCAGCTATCTCAACAGTCAAGTCAGCATGCCCTTTGTCAACGCTTGGGGGTTTGTGACGCCTAAAGTTCAATTGCATGCCACACGATACCAACTCGATAATCCGCTCAGCGATGGCCGCACCAGCGTTAACCGGGTGCTACCGACACTCAGCTTGGACGCCGGGGTGGTCCTCGAGCGCGATGCCAATCTGTTGGGCCGGTCCATTCGACAAACCCTGGAACCCCGCGCTTTTTATGTGCGCACGCCCTATGCAAACCAGTCGATGCTGCCGCTGTACGACACGGGGGCGACCGACTTCAATCTGTCCACCATTTACAGCGCCAACCCCTATGTGGGGCAAGACCGGTTGGCGGACAACAACCTGTTGACCTTGGGTGTGACCAGTCGTTATCTGGACGCCTTGACCGGCGCCGAGTTGGCCAAGTTCGGCTTTGCGCAGCGCCTGCGGTTTGATGACCAACGCGTTACCCTGCCGAGTGAAAGCCTGGTGGCCAAAGGCTTCAGTGACATGCTCGTGGGTGCAGGAGTTCGTTGGGATGACCGTTGGTCTCTCGACTCGCTGGTTCAATTCAACAACCAAACACACCGCTCTGTGCGCACGACGGTGGGTGCCCGTTACAGCCCCACTCCATACCGCGTCTTGAACATGGCTTACCGGATGACCAAGGACCAGAGTGAACAGGTCGACGTGGGTTGGCAATGGCCTTTGGGTGACTTCGGCGGGTCCGCTGCGCCGGATTCGGCACCGCCCGAACCCGGTCAAGGTCTGGGGCCGGGGCGCTGGTTCAGCGTAGGCCGGATGAACTTCAGCTTGAAAGACAACCGGATGGTGGACTCGATTTATGGTTTTGAGTTTGATGCCGGCTGTTGGCTCGGCCGCGTGGTATTAGAACGCTTGCAAAGTACCGTCTCCTCGTCGACAAGCCGATTGCTTTTCCAACTTGAATTTGTGGGCTTGGCCCGCATCGGCTCCAGCCCGCTCAAAACCTTGCGCGACAATATACCTCGTTATCAATTTTTGCGCGAAGACACGGCGCCTCCCAGTCGGTTCCTTCATTATGAATAATTTCGTCATTTGTTTTACACGCCAGCGTGGCTTCTCCGCGCTCTGTACTGCCTTACTCACTTTGAGTTTGCAGTTCGCTGGGCTCGATGGCGCGCATGCCCAAAACGCCATGGCCAAGCCGGTGGTGTCGCGCTCGGCCGATTTCATCGTCGCGCTGGTCAACTCCGAACCAATCACCAATAACGATGTGCAACAACAACGTGCCCGCATGGTCAGCCAATGGCCCGCAGGCTCGCCCCTGCCGGCAGCGCAAGAATTGACCTCGCAAGCCCTGGAGCAGTTGATCCTTGAAAAAGCACAACTGCAACAAGCCAGGGAATCAGGTCTGCGCATCGAGGAGGATGCCGTAGACCAAGCTGAGGCCAATGTGGCGCGACAAAATCAGTTGGACAAAGACCAATTGCGCGCTAAATTGAGCCAAGAAGGCTTGAGCTTGACCGCTTTTCGCACGCAAATTCGCAACCAACTGACCTTGAGCCGTCTGCGCGAGCGCGAAGTCGAAGCCCGCGTGCGCATCAGTGAAACTGAGGTCAATCAGTTCTTGCGTGATCAACGGGGGGCGCAGACCCCCATGGGCGTCGATTTGAACCTGGCCATGCTGGTTGTGAACGTCCCTGAAGACAGTTCTGCGGCCCAAATCTCGGCCCTGCAAGCCCGCGCAGAATCAGCAGCCCGAAGGGCCCGTGCAGGCGAGGACTTCGCCGGCTTGGTCAATGAATTCATGAATGACAAAGTCCCCAATGGCGGGGCCATGGGTCTGCGCCCATCTGATCGCTACCCCAGTTTGTTTGCCGACAACACGATCAATTTGAAAGCGGGCGACATTGCCGGACCTTTGCGCTCTGGTGCTGGATTTCACGTCTTGAAGGTGCTTGAAAAGCGCCAAGGCGAAGCCGCTACCGTGATGGTTACCCAGACGCGTGCGCGCCATATTTTGCTGCGCACCAGCGCCCAACTCACTCAGTCGCAAGCCCTGGCGCAGCTGCAGAAATTCAAACAAAGCATCACTTCAGGGCAGTCGACATTTGCGGCCTTGGCGCGCGAACATTCACAAGACGGCAGCGCCAGCAGCGGCGGCGACTTGGGCTGGACCAGTCCGGGTCAGTTTGTGCCGGAGTTTGAACAAGTGATGAACCGTTTGCGCCCGAATCAACTCTCTGAACCCTTGGTGTCCCGATTCGGTGTGCACTTGATTGAAGTCACCGAACGCCGTGACGTGCCCGTCAGTGCGAGCGAACAACGTGAAATAGCGCGCAATTTGTTGCGCGAGAAAAAACTCGACGAAGCATTCACCACTTGGCAAGAGGATCTGCGCGCTCGTGCATTCGTCGAGATGCGCGACCCTCCCCAATGAAACACATTCCCCGTAAACGCTTCGGACAACACTTTCTTTCGGATCGCGGGATCATCGACGCCATCGTCGACGAAATCAACCCGCAAGCTGGCGACCCCATGGTGGAAATCGGACCGGGCTTGGCCGCCTTGACGCAACCCTTGGTCGAGCGATTGGGCCACCTCACTGTGATTGAATTGGACCGTGATTTGGCGAGCCGTCTGCGCACTCACCCGCAATTGACGGTGGTCGAATCGGATGTGTTGCGGGTCGACTTTACCGACTTGGCGGCCCGTGTGGCCTCACTGCCGTCTACCCGTGCCAGCAACGACAAAACGCCCAAGTTGCGTGTAGTCGGGAACCTCCCTTACAACATCTCGACGCCGATTTTGTTTCATTTATTCGATCATGTGCACATGATCGAAGACCAGCACTTCATGCTGCAAAAAGAAGTTATTGACCGCATGGTGGCCAAGCCATCCACAGCGGCTTACGGCCGGCTCTCCGTCATGCTGCAGTGGCGATATGCCATGCACAACGTGCTCTTTGTGCCGCCTGAAAGTTTTGATCCGCCGCCCCGTGTTGACAGTGCCGTGGTGCGCATGGTGCCAAGAGCCACCCCAACCCCCATCAACCCCAAACTGCTGGAAGAACTGGTACAAGTGGCATTCAGCCAGCGCCGCAAACTGTTGCGCCACACCTTGGGCGCTTGGCTCACACAGCGCAACTTTGCCGGCGAGTTCAATGTGCAGCGCCGCGCGGAAGAAGTCCCTGTTGAAGAGTTTGTCGCCTTGGCCCAGACGGCCTGACTCCAGAGTTGCAAGGGGACTATAGGACAGACCCTGCCAACAAAAAGCCCGCTTACAGCGGGCTTTTTAGCATCTGCAAATCACTGATTTAAGCTGCCGCCAACCAGTAACCTGCATTGAATGGGCTGCTCATGCGCAGCGCCAAAGGTGACACGTCGACCAGTTTATCGGTCGGCATTTTTTCACCGGATTCCAACTCTTGTGCCGAAAGATTCACATCATTGTGAGCCTCGTTAGCCCGTTCTGCTTGGCTAGCTTGTGCAGAACGGGCTACAGAAAAGAATAGAAGCATCGGAAGGGTATCTTCCTGTCTCCCCAGTAATCGGCCGTGTCTCGGAAAATGTCGAGCAATTGTTCGCGGGCCTCTTTGTCAAACTTGGCGTTTGCAGGAATCTGCTCAAGCACCACAATGAAGCCAGGCTGCGGTCCCGACTTGTGCAAGGGGTCGGTCATGCAATCGTACAAAGCATCGAAGTTTTTACCGAAATGCGAGGGCAGTGTGAACTGGCCCGCAATCAGATCGAGTACATCTTGCTTGCTTTGTGCCGTGGACAAGTTAGCGAACAAGAAGTGGTGCCCCAGACCTTGGGCTGCTTCTTGCAGGTCGCTCACGCGGAATGCGCGAATCGACTGGACGATGTTCGTCCGTACACCTTTGAGAGGTGTTTCTGGGTCTTGACGAAGTGGCGTATCCATCTCCGTGGTTCTTTCTATAGTCAAAAAAACTTCAGCTGGTGGCTGTTATTCAATTCGTCCTCCAGCTGTACTAGCCTGGGGACTCTTTCTCAATTTGCCTTTGTGCCATCCGGAAGGACAGCACAAAAACACTCATTTTTTATCTGCGATCTCGCGAAAGCTCGTGTAGTGGTCGTCGCTGTAATAGCAGTTTTGAGGTTCACGCACCTCCAAACCACCACAAACAATGCGCCGCGCACCCCTGGATCTTTCTCCTGGCGTTTTCACGGTGTACTCATGGTAAAAACCACGCGGTTTCGAGGGCAGAATCCGCTCCCGATTACCAAACACCACGCCGTCCTTTTCGTAAGGAAAAGGCCCACCTTGGTGAATCAGTTTGTAAGTCTCTTGCCCTTCGCGGGGCAACTGAGACAAACCGATGGAAACAGAAGCAGCCTCTGGAACTGTTTTGGCTTTCGCCGGGCAAACCAGAATGAACCACAACAGGAAAAAACCCGCTGAAAACTGAGCGAGTCGCCTCACTTGCCCTAACACCATGTCGACAACCTTTCGTGGACCTGCGGGTAAACCCGAAAATCCGAAGGCGTGAGTTTGCCGCAAGCGGCAGAAAAAAGCAAGGGCCTGCCCGCTTAAAGGCAAGCCCTTGCGGGTCTTTCGGCTAAAAAGGGCCTCTGGGCTGCCCGCTAAGGTGTCATCGGGTGACGTTGGCGTCGGCCACTGTGAGTGCCGTCATATTCACTATACGGCGCACGGTGGCGCTGGGGGTCAAAATATGCACCGGTTGGGCCGCGCCCAGCAGGACCGGCCCAATGGCAATGTTGCCACCAGCGGCCGTTTTGAGGAGGTTGTAAGCGATGTTGGCGGCATCGATATTGGGCATCACCAACAAGTTGGCGTCGCCGACCAAGGCGCTGCTGGGCATGACCATCTGTCGCGCTACGCCGTCCAGCGCCACATCGCCGTGCATTTCACCATCGACTTCGAGCCATGGCGCATTGTGTCCAAGCAAGGCCAAAACCTGGCGCATTTTGACCGCGCTGGGTTCGTTGGACGAGCCGAAATTGGAATGTGACAACAAAGCCGCCTTGGGCCGCAAACCAAAACGGCGCATTTCGTGGGCGGCCATGACCGTGATTTCGGCCAACTGCTCGGCCGTGGGGTCATAGTTCACATGGGTGTCGACAATGAAAATTTGACGCCCGGGCAACATCAAGCCATTCATACAGGCATAGGTATTCACACCAGAGCGCTTACCTATCACTTGGTCAACATAGTTCAGGTGCATGGGGTTGGTGCCCCAGGTGCCACAAATCATGCCGTCTACATCGCCCTTGTGCAGCAACATGGCGCCAATCAAAGACAAGCGGCGGCGCATTTCGATCTTTGCGATCTGCATGGTCACGCCCTTGCGCTCGGTCATGCGGTGGTAAGTCTGCCAAAAGTCGCGGTAACGTTGGTCCATCTCCACATTGACCACGTCATAGTCCAGCTCTTCTTTCAAGCGCAAGCCAAATTTTTCGATGCGCTCGGCAATCACCGCAGGACGGCCAATGAGCGTGGGTCGGGCCACGCCCTCGTCGACCACGATTTGCGCGGCGCGCAAAATGCGTTCTTCTTCGCCCTCGCAAAAGGCCACGCGCTTTTTCAAGGCCCGCTTGGCAGCGGTAAAAATCGGCTTCATGGTGGTGCCTGAGGCATACACGAAGCTTTGCAAGCGCTCACGGTACGCGTCCATGTCGGCGATCGGCCGCACGGCCACGCCGCTGTCGGCTGCCGCTTGGGCCACGGCAGGGGCGATCTTCATCATCAAGCGTGGATCAAACGGCTTGGGAATCAAATACTCGGGGCCAAATACCAAGGGCTCGCCCGCATAGGCGGCGGCGACAACTTCGCTTTGCTCGGCCTGCGCCAATTCTGCAATCGCGTAGACCGACGCAATTTCCATCTCTTCTGTGATGGTGGTGGCCCCGCAATCCAAGGCGCCCCGAAAAATGTACGGAAAGCACAGCACGTTGTTGACCTGGTTAGGGTAGTCCGTGCGGCCTGTGGCCATGATCGCATCATCACGCACCGCCTTGACGTCGGCTGGATCGATTTCGGGGTTGGGGTTGGCCAAGGCAAAAATCAGGGGATGGGCGGCCATCGATTTGACCATGTCTTGCTTGAGCACACCGCCAGCCGACAGTCCCAAAAACACATCCGCGCCAGCAATGACTTCTTTGAGTGTGCGCAGATCGGTCTTCTGGACAAACTGAATTTTGTCTTCGTCCATCAACTCGGTGCGGCCCGCGTAGACCACACCCGCCAGGTCAGTGACCCAAATATTTTCCCGCGGAATGCCCAGTTTGACCAGCAAACCCAGACAAGCCAAGGCCGCAGCGCCTGCGCCGGAGGTGACGAGTTTGATTTTTTTGGGATCTTTGCCCACAACTTTCAGGCCGTTCAAAATGGCGGCGCCCACCACAATGGCCGTGCCGTGCTGGTCATCATGAAAGACCGGAATCTTCATTCGTTCGCGCAGTTTGCGTTCAATGTAAAAGCAGTCAGGCGCTTTAATGTCTTCAAGGTTGATGCCGCCAAATGTGGGCTCCAAGGAGGCGATGATTTCCACCAGTTTGTCGGGATCTTTCTCATTGATTTCGATGTCGAACACATCAATGCCCGAAAACTTCTTGAATAAAACGCCTTTGCCCTCCATGACGGGCTTACTCGCCAGAGGACCTATGTCGCCCAAGCCCAATACGGCGGTGCCATTGGTGACCACGCCGACCAGATTGCCACGGCTGGTGTACTTGAAAGCGTTGGCTGGATCTTTGACAATTTCTTCACACGGTGAGGCCACGCCGGGTGAATAGGCCAGTGCCAAGTCGTGCTGGTTGAGGAGCTGCTTGGTGGGCGCAATGGCGATTTTGCCGGGGGTGGGGAATTCGTGGTATTCGAGCGCGGCGCGGCGCAACTCGGCACGTTTTTCTTCAGCTTGGGCCTGGTTGGTCGTCATGCAGGATCTCCTGTTGTGCAGCACCAAACCCGGGTCAGGCTGGCTGCGGATGCATGGTTTTGATTGTAGACGCGGGGATGAGAGTCCCCGAATGGGTAAATATGCTTAGTCTCTCAGAGCACTTTTAACTTGAATGGACACAATGATGCGCAAACGCTTTTCAGCGCAAGTGTTTGTAACGCTTGAGCGCCAAGGCTTGCGCAATCGACATCTCACGCGCACCCGGCACAAGCTCAAACGATTCGCCAGGTCGCAGCGTGCCCGCCCGTTCCACCGCCAGGTAAAAACCGCAAAAGCCACTTTGCACCATGTCGCGCGCAGCTTGGGCATAACCCATCACCGCATTGAATTTGCCGCAGGGCTCGCGGGGCTGGGTCACGCGCAGCACGCAATCGGCAAAGTGCAGTCGGTCGCCTATGAACACGGCGTCTTCACGCAAGCCCGTCAGGCTCAGGTTCTCGCCGACAAAGCCCGGCGGCAAAGTTCCCTCTGTCTCTTCAAACAAACTGACGCTGTGCGCCATGCGTTGTTGTTGCCAGTAGGCCAAATGTGCTAGCGGAAAAGCGTAGACCGCTTTGTCCAGCCCACCGTGCACCGACAAATCGGCTTGCGCATCGCCTGCCAAACCCAAAAGGCCCACCCGCACCGGTCCGAAGACCGGGGTTTTACCGATCGCTGACATCAGTTTGCGCTCGCCCACACGCAGGGGCCGCACCTGGCCCAAATTGATGTGCACCAATTGAAGCGCAGTCATCCGCTTAGCCGCGCATCAAGGCTTCGATCTCCTCGGCTTTCACCGGCACGCCGCGGCTGATCAATTCACAACCCGTGGCCGTGATCACAGCGTCGTCTTCGATGCGGATACCCATGTTGTGAAACGCCTCGGGCACACCCGGTGCAGGACGCACATACAAACCCGGCTCGATGGTCAGCACCATACCGGGCTGCAGCAAGCGGCTGGGTCGGTCTTTGATGGTCTCGCCACTCAAAGGATCTGTGCGTTCGTTGACCGAGCCCACCTCGGAGGGCTCGACATAGCTGCCGCAATCGTGCACGTCCATGCCCAACCAATGACCGGTCCGGTGCATGTAAAAAGGAAAATAGCTGCGGTTGACGATCACGTCTTGCGCGTTACCCACCTTGTTTGTGTCGAGCAAACCCAGATCCAACAGGCCCTGCGCCAGTACTTTGACAGTGGCCTCGTGCGGTTCGACAAAACGGGCCCCGGCGCGGGTCGCGGCGATGGCGGCGTCTTGGGAGGCCAGCACCAGGTCGTACAGCACGCGCTGCGGACCGGAAAACTGGCCATTGGCGGGGAATGTGCGGGTGATGTCTGAGGCATAGCCGTCCAGCTCGCAGCCCGCATCAATCAACACCAAATCGCCATCGCGGATCAGCCCGGCTTCTGCACGGTAATGCAGCACGCAGGCATTCGCCCCCGCGGCAACGATGGAGCCGTAAGCCGGATACTGCGAGCCGTGTTGCCGAAACTCGTGCAGCAACTCGGCGTCCAGGTGGTACTCGCGCACTTCTTGTCCAGCGCGCAGCATGGCCGCACTGCGTTGCATGGCACGCACATGGGCACCTGCGCTGATTTGTGAGGCGCGGCGCATGATGGCCAACTCGTGGGCGTCTTTGACCAACCGCATTTCATCCAGAATGCCGCACACATCGCGCTGTTGCTGAGGGCACAGCGCGCCGAAACGCACACGGGCGCGCACGGTGTTGAGCCAGCCATCCACCTGTGACTCCAAACCCTTGTGCGTGGCAAACGGGTACCACACGGTGCTGCGGTTTTCCAGCATTTTGGGCATCTGGCTGGCCAGCGCGGTCGAGGCATGGGCAGCCTGTACGCCCAAAGCGGCAGGCGCAGCCACCGGACCCAAACGCAGGCCGTCCCAGACTTCGCGCTCAGCGTCTTTGGGCTGGCAAAACAGTGTGGCCTCGCCCTCGGCGGTGATCACCAAGCAGGCATTGGGCTCGGTGAAGCCAGTGAGGTAATAAAAATAACTGTCATGGCGAAACAAGAAATCGCTGTCGCGGTTGCGCTGGCGTTCCAGCGCGGTGGGAATGATGGCGATACCGCCAGCACCCAGTTGGGATGCGACCAGGGCGCGGCGTTGGGCGTAAAGAGTGGAGGGGGTCATGGTGTGAATGGTGGGTGAGTGAGATGTATGTGGCAATTGATGAAGAAAGGCCCATGCATTGGTCAAACCGCGTTGAGTTGGGCCAAGCGTTCGGGCGTGCCCACATCGGTCCAAGTACCGGTGTACAAGGTCGCGCCGACTTGACCGCGGTCCATGGCGGCGCGCAGCATAGGGGCCAAAGGCGCTGCGGTGCCTTGCGGGTTGCCGGGTACGATGTCGCAGTAAGGCGTGTCAAAAAAGGCACTTTTGTACAGGGCGATGGTGCTGAAGGTGTAAACAGATTGCGGGGTCGGATTGGTTTTCAGGTTCAACGCCAAACCCTGGTCAGACAAGCCAAAGTCGCCCTGCGGATTGTGCGACGGGTTGGGCACCAACCAGACCTGCGCCAGCAGATCACTGGCGACAAATCGTTCAAGCGCTTGCGTCGTGAATTCAAATTCAGGAACAAAAACATCACCGGCCACCACCCAAAATGCCTGCGCCAACTGAGGCAAAGCGCGCGCTATGCCGCCAGCGGTTTCCAGCGCATGGCCAAAATCTTGCGCCTCGTCTGAATACCGCAAATGCGCCACGCCGGCTCCGGGCAGGGCTGATGCGCCGCCGTAATGCCCCTGAATGTGTTCGCCAAGCCAGGCAGTATTGATCAGAATGTGATCGAAGCCTGCGCGCACCAAGCCTTCCATAGGCCACTGCATCAGCGGCTTGCCACGCACGGTCAGCAGAGGTTTGGGGGTGTGGTCGGTGAGTGGGCGCATGCGGTCACCGCGACCGGCCGCCAAAATCATGGCGCTGGCCTTCGGCTCATCATTTGAATTGCGCACTTCTTTTGGAAACTGCATCCCTCTATGTTGCCATGCCTGTCGTGCACGCTGCGCAAATCGCTTTGGCAAACCAGTAAAATCTGGGGTTTACCAGAATACAACCCGGAGCTGCCCACATGGCAAATCAGCAACAAATGGCCAACGCCATCCGCGCCCTCGCAATGGACGCTGTTCAACAAGCCAACTCCGGACACCCCGGCGCGCCCATGGGCATGGCCGACATGGCTGTGGCGCTTTGGGGCGAACATTTGCACCACAACCCCAGTAATCCGCATTGGGCCAACCGCGACCGCTTCGTGCTGTCGAATGGCCACGGCTCGATGCTGATCTATTCGGTGCTGCACCTGACGGGCTACAAGCTGCCGATCGATGAGCTCAAAAACTTCCGCACCCTGCACAGCAAAACCGCGGGCCACCCCGAAGTGGGCGTGACGCCCGGTGTGGAAACTACCACCGGCCCACTGGGACAAGGCATCACCAACGCCGTGGGCATGGCCCTGGCCGAGA
>Ga0209188_1002814_pt1 | contig 12477 bp, 9 predicted proteins | sample C_130625_EF_Meta_FD_187307 | JGI IMG/M metagenome (GOLD analysis project Ga0209188, IMG submission 187307) | Freshwater microbial communities from Lake Croche, Canada to study carbon cycling - C_130625_EF_MetaG (SPAdes) (version 2) | ecosystem: Environmental > Aquatic > Freshwater > Lake | place...
ACACATAACCATATTCAGAATAAGTGTTGAAGACATCTTGCCTTGGTTCGGGCGTTTGGACAAAGCCAACGCCATTGGCCAAAAAAACAGTGGCGGGCGAATGTTGCGCAAGCACCGTGGCATCGTTACACACGGGCAGTCCTTGCCATTCAAATACCGATTTCGTCAACAGCGCGGGGTCGCTCACGCACAGCACCTCGCATCGAAGTTCACGCAACAAGGCCAGCACCACGCTGGCATGGCCGCCGCCGCCCAGCAACACCCAGGGTTTGCTTTGCAGGTGGTGGCTGTTCATATATGTATGGCTTGGCCAGCGGCAAAGTCTTGTTGGGCAACACAGCCAATAAGTTGCCACAAGTCATGGGCTGGCAAACCTTGGCCGCTGCGTGCTGTTTCCAGATCTTCGCGGGTGAAGGTGTGGCCTTTGGCAATGGGCCGTGCAGCCACCACTTGTTTGCGCGCTGCCAAACGGGTGTTGAGTTCGCTGGCTTGGGGGACTTTGTGACCATGGCCCATGGCAACTTCCAGTTGTCGAATAGCTTTGACCATCTGGCCAAATTCATCGGGCTCCAGCGAGGCAAGGTGGTCGGGGCCTTGCATATGGCAATCAAGTGTGAGGTGTTTTTCAATCACACGGGCCCCGCGTGCAACAGCCGCAATCGGAATGACTGTGCCCTGGGTATGGTCCGAATAACCCACGGTCAAATGAAATGCATCGCGCAATGTGTCCATGGCATGCAAGTTCACCTCAGCCATGGGTGTGGGGTATTGCGAGGTGCAGTGCAGCAGCGTGACCTGTGAAGTCAACAATCTGCGGTCCGCTTGCGTGACCCAGTGTGACCAGACGTCTTGCATGTGCTGAGGCTCGCTCGTGTGGTGCAAGCTGTGGTGGATCACCGCCAATGCTTGTTCCACCTCAGACAACGTGGCCATGCCTGTAGACACCACCAGCGGCAGGCCGCTGCGCGCGCACAACCACAGAAAAGGGGCATTGCTTAAGTCGCCAGAGGAGACTTTGAGCATAGGCAGTTCAAGCGTTTGCAAAAACGCCAAGCTGCTCATGTCAAAAGGTGTAGATAAGAAAGTGATGCCTTGTTTTTTAGCGTGCTGCTGAAGCGGCGCATGCCACTCAAAGGGCAATTCCAACTTTTTGAGCATGGCGTGTTGTGATTCATTCGCCGGCGTGGTTTGGGTTTGGTAGGACGCTTTGGGTGCGGTTGCGCTGGCCAAGCGGTCTGCTTGAAAGGTTTGAAACTTCACCGCATCAGCACCCGCACTGGCAGCTGCATCAATCAGTTGCATGGCCAAGTCCCGTTGGCCGTTGTGGTTCACACCCGCTTCGGCAATCACATAAACGCTTTGCTGGTGTTCAAACGACATGGGTGGCCTCGGAATCGTAAAAGACTTTAACGTTGGTGAGCGCACAAGTCTGCAAAACAGCCAGCATTTTCTGTGCCGCATGGCCGTCCCCATAGGGGTTAACAACGCTGCGACAAAATTCAGAAAAATCGCTGGATAAAGCCTGAGTGATGGCGCTGCCCACAGAGAATGTATCCGTTTCTGTGTTGATCACAGAGGCCGACTGCAATCGACCCCGTTGGCGAATTCCCACATTGATGGTGGGAATTCCAAATGAGGGTGCTTCGATCAAGCCGCTCGACGAGTTACCCACGACAAAAGTTGCATGTTGGAGGGCGCTCAGGTACTTCACCATCCCCAGCGATGCAAAAGCTTTGACGCGCAAGGGATAGCGCAGGGCTTCTAAGTTGATAGCCTCGATGATGCCAGCGTTGCCTTGGTCGGCATTGGGATAGGTGACAAGTACTTGTAACTGTGGATGCGTTTGCAAAGCCTCAAAAATATTCTTCAAGGTGTCTAAGCCATCTTCGTGACCTAAGGTGGCAGGGTGGTAGGTGAGAACGCTCAAGGCCAAAGTTGGGTCAAAGCCCAAGACACTCAGCAAGTCGGTTCGTGACAAAAGCGGTGTGCGGCGAATCGCGTCCAGTCCAAAGGCACCTACGCAATGCACGGTGTACGGTGCTTCACCCATCTGAATCACCCGCTGGCGATGCTGCTCGGTGGACACGCCGTGGATATGCGCCAGTTTGGTGATGGCGTGTCGGCTGGCATCGTCATTCGCGCCTTGCGTGATTTCACCGCCATGCAAATGGGCAATGGGAATACCTAAAAAATGGGCTGCTTGGGCAGCTGCCAAGGCTTCAAAACGGTCGCCCAAAATCACCAAAATATCTGGCTTCATGGCCGACAGTGCCTGGGCTATTTCAGTCACACCGCGACCAACCGCCTGTGCAATATCCAAGGCTTGGTCGCTAGTCAGTTGAAGGTCAACCCGCTGGTCTATACGAAAACCATCTTTCTCAATGTCGCGCCAAGTCTCACCGTGATTGGCTGAGAAGTGCATGCCACTCACCAGTGTTTGCAGCCTCAAGTGATCGTTGGCTTGAATGTCTTTCATTAGCCAAAAGAGCAAACCGTAATCGGCCCGCGAGCCGGTGAAAACGGCAATGGTGCGGTTCATGCTGAACGTGCAGCTGGCACGCTGCTGGGCAGATTGACCAAGGTATCGAACAAACGCTCTGTTTGCGGCAATGCTCCGTGCAGACAAGCGGCGAACATGGGCAACAAATGCATGGGTGTCCAAATGGGACGTGACAGGATGCCGTGGCTGTGCAGGTGGTTGAGCAAAGCGTCTCTTTGAGCGCGGTTGTGACACAAAACGGCATTGAGCCAAAAATTAGAGCGGCTGCCTTCAGGCTCATCGACAAACCGCCAATCGCTGCTGGCAACAAAGGCCTTATAGGCAAAAGCCAACTCGCGCTTGGCTTGTATAAAACCATCAAGTTGTTCGAGTTGGGCACAACCCAGTGCAGCGTTGATGTTGGGCATGCGGTAGTTGAACGCCATTTCATCGTGAACAAAGTCGTAAGCATGCGCTTGCTTGGCAGTGGTCGTGAGGTGCTTTACACGTGCAGCCAAAGCAGAAGTGCTGGCTAACACGGCGCCACCCCCTCCGGTGGTGATGGTTTTATTGCCGTTAAAACTCAATGTGCCCAGTGCACCCATAGTACCGGTGTGCTGGCCCTTGTAAAAACTGCCCAATGACTCAGCGGCGTCTTCGATCAAAATCAGCTTCCAATCTCGGCAAACAGCAAGCAAGCCGTCAAGGTCTGCGGGATGGCCAAAAGTATGCATGGGCAAGGCCACCTTGATGGCGCGCATGGATTCTGTGTGCCGACATTGACCTTGGTCGTCAACAAACGCATGTTCTTCTAGCCATTGGCGCATGGCCAGTGGCGATAAACCCAAAGTATGTGCATCCACATCCACAAAAATGGGGTCAGCACCGCAATAACGAATGGCGTTGCATGTGGCGACAAAAGTCAGGGATTGTGTGATGACCAAGTCATCCACGCCAACGCCGCAAGTCACCAAGGCCACATGCAGCGCCGACGTCCCGTTCACCGTGGCAACCGTTTGGTGACTGCCTGTGTATGTGGTGAGATCAACTTCAAATCGATTGACAAATTTACCCACGCTCGACACGTAAGTTGAATCGATGGCTTCGTTCACATAGTCTTTTTCTCGACCGATAAACAGCGGTTCATGCAGCGCAATAGGCGCGTGGCTACCGTACATCTCACGAATAAAAGAAACCAGATGTTCCATGGTTTAGACGTTGTAAATGCCTGTTTTGTATTTGGCTAAATTGTCAGCTTGTGTAAACCAATCAATTGTTTTCGTTAGACCATCGCGCAATGCCACTTGCGCTTGGTAACCGGTGAGTTGGTGTATTTTGTGGTTGTCGCACCACAAACGAAATACCTCAGATTGGCTGGGTCGCATGCGCGTGTCTTCGCTGATAAATTCCACATTGCTGTGCATGATGTCTTTGATCATGTTCAATGTGTCACCCACACTGATTTCGGTGTTGGAGCCTATATTGACAACTTCACCAATCGCCCCCGCACATTGCGCCAACTGCGAGAACCCTTGGCAGGTGTCGCTGACATAATTGAAATCGCGTGTTGGCGTGGTGTCGCCCAATTTGATTTGCGCCACACCGCTGGCGATTTGGCTAATGATCGTGGGGATGACAGCCCGGGCGGACTGCCGCGGTCCATAGGTGTTGAAGGGACGCACCACCGTGAGTGGCAAGCCAAATGCGTGGTGAAAACTCATGGCAATCGCATCGGCCCCAATTTTGGAGGCACTGTAGGGTGACTGAGGCTGCAAAGGGTGTGCTTCGTTGATGGGAACGTATTGCGCTGTGCCGTAAACCTCGCTGGTGGACGTGTGGATGAAACGCTCTACACCGTTATCCAAAGCCGCTTGACACATATTCAGCGTTCCGTTGACATTGGTGTCCACATAGCTTTGAGGGGCCACGTAAGAATAGGGGATGGCAATGAGTGCGGCCAAATGAAATACTTGGTCTACATCCTTGGTGATGTGGCGGCAAAAATGGGGGTCGCGTACATCACCACTGACCACCTCAATGTCGGGCAAGCAAGCAATGTCTTCCAGCCAGCCCCAGTGATTGAAAGAGTTGTACTGGCTCAGGGCTTTGACGGCATGACCTTGCCGCACCAAAAGCTCGGTGAGGTGTGAGCCGATAAAGCCATCGGCACCAGTGATAAGGGTTTTTTTCATATCAGGTGATTTTGAATTGTTCGGCAGCCACCAAATAGTCTGCTTCACGACCGACATCAATCCAAGGCTCGTGCATGGGAAAGACAATGGTCTTGTGCTTGGAAGTCATCAGTTGCTGAAACAGTGAAGGCATATCGCAATAGGTCTGGGGTTTGAGGTGCTCGACCGCCTGAGGGCTCAAAACATAGATGCCCGCATTGACCAAGGTCCGTGAGGTGGGTTTTTCGTCTATTCCGATGATGTCTGCACCGTTGGTGTTGACCACACCAAACGGGTGTTGCCACTCAAAGTTACGTACCGCCATGGTGGCTACTGCTTGGTTGTTCAGATGAAAGTCCAAAATTTCAGCATAGTTCACTTGGGTGAGCACATCGCCATTGGTAATGACGATGGGGTCGGTGGGCCGTGGATCAATCAGACTGAGCGAACCTCCCGTGCCCAAGGGCTGGGTTTCGTGGACATAAGTGATGGACACATTGAACTGGCGGCCATTGCCAAAATAACTGGTGATCATTTCGGCCAAATAATTGACCGAGATGATGAAGTTTGAAAACCCATTGAGCTTGGCTCGCTCGATGATATGTTCGAGCATGGGTTTACCAGCCACGCGCAACATGGGTTTGGGGCATGAATCGGTGTAGGGGCGCAAGCGCTTGCCCATACCGCCGGCCATGATGACCAAAGTGTTGGGTCGCTGGTTGGTGGTGATGACGCTGGACCAAATGTGCAAACCCACCAATTGACCTTGACTGTCCACCACAGGGATTTGGTGGATTTTGTTGGCATGCATGATGTGCAACACGGTTTCGCGGCTGACTTCAACAGGCGCGATCAATGGCTTGGGGTTGATCATTTGTTTGATCGGGGTGGTCAATGCCAAACCAGCGAGCATGCCGCGCCGAATATCACCGTCGGTCAAGGTACCTAAAAATTTCCCCGCAGTGTCAGTGACCAGCACAATTTGAAATCCGGTTTCTTCCAAATTTCGAATGGCGTGTTCAATCTGTGCGTCTTCATGCAGCACAGCACTGCGCCACCAGCCTGGTTTTTGCCTATCGGTGGATACAGATTTGAGGTAGGTCATATCAGAGGTTTTGTGATGGGTTTTTGCCGCAAGCTCTTCAATACCTCAAGCAACGAAGTGGAGTATGAGTCGCAACCTGATCGCAAGTCGGTGAGGTGTGGTTTGAGTTTATCGAGGACTTCCAAAGTGCTGTCGGTTTCACTGATATTTTCTTTGGACAAGTTCAGCAAAGCTCGCGTCATGATGAAGTTGACGTGAGGAGCCGATGTTTTTTCAACCTTGGTTAAATAGTCTTTGAAACTGGTCAGCATTTTGATGGCCTTGGTCATGGCTTTTCCATCTTGATCGTTTTTGCTCACCTTATTAAAGCTGCCCAAGCAGGTCGACAAAATTTGTGACACCGAATTGATATCAGCCAAGTCTTTTTGAAACAAGGATTTGACACTTGGGATTTGCGCAACAGGCACATCCAGACGATCGCTGATATTGATGTCTGGCTGAGGCAATACCTCGTCAGCAAGGGTTTGAAAGGGTTGTTGAATGGAACCTTTGATCATGGCCCCGCCTTCGGTGCAGTTCAATACGGTGATGTCAGTGTCAGCGGCAAAGCGGGATTCAAACCAAGCTTTGAAAACGTCCATGGCGATGGTGGTGAATACAGTGTCTCCGTAATAGCCAGCCACCTTTTTCATGCCAGTGTCTTTTTCCATGTCTTCTGGCGTTTTGTCTTCTCTTTGTTGGTGACCCAGGGCGTGGCTCACGCCGCCCGTGTACGCCAAGTCTTGTCCCACAAATGCAATTGTTTTCATACCAATGATCTTGGCAAACGCATAAGCGCAATTGGCTACCGATCCTGCGCTGTCCATGTGACACATTTTCCCAAAAGGATTGCTGGGTGCTTCATCAAAAGCTTGGCTGTACTGGGTGAAAAATTTCTTCCCCTCAAAGTTAGCCACCACAGATGAGTTGCCGACCAATGAGCTGACCAAAATCTCGCGAGTGAATTTGCCAGATGAAAAGTCTTTGATATTGAGTTCAATAGGATCGATCAAAACCACAAAATGGGGATGGATGTCATGCGCATGCAGTGTTGGCAAAGCCGCACCAACGGATATCAGCACAATTTTATTTTGAATGGCCTTGAGCAAAGGCAATTGTTTTTCCAAAGACGGTCCCGCCGAGATGATCACGCAGCGCTCGCCATCAAACTTACCCGCGATTTGCGACACGTAATGCGACTGCGGCAGGTGGACCACATTTTCTAAATAGTTTTTTAAAAACTTGTTACCAAACACGGTTGCGGTGTTGGCATTGAGTTTTTGGTAATACATCAAGTTGCCAAACTGGGCAATGAATTCTTTGGAATATTGGCCATACAGCTGTAATGCATTGTTGATCAGCGCAAAACCCCACTCCTGCATGTCAGCGCTGGCAATTTGAAAATGTGGCGCCAAAAGGCTGACAGCGTCAGCAACATTTTTGCCAATGATGAAAAATACTTTTTCGTTGGCAATTTGAGAGCTTAAATCGATGAGTTCCAGTTGCTCAAAGAAAAAATCACCGGATGGCTCGACGATGATGATTCGCTGTAATTCTTTGTTTTGATTCACAACTTCTTCGGTTAAAAAACCAAAATTCAGTCCAAGGCTGATGACATGGGAAATCTTTTTCCCCTCAAACGGCTTAAGGGCATTTTGTATGTCTGCATAAGGGTTGCGGTCATCGAATACAGACAATTCACTTTCGCCTTGCCCGTAATAAATATTAGGCAACCCAACCGGACTGGTTCGTATGATGGGCGTTTGCTCAAAGGCAAATGACGAATTTTTCAATGCCTCAATGGCTTCATCGTTGAACTTGAAGCGTGCTTTGAATGCGTCGATATTTTTTTGAAAAATGGAGTTCATTTGGTCTTGTTGATTATTGTCAAGAAATCGACATTTCCATTGAGCTATTAAAGGTTACTTAAAGCCTTTAATGAATTCAAAAGTAAATGTTTCATGGTTCACTTGTTTTTATTTCTGCAATTTACATGCCTGTCTAACAAAGCGGCAAACACCAATGGCATGTTCTTTGCATAAGTGATGGTCAGTCTTTTTAGTGAGCACACAAAATGTCAGTATTGCTTCAAGAAATTTCATCCAAGCAACAGCTTGGTGCCATGGTCAACGAGCGCGATTTATCGCGCTACACACCTTCCGAAATTTGCCAAACCATCCAAGCTTTGATGCGCGATGGTCAAGATGAGTTTGCTTACCTGATGGGTGAAGCGGCGCTCAATCTCTACCCTTATTCGGAAGATATTTTGGCAGTAACGGGCTTATTGGCCAGCACAAGGCAAGATTGGTCCTTGGCGGTTGAGTTGCTTGAAGAGCTCAAACGTATGCAAGGTGCGAATTCCCCAGTCTTAACCTTTGTGATTTTGGCCAGATCTTTGCGGTGTAATCTGGAGCCAGCCAGGGCTTATGAGGTCGTAGAAGAAGGCTTGAAATATTTCCCAGACCATGAGGAGTTGGTGTCTGAAAGGGCGTTCTTAAAGACTTTCAATGACTCCCACCATCCAGTGTCTCAACACAAAAGCTAAAGCCACCAAGGTCCGCAAGGACCTTTTTTTATTGTTGCAATAACTTCAAAACAATTTGTTGACTGGCGTTGGCTTGAGCCAAAACAGCAGTGGCTGCTTGCTGAATGATTTGTGCGCGAGCCAGCTCAGAAGACGCAAGTGAATAGTCAGTGTCTTCTATTTTGCTGCGTGAGTTACTCATGTTCATAGACACGTTGGTGATATTGTCCATGGCATGGTTCAAGCGGTTGGTGACAGCGCCCATGGTGGCGCGAGATTCGTTGACCTTTTTCATCACGCGGTCTAATAATTCGATCGCTTGGGTTGCGCTTTCGGGGGTGGTAATCCCAACGATGGGACTGTTGAGTTGAGCATCAGCCGTGATCAGTCCCGTCAGACCGCCTTGGCTGCCAAAGTCGGGCATTTCAATATTGATGGTTTGATAGCGTCTGGCTCCAACCTGAAAGCTCAACTGTCCGGTGCTTTCGGCCCCGTAATGGCCTTCTTGAAAGCCCAGGGCCTTGAAGTTGGATGAACTGGAATAACCATTCACACCGGGCGTCAAAGTGAAGGGCTCACGCGATTGAAGGGTGACACTTCCATAGTAAGTTTTGTAACCAGGCGGTGACACCGAGCTGCTTGGAATGTCAGCGTTTAAACCCAAATCAGCGTTGCTCATTCCTGAGCCCAAGCCAATTTGTATGGACAGATTGCGGCCATCTACCGTGGTCAGGTTGATACCGCCCAAATCATTCAAAGAAGCTTTCACTCCATGGGTATCAGTTCCTGCGTTCACTGCCGACATCACTGCAGTCAGTCGTTGCGCGGTTGTTTGTGGAGCGCTGAGCGTCACCGATACAGTTGAGTTGTTAATCATCAAAGATGTCGTACCGTTGGCCATCGTCATCGCCACACCTTGCAGCAAAGGCCCTTGCGCCAATGCAGTGACATTGGTTTGAGATTGGCTGTCGTTAATGGCCATGGCCAAGCCAATGGCACTGCTGCGTTTGTCGCTGCTGTCAATACTGCCTAATCCGCTTTTGGCTACCGATAACGCGTCGTCGCTGTCCACAGTGGCTCGAATGGCAAAACCATTGATCGCCAGATCTCCCGCATTCAGGGGGTTATAGACAGTGTTGGGTGAGGACACAGAGTGCTGAAGCACCGTTGCCCTTGTGGTCGGTGCGCTGAAATCCCCTGAGCTAAGGCCCCATCGAGAGATGTATCCGCTGGGGCTGGTGATTTTCAGGGGATCATCGCGCTGTGTGGTTAATGCAATCCCGCCGGTTTGAATGCCTGCTTTCAAACCTGTGTGAGCGGCAAAATTGACATCGGTTGAGGCCAGGGAGACTTCAATATTGCGGCCATCTGTTGCCGTCAGCATGATGCCGTTGACATCTTGCCCCATGTTCTTGGCAATAACGCCTGTATCAGGTGTCATGGAGTTGATGGCCCTGACAATTTGATCCCTTGTGCTGCTGGCGTCATTGATCACGGTAGTGATCGTTGTGCTTTTACCGTTCAAAGTTAGCGTGCCGCTATAAACCGCTGTCCCCGCGCTCATGGCGGTGCCTGTCAGCAGGGTTGGTTGCGATATGGCTCGCACACCGGTAAGGGTTGTCTTGGCGTTGATGGCGGCAGCTCTTGCGATCGCACTGAATGCGCGGCTGTCTGATCCAGCCACCCAATGCGTCAAGGCATCATCGCTAGCACTTGGGATACCGATAGGTATGCCGTTAATGGACATGTCTGTAGCGGAGACAGTAGGCAGCCCAGCTAATGAGGCGCCGAAGCTGCCTAAACCAGTGGCTTTTGATTGATGACCAATGGGCACACCTGTGGTGCCATTCAAAATTGGAAAACCATTCCATTCAGTGTTATCAGCAATTTGAACGATTTGTTTTTTTAATTGCTGAAACTCCATGTTCATGAATCCACGCTGAACAGAGTTGTAAGTGTCGTTGACAGAAAGCACCGACAGTTCGCGCATGCGTTGCAACATACTGCTTATTTCGCTGGTGGCGCCATCGGCAGTTTGCAGCAATGAAACAGCGTCACCTGCGTTTCTCACAGCTTGGTTAAGTGACCTGATTTCAGAGTTCATCCATGTGGCAATGGCCATTCCCGCAGCGTCATCCCGTGAAGAATTGATGCGCTTACCCGTTGACAGTTGCTCCATGGCCACTGTCAAAGGGCGTTCATTCACCTGCAAAGATGCTTTAGCCATCAAGGCTTTGATATTTGTATTGATGACAGGCATAAAAGTTTACCTAGGTGAATATTGCAATTGTTTGTGAAACAAGCAAAAAAGATGCCATAAGAAGACAACTAAATGTTTATCTCGCCTAAGAAGACTCGCAAATACACCTATATATCTAAAAGCGGACACACGCTGAAGTGCTTAATTGGCAGGTATCAAAGGGCTCTGACGACTAACCGACAATACTTGCCGCTCTAGCGGCAAGCCGGTGGCAACTTTATGCCACTCATTATTTGAAATTACTTTTTTATTTTTAAAAGATACTTAAATACTCAAAAAATATATTTTCAACCTACCTCAGGACTTGGGCTAGAAGGATTTAAAAGCTGGCATCTGTCTTGCTTAACAGGTTTCATGAGAGGGAACTTATCCGGTTGGGGTTAGTTGCCAACCGTAAACCAAATTTAGGAGTTAGACATGAAAGCACTTGCAAAAGAAGTTATCGGTACTGCTGAGATGGGTCGCATGATGAGCGACAAAGATGTTTCTAAATTTTCCCCCATGGAAATTCGTGAAGCCATCCAAACCTTGGTTACAGAAGGCAAAGACGCCTTGGCCAATGCCTTGGGTGACGCAGGTTTGAGCCTGTACCCCGACAGCGAAGACATTTTGGCTATCACCGGCTTGCTCGCGCTGATGCGCCAAGACTGGCCTTACGCCGTTGACCTGATGGAACAACTTCACAAGCTGCAAGGCGAGAAGACACCTGCATTCACTTATGTGATGTTGGTTCGTGCGCTGCGTTGCAACCTTGAGCCTGTGCGTGCAGCCCATGTCTGCAAGCAAGGCATCAAACAGTATCCCGGCCAAATCGAACTCTTGGCTGAGAGCTTGCTGTTAGAGGACTTCATGTCTTCTTCCATCCCCGAAACCATTGCTGAGCACTGAAAGAAAAATTCAAACCTCAGAACGCTGAAACAGAAATCGTCCAGGTGCATGCAAAGAATCATTTGTAGAGATGGCACAGGACTTGCATAACCACCTTGAAAGATTGACTGTAGTAAGTCAGGAGAAAATAAAATGGCAGTGATCAATACCAACGTTAAAGCATTGTTCTCGCAGGCGGCGCTCAAATCGACAGAGCGCAGTCAGCAAGTGGCCATGCAGCAATTGTCCACAGGCAAGCGCATCAATTCGTCACGCGACGATGCCGCCGGTATGGCCATTGCCACCCGCATGACGCATCAAATACGCAGCTTGAACCAAGCCGTGCGTAACGCTGGTGACGCCATCACACTGATTCAAACCGCTGAGGGCGCGACCAACGAAATCACCGACATGCTGCAACGCATGCGTGAGTTGTCGATCCAAGCCTCCAACGACACCAATAACAACGAGCAGCGCAGTTACTTGGATCTGGAATTCCAACAATTAAAGAAGCAAATCGTTCAAATTGCTGACAACACCGAGTGGAACGGTTTCCCCGTGTTGAATGGCAGCACAGGTGAACGTGTGGGCATCAAGCCGGTGTACAAAACCACTTCAGAGCCAACAGTGACAGACGCTATCCGCGTTACTGCTGGTAAGCCTACTTCAAGCTCTGCAAGCATTCATGCTTCCTTGGGTGTCACAGAGACATCTGCAGTAACTTTCTTGGGTTTGGCTTCAGGCCAATCTGTGACAGTGGCTGGCTTGACCTATACCGCCAGCGCGACAAACACGGCAACTGAAGTTGCTGCAGCTTTTGCAAACTTGACAGCAGGTACATCTGCAGCAAGCGTGCCAGGCGCTCAAACGACAAAAGGCGCCATGAGCGGAACCTTGACGGGTTTCTCTACTGCTGCAAATACAGCGGGAGTGTTGACTTTCACCAGCGCTTCCACTTTTACCAATGTAGACAATATCGCTATCACTTCGTCTGCTGCTGGGGTGCTTCCCACGGTAACAACTCAGACCGAAGGTGTGACAGGTTTAGGCGTCACCGAGAAAAATGTCTTGACCTTCCCAGCAATGAGTAAA
>Ga0209188_1002815_pt1 | contig 12476 bp, 5 predicted proteins | sample C_130625_EF_Meta_FD_187307 | JGI IMG/M metagenome (GOLD analysis project Ga0209188, IMG submission 187307) | Freshwater microbial communities from Lake Croche, Canada to study carbon cycling - C_130625_EF_MetaG (SPAdes) (version 2) | ecosystem: Environmental > Aquatic > Freshwater > Lake | place...
AGGGTTGGCGCTGGTTGATTCAGTATTTGCTAAATCTTCTGATTTCAACAGCCTAAGGCTAAGCTGTGACTGAGGCTATTTTCAAATCACTCAAGTATTACAAGCTCATGGGGCCCATTGATCTTGTTGAGGGTTGCCTCGCCTGTATCAGAATCGTATTGCGCTTGCGTCAGTTCTAGGGCATTTGAATCACTGATTTCAATAGAGTCAAGTTTTGTACCCAAAGCAACCAAGCTTTCAAAGTTAGTGGCCACTTGGTCTGCCAATCCTACAACTGACACAGTGGCCACATTGGTTTCGCCTGCGGCAGATGTGGCTTGATCAGGGGTCACCTCTATGAGAGCCAGCGATTGAGTTGTTGAAAACTTAGCAATCGTTGTAGCTGAAGTTCCATATTGATCAAAGGTGATGGCCACTGGAACTTCCGCATTGGTATTTTGAATTGATTTCAGCTTGTCACCCAGGCTCACCAGTTGGTCCCAATTTTCAGAAATATGTTCACTTGTGTCTGAAATTTGAATACTTGAGACGGCATTCTTGTCAGAAAGTGTATCTAAGTCTGATACCTTTACCTCTGTCACATTGAGTCCAAAGTTGCCAGCTAACTTGTTTAACTTGTCCTCAACCAAAACATAATTAGCCAAAGAAACAGACATGGCTGTGGCATCTTGCGTGATGTTGATTTGATCAAGCTTGCTTAAGTCAAGTACAGCTGGCAAAGTCGTTCCAATTGCACTTGATGTCGCTGCTAAAGAGTAGCTAGTGACTTTACTATCAGCTTGCATTGCTGTGGTTTGACCCAGTGTTGCGTTGCTTACATTGATGTCAAAAGTACCTTTTACTTTGGCCAGGGTAGAAGAATTGGCGTAATCCTCCCCACTTAATGACAAAGTGGATGAGCCTGCAGTTAAGCGAGCCGTCAGTACTTTGCTGTCAGAAATTGTGGCAAAGTTGTTGCTGATGTTTTCAGCAGAATCTGTGATGTCCAGGCTATTGATTTTTCCTGCTTGCGAAGCATCTAAGAGAACATCCTGTGCAAACTTGAGGTTTCCACCTGTCAGTACCAATTTGTAAGGTGAAGCAGCACCGGTATTGACTTTGGCCAATACATCTTGATTTGCAAGGTACTGCGAGGCCTTAAGTGTTAAGACTGGGGTGCCTTCATTTGAGGTAACACCGGACAACTTAGATTTGAGCGCAGTCAGACCGTCAATGTTGCTGGCAATTTGGGCGGCAGAATCTTTCACACTAAAGCTCAAGTTGAACTGAGTGTCTAAGCCTTGCTTAACTGCATCGCTGGCTTTAACTTCAGTCAAATTAATTTTGAAGTTTTGTGGAATTAAGCCCAGTACATTTTTATATTTTTGGAAATTGACGAAAGTCAAGCTCATTGTTGGATCTTCGTCAGTCAATGACAGTGACTTGAGCTTTGGACCAAATTGACTGAGCACTGATAGTGAGCCAGAAACATCAGTGGATAAACCACTCATCTCTGCACTGACTACATGTGTATTCGCAATCAAGTCGGAAGCTGCGCTGACTGAGGCATCAGAAACAGCCAAAGAATAAGAACCTTGAATCTTGCCTAGAAGCGCAGACCCATCAGTTATTTGTGATTGTGTGAGCTTGATGGGTGCTACAGCACCATTCAAAACAATATTTGAAATCTTATCGTTGGTTATCAAGCTGTCAAAGTTGGTAGATATTTCAAGAGCTGAGTCTTTGATCGCAATTGAAATTACGCTGGCATTCGATGCGGACCCTGCATCACTTGCTGTAGAACCTAGTAAATCAACAGTGTAACCATCTTCGATTTTTGAAAGCGTATCAGAACCTGTTTTCCATAGTTCCATGCTCAACTGCAAATTGCTTGAGTCGCCTTGTTTGATTGAATTTACTGATGGACCTAAGCCCATCAAAGTACCAAAGTTAAGCGAAATTTGGCTACCACTGTCAAGAATCTTCACGTTTGCCACATGTTCGTTAGCCAGCAAATTCTTGGCGCCTGAGGCAGCTACTTCACTTAAAGAAACTTGGTAGCCATTGATCTTCGCAAACAAATTGCGATTATTTTCCCAGTCCGACTGGGAAATCGAAATCAATTCCCCCACGTCTTTTTGATTGACCTGACTGATTTTGTTGCCCAAAGAATTTAAGTCCGCCACCAAGTCTTTGTCAGACAGGTCTACTGCACTGGCCTTAACTGTCATGCTTAATAAATGAGAGTGAATTGGCTTGGTATCGTCTTCAACTAAAGCCTTGGCATCAGTAGCTTCTACATTGGTTAAGTTGACTTTGTAATTGTCCTGAATAACATTCAGGGCGTCTTGATAAGTGTCAAGATCTGCAACAGTTAGCGTAAAGGGCTTAGGCGTACCAGACATTGAGACTTTAATGCTAGATCCCAACTGTTCAGGTGTTGCGGCATCCTGAATGGCAAGTAAATTGCCAGCAATGTTGTCAACAGTGTCAACAACTTGAACGCTGTTCAAGTGCACTTTGTCTTCAACAAATGAGCTCACCTGATTTGCCTGAGCATTCTTCACGGCCAATTTGTATGATCCTTCCAGCTTACTCAAAATATTGCCTTGAGAGCTGTACTGACGACCCGTAATTTCAATGGGTTTTGTATCGGATTGTTTGATCGAAGTCAGTTTGGAGCCAAGTGTTTTGAGCGTATCAAAATTAGAAGATATTTCTGCTGCAGAGTCTAAAACCTCGAACGATTTAACGCGCACATCATTTGCCAAGCTAAGTGCTTTTGTGGCACCAACATCTTTCAAATTAACGCCATAGCCACCTACAATTTTAGACAGCGAGCCAATGTTTAACATCCAATCAGTGGCAGACAAGTTGAGAGCAGTTCCTTGGGCCCCAGGCACTCTAGCATCTGTTTGGATGATGGTGCTTAGATTTTTTCCTAAAGAAGCAAGGTCGGATAATTTGCTAACAATGTTTTCGGCTGTGTCAGAAACTGACACGGAAGCAACTCTGTTGTCGGGGTCGTTCAGTAATGCTTTTGCATCTGCAGCGGCAACGCCTCTCACATTAAATTTCAAATTGCCATTGTTAGTTTTAAGAAGTGAAACAACAACGTCATCATTTGTGAGTTGATCAATTGTTAAGTTGATTAAGTTGTTGTTGCCAACGACAGTGATATCTTTGATTAAGCTGATACCGTTTGCATCGTTAATGACATTTAAGCTGTTGAGATTGGCTGAAATTGCAGCGCTTGTATCTTTGATTGAGATCGAGTTAATTCTAGGGTTACTCTTGATTGCTATAGCGTCTACAGCGGTACTTTCAAGAATATCTAATTGGTAAGTGTTGTTGAAATTGGCATTAGCTGGATCTGTAATTGGATCTACTGGCGCATCAATTTTGACATCGTCAGAATTTGGAATGTCCACTACCTTCTTAAGAGTGACATCACTTTGGAAATATGCTTTTGCAGTTAAGGCTAAAGGCTTACCGTCTGTAATTTGAAGAGAATGTAGCTGAGTGCCCAGCTTACCAAGCAAAGCCAAGTTTTTAGAAATACCTTCAGCCGTATCAACGATGTCGAGTGAAACAATTTTTTTATTTGATTTAACGCTAAGCGCTGTACCAGCATCAATATTGAAAACAGCCAGCTGATAGCCTTTGTAAATTTTTCCAATGACAGCGCCGTCTCTTTTTAATTGATCTGCTGAAACTTTGAAAAGGGCAGGATCATCACTCTTGATCGTATTGACCTTGAGCCCCATGTCTTGGAGTGCATCTAAATTGTCTGCAATATTTTGTGCGTGGTCTAGGATGTTGACCTTAGATACATTGTTGTCTGATGCCATGGCCAGTGCCTGGCTGGTGCTGACGCCACTGACCTCAAAACCAAATGTACCTATAAAGTGATTTCTAACATTGGAATTATCTGAGTACTGAGCGTTTGTAATTTTTACAAACTTAGCTGGGTCTGTTAGTTGAATGTTGCCCAACTTTGTTTCAAACGCAGCCAGAGAGTCAAACTTTGCTGAGATATTCGAAGATGTATCTTTGATGGAGAACTGCCCGATCTTTGCAGAAGAAGCGGGCTTTAAGGTGGCTATATCCCTGGCAAGTGCATCAGTGACATTAAGGCTGACTTTATTTGAGCCGCCTAAATTCATTTTTTTGGTTAGAGATGTGCCTGTTGAAGTTAAAAGTTGCTTGGCCGTGATTGTGATGAAACCAGTATCCACATCCGTTAAGGTCACAGAGTTAACATTGTTAACAATGGCAGCCAAGCTGTTAAAGTTGTTTTCAATGTTTAACGCTGAATCTTGTAATGTGAACTTGGCTCGCGGATTGACTTTAATGGCCGAAAGCGCTTGGGCAACATTGAGCGCTGAAGATGCATTGCTCTGCTGGTAGTAGTTTGCTATAGCTGTGGCGCTTTGGACGTTCATCCTTCATGAATCGGAGGCAGGGGCTGATACTTGATGCCTGTAATGTGCTTTTCACATAAAAATTAAGTGATCACCCGATATCTCTTTACTACAACTTTTAGGTCGTGCATTTTGATTTCATTGAAGTAAGAATTAGTAAAATAGTAAACAAAAAAACCACCGGATTTAACCCCGGTGGTTTGAGGAAGGGCTTGGGTTTAACCAAGCTTACCTTTTAGCTAAAGTTACTTTAGCAGAGCCAACACGGATTGTGAAGACTGGTTAGCTTGAGCCAACATCGCTGTAGCAGCTTGTTGAACAATTTGAGACTTGGCCAAGTTGGTTGTCTCTTTGGCGTAGTCAGTGTCCAAAATACGGCTGCGTGAAGCTTGCAAATTTGTTGAAGATGTTTCCAAGTTGGAAATAGCGGCTTCAAATCGATTTTGGTAAGCACCCAAATTAGCACGGCTGTTTGTGACAGTGTCAATTGCAGCGTCCAAAATAGACAATGCTTTTTGTGAGTTCTCTTGGCTTGACAAGTCAACTGAACTTACGGTTTGTCCCAATACGGGAGATGTTGTCATTGTGTTTGACGTATCTAGGCTTGTAGCTGCGAGACCAGCTGCTGTTCCAGTTACAGAAACTGTGGACTCACCTGTCACCGAAGTAATATTTAACTTCGCTGTGGTAGTACTTTCACCAGCCGCAGCAAAAACACCATGAAGTCCGCCAGTTATTGAATCAACTGCAGCATCAGTTACTGTAGTTGTTATGTTTCTTCCATCAGCGGCTGAGAGGTCTACTGTTTCGTCATCAGTAAGGTTATTACTTGCTACTACGCCAGTTTGTGAGCTTTTAGCGTTGATAGCTGCAACCAATTGATCTGCACGTCCTTTCGCGCTACCTGCCGCTGACAATGGGCCAATGTCAACACCATTGATCAATAAAGATCCTGTAGTGACTTCTGCAGTCCATACATCAGAAGCTGCTGCGGTGGTCAAGGTTGTAGCAGACGCTTTTGCTGAAACACCAGTCAACGATGAAGATGCATTAATTGCGTTGGCTTTTGCAATTGCACTTCCATCGTAGTGTTTGTAAGAAACACCGTCAGTAGAAGTTGCCGAAATAGCATATCCTTTAATTCCCAGATCGCCTGCAGCTAATGGATCTAAACCAACAGCTGTTGCAGTTTCAAAAGTAGAAGTGCCAGTTGTAGCGCCAACCACACCCAAAGCAGAAGCTTTTGCATTGCCAATCGAAATTGAAATTCGGTCAGTAGTGTCATTTCCAGATCCAACTTGGAAAGATTGATCTTTAAATGTACCATCTAACAACTTGCTGCCATTGAATGCAGAGTTAGCAGCCACACGGTCAATCTCAGTAATCATTTGCTGAGCTTCAAGGTTCATGGAGTTACGGTCAGATTGGCTGTTACCCGAGTTGGCAGACTGTACAGCCAATTCACGAATACGCTGCAAGTTGTTTTGAATGGCAGACAAGCTACCCTCTGCAGTTTGTGTCAAAGAAATGCCGTCATTCGAGTTGCGAATGGCAGCAGCCATACCGCGAATGTTGGCAGTCATACGAGTGCTGATGGCCAAGCCAGCTGCGTCGTCTTTGGCTGAGTTAATGCGAATGCCAGTAGACAAACGTTCCATCGCAGTGGAAGAGTCAAGGGCAGAGCGGCGCAATGATGCTTGAGCAGACAAGGCACTGATGTTGGTGTTGATTACGGATGACATGGATTTTCTCCTTCAAGGGTTTTTAACGAAGTTACAAGAAATCCAATTTGAAATCTTGTTACTTGCTGATTCGGTCGTTGTGGAATTAACTTGAGTCTTTAATTTGAAATATTGCAAAAGTTTTTGGGCATGGCCGTTAAGCTTTAGAGCTAAACAGTAAGCCTTTAATCTTGTCTATGTTGTGAGCAATGCTGACCACTGTCTCATTGGGAATCTGCCTAACCACTTCGCCGCTGTCTGCGCTTCTTACGGTTACCACGGGGCCGCCTAGAGCCTCGTCTAAGTGAAAGCCCAAACCGCGTTTGGTGGAGGACATTTGTTGGTTAAGCATGGACACAGCTTCTTGCAGGTTTTGCCTTACTTCTGAAGCATCAAACTTAATGGCCACTGGTTTAGGGGCCTGAACTTTGGGTGTTTCAGCTATATTGATAGCATCGCCGCCAGGTGCTTGTGTAGCGCCATGCGCATGGGTGCTGGGCGCTCTGACAGCTACGCCAGCGCCTCCAGGTGCAATGTTGTTGATTTCGGAAACCATGGTTGTCCGTCCCTTTCTTCATAAGCATGCTGAACACGCCGAATACCACCGGTCTCCTGTGCTTAAACAAGCATCAAGAGAAGTTCAGTGGTTGGTGTATCGGCAGGGCCGGAAATAACTTTAGGGGCGGATTTAAATATTTTTAAAAAAGTTTTAAGGGTTTCCAGGGTCTTTTTTCAAAAAATTGCTTAGATTACTTATTGGTATAAACCGACATCATCCCGTCAAAGGTGCTTTTCAAGTTGGTCTGCAGGCTCTTCGTCTGGCCCACCATCGATTCCATGGCTGCAAACTGTTTGTTGTAGCGGGCCAGCAGTTCGGTCATTCGGGTGTCTAAGGTGGCCAGCTCTTTTTTGTAAGACGTAATCTTGGTGGTCAGGTTGCTGCTCTGGCTGTTGATGGGGGCGGCGGTGTCTAGCAGGGCAGTCAGTTTTTTCACAGCTTCACCCGCTGCGCCCGAAGGCAGCACGCTGTAACTGCTTTGCTTTTCTCGGTTGGAGGTCAGCAAGGTCACCACGTTGTCGTATTTGTTGGTCAGTGCGCTGTCTAGTTTGGTGGCGTCCAGTTCTAGTTCGCCAGTTTTATTAATTGACAAACCAATGTCGCGCAGCGCTGTAAGACCACCCGAGGGAGAGTTGGAATCGGCCGTAATCAGCGATCGCATTTGGTTACGCACGGAGCCCACTATGGAGTTGCCCACCAAGGTGGCGCCATAGGTTTCCACAGTCGATTTAGGGTCAGACACCACGCCCAGCATGCTGTTGGCGTCGTTGTAGGCGGTGACCAAAGCTTGAATTTTGGTCTTAATGGTCGAGGTGTCTCTAGAAAAATCCAGGTTGGCTGCACCCGTTGTGGTGGTAAAAAGTTCTAGCGTGGTACCAGCGATGGCATCGCTAATGCGGTTGCTGCTGGAAGTCATGGCCATGCCGTCTACCGACAACACGGCGTCTTCGGCCACTTGCAATCGGCTGCCGAAGTTCACGTTGGCTACCGCGCCGCCGGCATTGGTTTGGCTGGTGATGCTGAACGCATTGTTCTCGCCAGTGGCGCCCGTCAACATAATTCTGTAGGGTGCGGCGGCGTTGCCGGTGTTGACCAGCTGGGCCGAGATGCCATTGTTAGAGGCATTGATGGCGGCTACCATGCCAGCAGGGGTGGTGGCATTGGCCGCAATGGCAATGGTGGTGGAAGGCTGAGAGGCGGTGAGTGTTGCGATGTCGGCGCTAGGTCCGTTGGCCAATGCTGTCAGTGTTAGAACGCCATTGCTGGCTGCGCCCGAGCTGTAGCCTGCCGCAAAGGTCCCAGAAAATGTGCCGTAAGCGGCCAAGTTGGTGTTGTTGGTTTGGGTGTCTGTTTGGCCCGAGGCCAGGTTGGCAAACATGTCGCCCACGTCGGTTTTGCTCAAGGTTTTGTTGGCCGTCAGGGTCATGCCGTTCACCGTTACCGTGTCGCCTTTGTTCATGGCTTTGAATGTGATGGTGCTGGTGGAGGGGCTGCCAATCACAGGCGGGTTAGCGGCTGGATCAGCTGCCACACCGGCTGCATAAACTTTGGTAGGCGTAGGGTCAACGCCTTTTTTCAACATCAAGCTAAAGGCTTCACCATTGTTGAGTGTTGTCACAGGCGTGGCAAACCCAGCAGCATCCGACACGCTGCGTTGGGCTTTGGCCAAGTTGGTCACGCTCACGGTGTGGCTGCCAGAACTGGCTGTGGCCGAGGCCGTGACGCTCATGGCAGAGGCCTGACTCACCCTTGGAATCACGGTGTTAAAGGCACTTTGATCTTTGATGTTTGAAAACGCAGTTTTCAAATCACCCAATACAAATTTGAGCGCTGCATAGCCCGAGATACCGCTTTCAGATTTTTTAATCTTGGCATCGATGGCTGTTTTGCGGGGCGCTTTTTCGGCATCCACCAAGCTGGTGGCCAAGGCCTTAACGTCTACGCCCGAGCCTGCGCCCAAGGCACTGATTGCATCAGTGGCCATGACGTGCTCCTATGTAAACTGTCAAAGTGTTCATGGTGTTGCCAGAATAAAAAATGAATCGGATAGAAAGCTCAAAACTTGAGCCTCATCACTTGATGTAGTTAAACAAATTCAACTGACTCACTTTGGCAAAGCTGCTCTGCGCAGCCTCCAAGCTCATCATTTGTTGGTTCATTTTGGTAATGGCGCCGGCATAGTCCAAGTCTTCAATGGACGACAACGTGGTTTTTAAATTCAAAGTGTTGTCTTCGATCACGGCGCTTTGCTGATCGATCACGTTCAGGTTGGTGCCCACTGATGCTTGGGCCAAGCTCACGCCGTTTTGCAAGTTGTCCAGTTCGCCCACGCCGCGCCTTATGTTGTCGCCGTTCACATTGTTCAAACCACCAATCAAATCGTCCATCACTTGGAAGAATCCCACTCCAACGGTGCTGCCGTCTTTGTCTGTTCGGGGTACGGGCACAAAGGCGTCGGTGCCGGTCCGGTTAATGGCGATGCTGCGCTGTTCTCCCACGCGCACATTCATGTGGGTTTGGTCGCCTGTGTACACAGGGCTGCCATTGGCGGTGTTTGAAAACGCGGGCTGCTTTACGCGGCTACCGGCAAACAAATAATTGCCATTGCTGTCTTTGGTGTTGGCCAAGCTGAGCATTTGGTCGCGCAGGGCTTGCATTTCGGTGGCCAAGGCTTTTCTGTCGCCAGGGTTGAGGGTGTCGTTGGCGCCTTGCACGGCCACTTCTTTGGCGCGCACCAGCAAATCGCTCACGCTTTTCAAGGTGCTTTCTTCGCCTTGGAGCCTAGACTTCACGGTGTTTAATGAGCTTTGATAGCTGTCTTGACGGCTCAAAATAGATTTCAAACGCTGAATGGTGGCGGCTTGATTGGGCGCGTCGCTGGCGTTGATCACTTGTTTGCCCTGGGCCAACTGAGCTTGCGATTGGGCCAATTGGCTTTGCACGCTGCTCATCTGGTTGGCGCCGCGTTCAAACAACAAATTGGTGGAAATTTTTAGCATGATTTAGATCCCTTCGTCCTTATCGAACTTGCAAGACGCTGTCAAACAACTGACTGGCCACTTGCAAAATTTTGGCGGCCGCTTGGTAAGCTTGTTGGTAGCGCACCAGGTCGGCGGCTTCTTGGTCGAGGCTCACGCCCGACACCTGATCGCGTGTGGTGACCGCTTGCTCGTAAACCACTTTGAGGGCCGACTGGGCAATGGTGGCTTGGCGGGCAATGTTGCCCATGTCGTTCACGTTGTCGATGTAGGCTGACGCAAATGTTTTGCCGCCGCCCATGACCGCCTTTGATTCAAGGTCGACCATTTGCAACATGTTTTCGTTGTTGCCGGTGCCGTCTTTGTTGCCGTCAATGGTAAAAATATCGCCTGTTTTGGGTGGATTGCTAAAAGATATTTGAATGCCTTGGTAAGTAAAGGCAGGCTCTAAATAATTGGGGTCGAAGCTGCGCTCGGCCACTTTGGTCCCTGTGCTCACATCCACAATGCTGAAGTGCGTAGGTGAATCAAAAAGCACTTGCAATGGCTGTGTGCGCATGGCTTGCTTGGGGCTCACAGGCTGGCCGGCATACCCCGTCGAAATTTTGGCTTCGCCGGCCCCCGTCACAAACACCAACAAGTCCTCGCTGGGTGTGCCCGACAAATAAGCGCCTGTTTTAAAACCCAGTTTGGCCAGATCGGCTGGGGTGCCATTGGCAAATCCAAGTTCTACCGGCGTGTCCTCACCATTGACCAAAGCACGTGTAATGCTAATTTTTCCACCAAAGGTGCCAGCCTTCAAACCCAATGCGTTGGGCGAGGCCGAGCTGTCGATGGCAATGTCTTTGCCTTCGTTGCCGGCGGTGTTGGTCAAGACCAAATCACCATCGTCCCCGATGGATGCCTTCACGCCTGAAGCGGTGCTTTTGTTGTTGATGGCATCGATCAAGCCTTGAACGCTCTTAATGCCTGTAGGCACTGCCGAAATCACGGTGTAGCTCGCTGCATTGCCGCTTTTAAGCGACAAGGGCAGGTCAAGTTTCAATTGGCCAACCGGAATTCGAATTTCATTTTTGGCAGCGGCGCTGATGCCCGAAACACCATTGGCCTGAATGCTGGCAGCTATGTCGGATGCTTGAAGGGTGCCACTGGCAGCCGTGATGCGGCCCAAGCTCACACCATTTAACTTGAACATGCCCGCAGCAATGGATGTGAGGCCTGTTTGAATGCGGTCGCTTTGCAAAGTTGCCGCCACGGCGGTTTTGGTCAAGGTGGTATGTTTGGCAGGGTCCGTTTCATTGGGGTCCGCTTGAAGCACCGCGCCAACACTGGCCTTGGCGCCATAAAAAACGGCAATGTCTTTGTAGCTGTTAACGCCATTGACATTCAAATACGCGCTGCTGTAGTTGGCGTTGGGTGCAAACCCATTGGCACCTGTCAAGATGAGGCTTTGGGTGGCTTCATCGACGGGTGTGCCTGAAAGTTGTCGGCCATCCCGCGTGAAAATTTGCAGCTGCTGGCCAGCATCAGCTTCCGACATCAGCACGCTAATGTCTTTCAAACCATTGGGAATGGTGGCCACAGCCGCAACAGGCCGCGTCAGGGTGGTCTTGACGGTAATGGCCGCATCCAAGCTTGGATTGTTGGCCAGCGTCGTGGTGATGCTGGGCGGGCCATTCACGGGGTCGCCCACGTAAACAATGCCTGCATCTGCGCCGCCGGTATTATTGGGCGCCTTGATGATTCGAAACTGAGCCGCAGCGGCCACTTTCAGTGCGTCTGTAATATTGACTTTGATGGTGCCCGCTGAACCCACGTTGCTTTTGTCGATGGTGAACAGGTCTAAGCCTGTGTTGCCATTGGCGTCGATGCCCGCACTGTGAACGTCGTTGGCCTCTTTCACAAAATGATTGGCCAATGTGTCAAGCGAACTTCTGCTGCTGCCCAACACTTGCTCACGAAAGCTCATGATGCCAGAGAGTTTGCCGCCACTCAAACCCGTGAGCGACGTGGCTTGTCCATAGGGGTCCAAAACCAGGCTGACTTTTTCTGGCGCTGAAGAATTGAAGTTGGTACCTAGCATGAATGATTTCACGCCATCGACCACCACATCGCGAGTGAGTGAAGGCCCCAAGCTTACGGTGACGGCACCATTTTCTGCAAATGCCGTTTTGATGTGAGCATAGTTAGAAAGGTCTTTTAAAAGCACGTCGCGTTGGTCTAGCAAATCGGCTGGTTGTTGCGCAGCAGATTTCTGTTTGGTGAGTTGCACATTCACAATCGCCAATTGTTTGAAAATGGTGTTCATTGAATTGACATAACCTTTTACGGTTTCGTCAGTTTCGTTTTGAACCAAATCAAGTTGGCTAGAGAGTTCGCCAAAACGTGAAGCCAAGTTTTCTGAATCACGCAAGAAGCTGCCACGCGCCACAGTAGACGCAGGGTCGGAAGACAAATCGCGCGCACCATTGAAAAACTGATCGAGTGCGCCGCTCAGGCCCATGGAGGTGCTGCCCATGATGTCAATCACACGGTTGGCGTAATTCACCATGGGCTCTTGGCTGGCCAGGTCGCTGTTGCTGTTGCGCATGTTGGCTTCGGCAAATGCATCGTATTGGCGCTTGATGCCGTCGACTGTGACGCCGGTGCCCAAATACACGGTGCCTACTTTGGCCACGGGATTGGCGGCCAGAATCACTTCTTGGCGTGAGTAACCATCGGTGGAGACGTTGGCAATGTTGTTAGACACAGTGCCCAGCGCGCGCTGGTACGACTGCACCGCATTAGAGGCAACGCTGACTAAATCGGTCATGTA
>Ga0209188_1002819_pt1 | contig 12455 bp, 13 predicted proteins | sample C_130625_EF_Meta_FD_187307 | JGI IMG/M metagenome (GOLD analysis project Ga0209188, IMG submission 187307) | Freshwater microbial communities from Lake Croche, Canada to study carbon cycling - C_130625_EF_MetaG (SPAdes) (version 2) | ecosystem: Environmental > Aquatic > Freshwater > Lake...
ACTGGGAAGGTGTCGACAAACTTCGACATCTTCTCGAAGAGCGCCTCTTTAATCTTCTGGCCTTGAACTATGACACGAGAACCGGCGTTACAGGTCTGGCCTGCGTTGTAATAGATACCCCAAGCCAGTGTTGAGGCACATGCATCAAGATCTTTCACATCATCGAGAACTACTTGTGGGCTCTTGCCGCCAAGTTCGAGCGCAACTTGTTTCATATTCGATTCTGCTGCGTACTGCAGCATCTTGCGTCCAGTGGGTCCGCTTCCGGTAAATGCCAACTTAGCAACATCCATATGGCGTGCCAGTGCCTGTCCCGCCTCTGGACCAAGTCCAGTTACTACGTTAAATACACCATCAGGAATTCCAGCCTCTGTTGCCAGACGAGCGAGCAGAATTGCAGAGAGCGATGATTGTTCTGCTGGCTTTAATACAACGCTATTTCCCATCGCAAGCGCGGGAGCCACTTTCCATGAAGCGATAATCATTGGGTAGTTCCAAGGGACAACGGCTCCGATGACACCGAGCGGTTCGCGTGTGATCATGGCAAGTGCATTACGAGGAGCCGGTGCGATTTCGTCATATGTCTTATCAATTGCTTCGCCATACCACTGCACTGTGCGAGCACATCCCATAACGTCGACATTGAGCGAATCTGAGATTGGCTTACCGACATCCAAAGTTTCGAGCAACGCTAACTCTTCTTGATGTTCGCGAATTAAATCAGCCCACTTGAGCATGATCGCTTTCTTATCGCGTGGATTCATCTCGCGCCAAATGCCCGAATCAAAGGCTGCCTTTGCAGCTTTCACTGCCCGATTTACATCTTCAGTATCGCCCGCTGCAATCTTGGCAATCACTCGTTGATCGCGAGGTGAAATATCATCAAAGGTCTTTCCGGAAGCCGCATCAACGTATGCACCATTGATGTACATCCGAGATTCGGGCTTTACTTCGAGGGCGCGCTTGACCCATGCATCTTTATCGAGTGGCACTTAATTCTCCTTATGCGACAGACTTTGTGAAGTGTGACCAGTTTGGTTCAATTCCGAGGCCTGCGCCAGCAGGAACATGGAGTAATCCATCACTGCCCACTGTGAGCGGCTTAGCCATCAGGAAGTCGCGACGTTCACTTGTCCACGTTGGTGGATCAAATGGAAATTCAATAAATGGCGCTCCACCGATTCCGGCGGTGACATGTAAGTTGGCAGCTAAGCCATAACCATTAGACCAGGTGTGCGGTGTAAAGACCTGGCCACGAGCGTTAGCTCGCCGCGCAATCTCGCGCGAACGCTCCATGCCAGCGGCAAGTACTACATCAGCTTGAATAATGTCGAGCGCATCATTATCAATCAAGGTATTTATTTCGTGAATTGTGCGAACCATCTCGCCACCTGCGATCCGAGTTCCGCGACCGCGTAACTTCTTAAGTCCTTCAAGGTCTTCCATAGGTAGTGGCTCTTCAACCCAGTAAACGCCGTAATCAACAGCGGCATCGACAAATTTCATGGCAGTTTCGACGCTGATTGATTTACGAGTATCTCCCGGCATGCGCCATGCCTGATTGAGGTCGACCATGATTTCAAGATCTGAACCAACTGCCTCGCGGATAAGTTTGAGGGTTTCGATGCCAAGCTCAAGTTGAGTCTGCGGAACGCGAATCTTCATCGCCTTAAAGCCTGCATCGCGAATAGCAACTGCACTCTGCGCGCGTTCAGGTGCGGTCATAATCGCACCAGTAGATGCATATGCTGGAATCGAATCTTCAGCACCTCCGAAGAGAGATGCAACTGTCTCGTGCTTCGCCTTACCGATTGCATCCCAGATCGCAACCTCAATAGGCCAATAGCGACCAGCGTGAAAGGTAATCGTCTCTAAGGTGCGAACATGTTCTTCAATATCGAAGAGATCTTTACCAATAAAGTACTTTTCATATCCGTCGAACCCACCCATATCATCGCCAGCGCCGTAACCAATTACTCCACCATCTGTCTCAATGGTTGTCAGAGTCGCCCCAAAAGTGGTGCGTGGTGCAGGATCCCAGTTCGGGCAGAACGGTGGATCGAGCTGCAGCGTGGCTCGCTCAAAACGAATATTTGTAATCTTCATCGAAGTGCTTCGACTCTTTTCAGTTAGCGGATATTTATTTCTGTCTAAAGAATGGATTGGCAACGTTCTCCGCTGCCTTCATGACCTCGGCCGCACTTGGTTTGCCGGATTTTCCGTTGGTAAGCGCGTCGAGCATTGCTTGGTGTTGATTCTTAAATACTTCTTCTTCATCATTGGCAGATGGATTGAGCCAGACTGCCGCAATGATTACTAAATCATTGGTCTGAGAAACATCAATCACGCCATTACGAAGTGCATCGGCAACGCCTGCTGCAACTCCTGCCTGCGCCGCTCCCCATGTGAATAGACCATGTTGATCTCCCTCAATCGCTGCTTTATTTACAAAGAGCGTTGGAGGTGTGACTGCAACACCTGTCTGCGCAATCACCATAAAGGGAACATGTCCCGCACGCGGAGTGGCCAGGGCAGTTGCCCAAGCCACTCCAGCGGGTCCAGATCGAGCTCCGAGAACTGTGTTCGTATGAGCCGCGTTGGGCCCAGAGCCCACAAAACCTTCGCCGATCTGGATTTCAATCATCTCTTTACTTCAACAATCCTGATGCTGACAAGAAGCTCTTCGCAACTGTGTCTGCATCTTCGCCGAGAACGTCAATGCGAGCATTGAGGTTCTGCATTGTTGCATTGCTGATCTTTGCTGCAATTGGAGCCAGAGCCTTTACAAGCTGTGGGTACTTCTTTGCAGTTGCATCAGTCATTGTGATTGCAGCGTTGTAAGGAGGGAAGTATGAAATATCTTCTGTTGGAACCATCAAGCCAAGAGCTCCGATGCGTCCGTCAGTTGCGAATACTTCACCAACCATGCACTGTCCATCCTTAGTTGCCTGGTAGATAGCGCCAGTATCAAGGACCTTAGTTGTGATGTTTGAATCAGCGATGCTGTAAGCCTTCTTGAAGCCTGCCCAACCATCTGGACGGCTCTGGAATTCAGACTCGACGCACCATGCAGAACCTGCAGGAAGCTTCTTTGCAAGATCTGAGTATGTCTTAATGCCGTACTTAGTTGCATTGGCCTTAGTGATTGCCCATGCATAAGTATCGTTAAATGATGTCATTGGAAGCCATGTGACCTTAGCTGCTTTATCGCCAGCGACAACCTTTGTATATAGAACATCTGGTGCGATGTTTACATCAGTCTGCTTCTGATAAACCAACCATGCTGTACCGGTGTACTCCCAGTACATGTTGATGTCGCCAGAGACCATTGCTTGACGAGTTGTTGATGAACCCTTGATGTTGGTCTTATCTACAACTTTTCCGCCGTTAGCAAGAATGAACTGCTTAACAATCTTCGAAAGAACGATTGACTCTGTGAAGTCCTTCGAACCAACGATGACGCTTACTCCCTTGAGGGATGTTCCAGCTGCATTAGCTGATGTTGAGGTTGCTGCTGATCCGACAACTGCGAGAGCAATTGCAGCTGCAATAGCAACTACTTTGTGGCTTTTAACCTGCATTTTTTACCCTTCCTTAGGTATTAAATCCCTCGTGGTCGAAGGAGTTCTTCAGCAGCGCGCGCTAGCCAATCCATTGTGAATGCGACGATAACCGTCAATATTCCTCCGGTGACGAGAACGAGCTCCCGATTGAGCTTTAGACCAGGAATGATGAGCGTTCCTAGTCCACCTCCGTTAACGAAGACACCAAGGGTGGCTACGCCAACGGTAAGAATGAGTGTGGTGCGAACACCGGCCAGAATGACTGGCACTGCGAGTGGAAGTTCAATCTGACGAAGCGCCTGCTTCGGCGTCATGCCCATGCCCATCGCTGATTCGATAATAAAGGGATCGATCTCTTGCAGACCAACTATGGTGTTGCGCAAGATCGGCAAAATTCCAAAAGCGGCAAAAGAGAAGATAGCAATCGGCTTACCAAAACCGAAGAGAATTCCCGCGATGATGAGTACACCGACAGCTGGAAATGCCTGTCCGATATTGGCCAAGATTAAAACAATCGGCGTGAACTTCTTATAGCGACGACGTGTGAGCAGAATTCCAGCAGGAACTGCAACCGCAAGAATTACTGCAGCTGATGCGAAGGAGAGAATTAAGTGATCTTGAATGGCACGGAAGATGAACTTCTTATTGATAGTCACTTTTTCGATGACGTCGAGATGTGCGCGGCTTAAGGTAATTGCCAATGCTGCTGAAAGCAGCAAAATCAAAATCGGTTGGATTATGAGAGAACGATGGCGCTTGAAGATAAGACGTGCCGATTGCGAATAGAGCGAACCGGCAGTCAAATTTGGTTGTGCAAGCGCCTTAGGCATTTTTTAGAGCGCTCCCTTTCGGGTAGTTGAGATCGCACTCTGCAGCGCATCAAAGGTGAGGTGACCCTTACTTCCGACATTGATCGCCTTAGCTCCGGTGATAAAACCTTCCATCGCCTCACGCAGCGTTGCAGTCTCGGGAAGTGTTGGCCCAGCCACAGTTCCAGATGCGAGTGCGACAGTGGAAAGAGAGACAAGCCCGAGCATACGCACGCTGGCCGCTTCACCCACAAAACTCTCAACTTTCTTTGTTGCAGGAGCAGAGAGAATTTCCAGTGGAGTTCCGTACTGCTCAACTCTTGATTGGTCAGAGAGAACTGCAATGCGGTCACCAAGAAGGAGCGCTTCTTCAAAATCGTGAGTTACAAATACAACAGTCTTCTTAAGTTCGCGCTGTAGCGCACGGAACTCTTTCTGCAGACGTACACGAGTGATGGGATCTGTTGCACCGAAAGGTTCATCCATCAACAACACTGCTGGATCTGCGGCAAGTGCGCGGGCAACTCCAACGCGCTGCTGTTGTCCGCCAGAGAGTTGTTTTGGATAACGAGAACCGTATTCGGATGGATCGAGGCCAACGAGTTCGAGAAGTTCGTTGACGCGGGCACGAGTCTTCGACTTCTCCCACCCAAGCAACTGTGGAACTGTCGCCACGTTATCTGCGATGGTCATATGTGGAAAGAGGCCAATTTGCTGAATGACATAACCGATATTGCGGCGAAGTTCGTGTGCTGGAGTCTTAGTGACATCTTCTCCGCCAATCACAATACGACCCGAGGTTGGTTCGATAATGCGGTTAATCATCTTCATGGTGGTGGTCTTGCCACAACCAGATGGGCCTACGAAGACCACACACTCACCAGCTGGGATAACTAAATCAAACTCGGAGACTGCATCCTTTGCGGTATTGGGATAACGCTTGGTGAGTTTCTCAAGACGAATTTCTTGTCCATGAGTTGTATTAGACACGGAGCCCCCTCGGAGTTGTAACGCGACGAACAATGACAAAGAGACCATCAAAGATCAGAGCGAGAATGGTGATTCCAAATGCTCCAACTAAGGTTTGATTCATAGAGTTAAATGAACCGAGATTGGCCAGACCGCTGAATAGGAAATCTCCTAATCCTGGGCCTCCCACATATGCGGCGATGGCAGAGATACCAAAGATCAACATGGCCGATACACGAATTCCAACCACGATCACTGGCCAGGCAAGTGGAAATTGAATTTTGCGCAGAACTGTAAGTGGCTTCATTCCCATCGCTGCTGCAGATTCCATGACCGCAGGTTCGACTGAGCGCAGACCAACGATGGTGTTGCGAACGACTGGCAACTGTCCATAGAGAACGAGTGCGATCACAGCTGGTAGCCAGCCGAGGCCAAAGGGACCGATAAAGAAGATAAACATCGCAAGTGAAGGAATGGTGAAGACAATCGACCAGAAACCAGTAACAGCTTCAGATGCGGCAGTTGATTTCCAGACAACCAGACCCGTGATGATTGCAGTGAGTGAAACAATTCCCATCACAAGCAGAACAAGTTCCACTTGTGCGATACATGCTTGAATAATTTTTTCGCGTTGGATATGGATAAATTGAAAAAGGTTGGGCGGCGTGAGCGGCACAATGATGTCTTCCAAGCGATTCACAAGCGCCATATTGCTCCTAGAGATATGGGTGTTGCAATAGGCGCACCAAGAGTTGTACTGTCTGCAACATGCCTAATACCCCCGTTAGAAATAACGGATTAGAGCGCGATCTCGAAATTATCGAGGCGGTCGCTGCCGCCTCCCCCATTCCGCAGCGCAATGGCGACTTAGCGCTCACTACAAAGCGCGAAAAGAGCCAGGTTTCTCGTGCCATCTCGCGGTTATTAGATAACGGATTGTTATTACGACAAGGTGCAGGGGTGATAGTCGGTCCACGGCTTTATGCAATCGCCCGTTACACATTTGAAGCACAACTTGTTACTGCAGCGCGCGGTGAATTACATGGGCTGGTTCACAAGTTAGGTGAGACCGTGCACCTCACAGTTCTCCAAGGTTTAGAAGTAGTCACTATTCATTCTGAATCACCGGCACATGGTTTCCGCGCTTTAAGTTGGATGGGCGTAACTGCACCTTCCTATATGACATCTTCTGGTCGCGTACTTCTATCAGGGCTAGCAGATGATCAGATCGAAAGAATTTATCCTGCTGCACAGAAGATTGATGGCGCTCCGCCACTCTGTTTAACCAAGACTGGTGCTGAGCTGATTTCAGTGATTCAAAAAATCCGCACAGATGGATATGCAACGGTGATTGAAGAGTACGAACCAGGACTCGTTGGCGCCTCGGTTCCAGTCCGAGATTTCAATGGTTCAATTGTCGCTGCAATAAATGTTGCCGCCCCCAAGGCCCGTTTTGAACCACAACTCACCGCAGCAGCTAAAGAGATGAAAAAGGCAGCAGATCGCATTACCCAGTCACTCATATCGGTTAACTAACGCAAAGGCAGATGATGAACGCATTCACACTCACACCAGGCTCAGTCAACATTCGATTTGGAGCCGGTTCTGTTGCACAACTTCCCGAAGTTGTGGCGGGGTTAGCGAAGAAGAAAGTTTTTATTGTCACCGATCCGGGCGTTGCCGCAGCCGGAGTCTTAGCCAAGGTAGAGGCAATTCTTAAGAGTGCTGGAATAGAGACAGCGTCTTACACTGACATCAAGCCCAATCCAACAACTACTTTGATTGATGCAGCCGCCAAGGTGGGTGTGGCTTTCGGGGCAGATTGCATCGTTGCCTTAGGTGGGGGTTCCTCGCTTGATTCATCGAAGGGAATCGCGCTAGTCGTTGCAAACCCAACCTTCTCATCCGCCAAGTTCGATTATTCAATAACACCCGATCGTCCCGCACTTCCAATCATTGCAATTCCAACTACGTCAGGTACTGGCTCTGAGACAAATAACTGGGGCGTTATCGATGATCCGATCCGTCAATGTAAGTTCTATGTCGGAGATGCCAGCACCACACCCATCGCTGCAATCCTTGATCCAGAATTAACAATCGGATTACCTCCTCGCCCAACTGCTGGTACCGGAATCGATGCTCTGACACATGCGATCGAATCTCTTACCTCAAAGGGGCGCACACCAGTCTCTGCGGCTTATGCACACGAAGCCATTAAATTGATTTCTAAAGCGCTGCCTATCGCAGTCAAAGAAGGAACCAATGTCGATGCGCGTGGCGATATGTTGATGGGCGCGCACCTGGCAGGTCTTGCACTCACACTCTCTGGTCTTGGCCTGGTACACGGTATTGCCCACTCAGTCTCTGCCCACGTTGGCGCAGCACACGGAGAAGCTCTGGCCACAGTACTTCCAGAAGTTATGCAATTTAATTCGCGTGAAGTTTCAGATATCTATGCGACTGTCGGAAATGATATGGGTGTGGCGGCAAACTCTGCGACCGCAATCGAAGCTGTACGAGATCTCTCCGATTCCATCAATATCCGTAACTCCCTTTCTCACTACGGCGTGAAGCAAGAGATGATCGGTGATATCGCTAAGACAGTTCTGGCGGATTCGGTAACGAGCAATAACCCAATCGCTCCAACCGAAGGCGAAGTCCAAGGAATCCTCTCTTCCCGCCTATAAATAGCCTATTTCAGATGTAGTTGAAATTTCAACTACTTTAGGTTATCCTGCATTCATGACTCGCATGCCAGCCCTGTACATCGGCCATGGTGCACCGATGCTGCTCGATGACCCAATCTGGTCATCTCAGATTGCAGATATTACGAAGAAGTTTGAGAAGCCAAAGGCAATCTTGATCGTTTCGGCACATTGGGAGTCAGCTCCAATCTCAATCACTTCGCCAATCGCAGGTACTCCCCTCGTCTATGACTTTGGTGGCTTTGCTCCAAAGTTTTATCAGATGACATACGAGACCCCTGATGCATCAGCGCTAGCAGCTCGAATCGCAGCGATGATGCCCGATAACGAAAGTCTGCATGAATCAAAGCGCGGCCTCGATCACGGTGCATGGGTGCCTCTCAAGATCATGTATCCCGATGCCGATATTCCAGTACTCCAACTATCGATGCCAACATCTGATCCTGGAACTCTGATCGAACTTGGCAAACGACTTCGCCCGTTACGCGATGAAGGTGTACTCATTGTGGGTTCTGGATTTATGACCCACGGACTTCCATTTATTCGTGATTGGTCGATAGATGCACAGGCGCCAGGCTGGTCAACAGATTTTGATCAATGGGCGGCCGATGCGATTTCCCGAGGCGATGTAGACATGCTCGCCTCGTATAAAGATTTAGCTCCGGCAGTGAACTATGCACATCCCACTGTTGAACACTTCACGCCCCTTTTTGTCACACTTGGCGCCGCAACTGAGGCAGATATAATTCCTGAAACGCTGATTGAAGGTTTCTGGATGGGACTGTCTAAGCGTTCGCTACTCGTCGCTTAAAGTTCGAGAAGTTTGAGCGCTGCGATGGCGCTGTCATAGCCTTTATCTTCTTTACTGCCCGGACGACCAGAACGAGCAATTGCTTGATCTAGGTCATTACACATCAATACTCCATAACCGATTGGCTTGGAGAATTTGAGTTGCACATCCACAACTCCTTGAGTGACGCCCTGGCAGACATAATCAAAGTGTGGCGTCTCGCCTTTGAGTACAAGTCCTACTGCAACCACTGCGTCATACCCTTTTTCAAACATCTTCTGTGCAGCTAATGGGATTTCAAATGAACCCGGCACATAGACAACTTTGATCTTCTTTACTTCAGCAGCTTCAAGAGCACGAGTAGCTCCAGCGATGAGGTCGTTACAGATATCGAGGTGCCATGAGGAAGAGATGATGGCGACCTTTGCCTTTGGAAATTTAGGTACTGAGATGTCAGGTGCGTGGCCGGCCATTACTTTCCTCCTAATGTATGTGGTGCGTTGTGCCCAAGACGTTCTGCCTTGGTAGATAGATACTTCTTATTAAATTCATTGGGTTCAATCTGTATGGAAAGTTGCTCGCAAGCAATTCCAGAAGCCAGAACTGCCTTCACCTTTTCTGGGTTATTGGTCAGCAGTTTGAGTGAAGTGAGGCTGAGATTTTTTAAGATTGCAATCGCTTCAGACCAATCGCGCGAGTCGACTGAGTGACCTAACTGTAGGTTTGCATCAACGGTATCGAGGCCGCTATTTTGCAAGGTGTAAGCCTTCAGCTTTTCAGTAAGGCCAATGCCGCGTCCCTCGTGATCGCGGATATAGATGATGTAGCCACAGCCGTAATACTCAATAGCTGCAATCGCAGCATCGAGTTGTTGGCCACAATCACAACGTTGGGAGTGCACGACATCGCCAGTGAAGCATTCAGAGTGAATACGAACCATCGGAACTTTATCTTCAAGGCAAAAGCGCATCACCACTTGTTCGCGATGCTTCAGTGATGGATAAGTAGCCAGATCCCATTCGGCGTTACGAAGTTGCACCGGAACCCATTGAAATTGGTGAGGCGGATACGTTGTCACACGCGGAAGTGCGGTGAGCTTGCTCTGATACTCCTTGATTTCGGCGATTGAGATGATGGGAATCTGATGTTCATCTGCAAATAGCGCCAACGTTTCGCCACGCGCCATGGATCCATCCTCGGCGACGATTTCGGAAAGCAGCGCAGCTGGATAAGAACCAGTGAGTTCGGCAAGCGCCATGCCAGCTTCGGTATGTCCGCCGCGAGCTGCGAGTCCATCTTTATGTGCAATCAGAGGATAGATATGTCCGGGACGAATGAAATCAGTTGGTCGTGAGGTAGCACTTCCGAGCGCACGAATTGTTGCGGTGCGCTCAACTGCGCTTACTCCCGTCGTCATTCCGGCTGCGAGATCAACTGAGACAGTAAATGCAGTTTTTCGCACATCTTGATTCTGTTCGACCATATAGGGAAGATGTAATTGATGTGCATGCTCTGCAGTAATTGCCACACAGAGAATTCCAGTTGTATAGCGCACCATAAAGGCAGTCTTCTCTGCAGTGGCGTGCTCAGCCAACATAATGAGATCGCCCTCATTTTCACGATCGTGATCGTCCACAACGATGACCATCTCGCCTCGCCTAAAACGATCGAGCGCATCGAGGAAGTTACTCTCCACGTGCAACCCCCTTTGAGATTAAACGTTCAACATATTTAGCCAAGATATCGACTTCGATATTAATAAGGTCGCCAGCTTTCTTATGTGAGAGATTTGTCTTTGCCAAAGTCTCAGGGATAAGCCAGACCGTGATGGTATGTGTCGCATCATCGATACCACCAACAGTCAGAGATACGCCATCGAGAGTGATGGATCCTTGATTCACAACATATTTAGTCAGATGTTCAGGAGCTGCAACATCAAATTGTGCCCACTTCTCACCAGGTGTCAGCGCAATCACGGTTCCGGTTCCATCCACATGCCCTTGCACGATATGGCCACCCATACGCATATCCATCTGCGCCGCAAGTTCTAGATTCACAGGGGAACCAACTTCGAGTTGGCCAAGAGATGTCAGCGACAAGGTCTGCACCATGACATCGGCTGTAAGAGAATCAGCAGAAAGTGAGGTTGCGGTCAGACATGTGCCGTTCACTGCAATCGAGTCACCAATAGATAAACCTTGCACTGACTGTGGGGCCTTGATAGTAAAGATTGCTGAGCTTTCTCCGCGCTCTATCTTCTCAACGGTGCCGAGTTCAGTAATAAGTCCAGTAAACATTTAGCGCCCCTTAACCCGGTAGTGAGATTTGATATCGCTCCCTAATTGTCGAACGGATATCAGTTCGAGTTTGAGGTGGTCATCGAGCGTTGAAATTCCTAGGTGACTGACAAACTCTTTTCCTGCGCCCAGCATCTTGGGTGCCTGGTAGATGATGAGTTCATCGATATTGCCCGATGCCATCAACGCAGATCCCAAAGTTGGACCAGCCTCTACCAGCACCTGATTGAAACCTTCGTGAGTCAATACCTGCATCAATTCCGGAATTGACTTTGATTTCACCGAGATGGTTCGAGCTTCATGATCAAAGATTTGATTGGTTGCAGGAACTTCTTGTTCTCCTGAGATAACGCGCACCGGGCGCGCCCTATGTCCGCGCGGAATGAGATGAGGGTTATCGACGATGGCAGTATTTGTGCCAATCAAGATTGCATCTGATTGCGCGCGTAGATTCTGAACATCTTCGCGAGATTCAGCTCCGGTAATCCACTGTGATGTGCCATCGCTTGCGGCAACTTTTCCATCAACGGTGGTTGCAACTTTCCAGATCATCAGAGGTCTGCCCGTTACCTCTTTATGTAGCCATGCACGTTGTACATAAGCCAGATGTGCTGATTCGCGGAATTCGACATCAATGCCTGCAGCGCGCAGCAGAGCTGCTCCCCCTGATGCAATTGGATTTGGATCTGTGACTGTGTAAATTACTTTCGCAATACCGGCATCAATGATCGCCTGGGTACATGGTGGAGTTTTCCCTGTATGTGCACATGGCTCGAGAGTCACAACCATCGTCGCCCCACGAGCAGCTGCTCCTGCGCTTTTCAGCGCGATGACTTCAGCATGATCTGGAGAGACTTTACGATTATGAAAACCGTCTGCAATTAAATTTCCATCGGCTGAATAGATTGCGGCCGAGACATTTGGGTTAGGTGAAGTCACGCCGAGGCCAGAGAGGCTGAGCGAATATAGATGCGCGTAGGCGTCATCGATAAACATGGTGCACCGATTCCGCTGTTATCTCTCATCCGGACTTTAACCGTCGGTCTCAGAATTTCACTGAGTCAACCGCCCATTGGATATGTGCGGGTCGCGGACTATAACCGCCGGTTCGAAATTACATCGACCCCGATAACAACGCCCTAAGTCTATTGCACCTTAAGGGAATGCAAAAACCCCGCCTTGTGAGCGGGGTTTTTGAACGGGGTTGGATAAGTTCTAGCTAGTTATTAGCTGCAACCAGATGTGTTTCCACAACCTTCGCAAACGAAGCATGCACCTGACATACGCATCTTGACGCCACATGTCATACAGAGTGGCGCATC
>Ga0209188_1002826_pt1 | contig 12449 bp, 3 predicted proteins | sample C_130625_EF_Meta_FD_187307 | JGI IMG/M metagenome (GOLD analysis project Ga0209188, IMG submission 187307) | Freshwater microbial communities from Lake Croche, Canada to study carbon cycling - C_130625_EF_MetaG (SPAdes) (version 2) | ecosystem: Environmental > Aquatic > Freshwater > Lake | place...
CACGTCCCGGTTCTTCGACAACGTGAGTGCGTTGACCCCCTCCACGTTCAGCGTCGTGCCCATGAACGACTCGGGCAGCGGGCCGGAGACGAAGGTGGTGTTCGGGCCGGCGACGGTCGTCGACATGAGAGAGAGCACTCCCTCTAATAACGTTGTGGGCGGCCAAAAAAGAGCAATGACGACCGGCTTGGATGGATCACTATGGGTCGCATCCCGATTCACGGAGGACGTGACTTTTCTTCAGCAGATTGTCAAGAACGCGGCTGGGACATGGACGGCTCAATCGCCGATTTGGGTCGAGAAGCCGATAGCTTTGACCACTGGTCTTGACGGCTCGATTTGGGTCGCCGGCATGCCTACTGATCAACACCCCGACCAGGGGACCGTTCAACGGATCGTGCAGGAAAACGGCAGTTGGGTTCGAAAAGAAGTCATCACGGTCGATAAATATCCCCGAGGCATAACCACCGGCATTGATGGCACGATCTTTGTGGTTTCCCGCACCAGTTCCGATTTTTCATCTCCGGGGTCCGTTCAACGAATCGTACAGGATCAGAACGGTAACTGGTTCGTGGAAGGTGAGCCCATCCCGGTCGATCAGAATCCGTGGGCGATAACCGCGGGCCCAGACGGCTCGATCTGGGTCGCCTGTAGTCCGGGGCCTGGAGGGTCCGTTCAGCGGATCGTCAAGTTCGAGGATGGAGCATGGAACGTGCTCGGCGCGGCGCTGACGGTCGACAAGGACCCCTGGTCGCTGACAACGGCGGCGGACGGGTCGATCTGGGTGGGTTGCAAAGTCCATTTTGATGATGGTCCGGGCAGCCTCCAGCGAATCGTAAATGAGAATGGACAGTGGTTCGTGAAGGGATCAGCGATCAGCGTAGATGGGATTCCGTATTTAATGACCGCGGGCCCGGACGGGTCGATCTGGACTGGTAGTAAATCTAACGGTACTGTCCAGCAGGTCGTAAATGAGCGAGGGACGTGGTTCGTTCAGGGCGATCCGATAAACATCGGAGGCGTCGTGGGACTGACCACCGGCGTTGACGGCTCAATCTGGGCAGTGAAGGGTCGCCAAAAAAATTTCTCAACAGACCCGAAGATGACGGTTCAGTTGTGGACGAACCCCGTCCCCCCGACCAATCTGGGTGCCATCGTCGACCTCGCCGCCGGCAAGGCCACGCTCTCCTGGAAGGCCCCTGCGGCCAATGGCGGTACGCCGGTCTTGTCGTACGCCGTCACGGCCCGGCAGGGGACAACGATCACGACCGCCACCGACTGGGACGACAACGCCCACACCTTCATCGGCCTCGACTTCAGCAAGGGCCCGATCTTCTTCACCGTCGCCGCCACCAACTTCGCCGGCACGAGCCCCGTCGCCACGCTGCTTGTCGACAAAGACGGCAAGCCGATCGACACCACGCATTTGACCAACGGCATTGCGACCGACGGGACGTCTCTCGTCGCGGGCGGCGGCTTCGACACGCTGGGCAACACCTATTCCTGGGAGGCCCTCGGCAGCGGCGCGGGCGTCAGCAACGGCAAGGCCACGTTCACCTTCGGTCTGCCGAACCAGCCCCAAACGATCGTTGCCTCCGGTCAGGAGATCGCCGTCAAGCAGGGCAACTACGGCTCGATCAACCTGGCCGGCGCGGCCGTCTATTACGGGGCTCAGCCCGACGTGGCCTTCAAGCTCACCTACACCGACGGCTCGACCGAGACCTGGACGCAGTCGATGAGCGACTGGGCCCAGCCGCGGCAACTCGCCGGCGAGACGACGCTCGTTGCCTCGGCCTACCGCAACCGGGGCGATGGCACCAAGGATCCACTGCCGGTGTATCTGTATGGATACAGCCACGCGATCCCGCAGGGCAAGACGCTCAAGAGCATCACCCTGCCAGTGAATCAGAACGTGCGAATCCTCGACATCGAACCGGGCAAGGCGGCGCCCGCCTCCGTGCCGCCGGCCACGCCGATTCTCGCGCGGTCGCTGCCTCCCCAGTCGGCGCCGATCGTCGCGCAGTCGCCGCCGTTCGTCCTGCCCCCCGCGGTGAACGGCATCGTCGAGGTGTCGAAGTGGATCACCGCCGACACCACCTTCCGCGCGGGCACGGTCTACGTGATCACGGGCGAGGTCCACGTCCCGCTCGGGGTGACGCTCTCGATCGAGGACGGTGTCGAGGTGCGAATCCGCAACGGCCGGGGGCACTTCGGGTATCTCACCTCCCCGGCCCTGATCTTCGACTCCGGATCGAAACTCGTGGCCAAGAACGTCACTTTCCAGGCCGCGAACGACGCCAATGAGCCGGTGGCGGAGGCCGAGAACGGCGGCGTCTTCTTCTGCGGCGGCACGCGGGTGGCGAGCAGGGACAACATCAGTTCGATCGTCGCCAGGAACGCGTCCTCGTTCACGGCCGACTCCATCGTGGCCAACTATCTCGGCCGGAAGGATCCGAAAGGCGGCGACGGGAACGGCAACCTGCGCGACGACATCGATGCCATTTCGGTGATCGGGGCGGTGCCCGGTGAATGGAATGTCAAGGCCGTGGAGTCGAATCATTCGGGCAACAACGGCTTCAGCCTGACCGACTCGACCATCGGGATGTCGAGCGTCCGGGTCTATGCCCCGGTCGAAGACGGAGTCAACCTCACCTCGAGCATTCTCTCCATCGACACCCTGCTGCAGGTTCACATGACCGAGATGGATGCGGTGGACCGCGAGCTCTTCGACTTTGAGATCGACAACGGAATTCGAAGCCAGATCTTCCTCCCGCAAAACACGGCGACGCGCGAAACGAGAGTCGATCTCGACGGCATCTGGGACAACCGCCGACTCGACGACTGGATCGACGTGTCGTCGAAGGACATGAAACGCCCGGAAGACGGCATCCGCCAGAAGTACGAATGGAGCGGCACGCTCAAGAATTCATCCGCCCAGATCTACTCCCGCAAACGCACGTTCGTGCCCCCTTCCGCGTGATCCCATCCTCCCGCTGCCAGCCAATCCTGATCCGCACGAATACCTCCAGAATCCCACCAACCCGGTAGAGACCCCCATGCGACCCGCCAGCCTGCTCTCCATTTTCACCCGGATCTCCCGCCGCTCGCCGGCCCAGGCCCGCGCGACGCGCAAGAGTCGGCTCGCCGCCGCCGAGCGGCTCGAGGCCCGGCTCAACCTTGCAGCCACGCTCATCGATCTGGCGGTGCCGCGCGACGCCTCGGGGGGATTCCCCGCCTACGACCAGTTTCCGATTCCTGCAGGCGCCACGCTCGTGGACGTCAGTGACTCAGGGCGCTACGTGCTCTTTTCGAGCACCGACACAAACGTGATCACCGGCCAGCAGACGATTCCCTCCATCAACCCGGACCTCTTCTGGCTCGACTCACAAACCGGAATCACGAAACTCGTCACCCACCGTGCCGGCAGCACGGTGCAGTCGGCCGGTTACGCGGGGGTCGAGGGCTCCACCTACGTCGGCCCGGGCCTGGGGCTGTGGGCCATGTTCGAGCCCCTCACGGCGGACTTGAGCGGCGACGGCCAGAGCGTGGTGTTCGATTCGGTCATCAATGCCAACGAATACGACGCGAGCGTGCCGGTCCAAAACGATCAGGCGACCTTCCGTCCGTTCGAGGTGACCGGGCAAGGTCAGCAACAGACGTTCAAGAACATCCAGATGGGCACGGTCGACGTGTTCGTATGGCGGGCCAACGGCGCGGATCCCGCGAACAACATCTCGCTCGTGAGCCGGCTGAACGCCACGGGGCAGGAGCAGGCCGTCGCGCTGACGCAGTCGGGCTTGACCCCGCCAATCGCGGGCCAGCCGATGGCGACCGGCGTGTTTTCCCAGGAGACGGTGTTCTCACCGAACCCCACCGACTTCTTCTCGTCGTCGTTGGTCGAGCCCATCGAGGCGCTGACGCTCAACAAGGGCATCTCCGACGACGGCACGCGGGTGCTCTACGACAGTTGGGTACCGGCCGGATGGATCGACACGGTGAACCCCGACATCCTCGACGAGCAGAGCACGCAGGGGGGGGCGGAATGGACGCTTGACTGCTTCGTCGCCAGCAGCGCGGGCTTCGGCGGGAGTGGCGCCGCGGGCCAGTGGTCGGCGAAGACCGTGAGCATCAACAAGGACGGGAAGGAGGCCCTCGGCTACCTCCAGGCACAGTGGTTGACCGGCAAATCGGTCACCGAACTCTTCGAGCCGATGTTCAGCCAGATCAGCGGCAACGGCAAGCGGGTGGTCTATAGCACGCGGCGGACCTCCGCGGACATCGTGGCCAACACGACCGACTCCGACTTTTCCTCCGACGTGTTCGTCAATGACGTCGATTCGGGGACGAATCTCCTCGTCAGCCGGAAGTGGCAGGATCCGAAGGCAGCCGCCGGTGCGGACCAGCCGAACATCCTCACCGGAAACACCTTCAATAAAGTCGTGCTGACCCAGCTGTGGGACTCGCAGAACCACGCCATCAGCACCGACGGACTCACGATCGCCTTCACCTCGTCGGCCGGCAACCTGCTCCAGAACTGGTTCAACGTGACGGCGGATCTGGCCCAGCCCTCCTTCTCCAAGGGGGCGGCATGGACGACCTATGAGGGCAAGCCGCTCGACATCTACGGCTTCCAGTTCGCTTCGGCGTCCCCGGCCGTCTCGACCGGCAAGACGGCGCTCGTCAACTCTCCTGACGGCGTGGCCAACACCAACCGGATCGCCAACTTCGGTGGCATGTCGGCTGACGGCACGTCGTTCCTCTTCGACACCGCCGCCAACAACTTCTACCTCCCGGGATTCACCGCCCCCTATCCCTTCGTGAAGAACCCGCCGCAGGCGCCGCTGCCACTCGGCTTCATCCTCGGCGGCTTCAGCAACCTCTGGATGCGGAAGATCGACTGGGCCGCCGGGGCCACCGGCACCACGACCCTCGTGTCGGCGGGCTTTGCCGTCGATGCCTCCGGCCTGCCCGACATCACCGGCAAGCCCAACGCCTCGGGCAACAAGGCGACGCTCGGATCGCCGACGCCGGCCGGTTCGCGCGACGTGCTCAATACGATCAGCGAAACCGGCCGCTTCGTGATGTTCTCGAGCACGGCCAACAACCTCGCGCAAGGCATCTACGACCGGGCGTTCAAGGGGGGGGTGTTCGTCCGCGACATGCAGACCGCGCGCACGACGCTCCTCACCACCACCGCCACCGGCAACGTCCCCTCCGCGGGCGTCTACACGAACTCGGCACTCGCGACCGACGAAGACGGCACGGCCTCCTTCGTCTCGTACGTCGACGGCACCGGCGGCGGTGACATGCAGACGCGATACCGCGCCGAGGAAATCAGGCCGACACCGACGAGCCACGTCTACCGGATCGGTTACCCGGCCGTGGCGCAGGCGGCGTCGGCGACCAATCCGGCGATCTTCGCGGTCGCGGGCGTGGGGGTGAACACGCGGCCGGTGCTCGAGTTCCGTGATCCTGCCCCCCCGCTGATCACCCCGGCCGTCAAAACCTCGCCTGGCCAACTCCTGCCGGCGTACTTCGGCGAATGGCGGACGGCCACCGGCGACATCAACGCCGACGGCGTCGTCGACTATGTCTACGGCACCGGCCCGGGCGGCGGAGACACCGTGGTCGTCGTCGATGGTGCGAGGAATACCGTGATCTGGCAGGTGGCGAGGATGTTTCCGCTCGTGCCCGGCGCTACGGGAGCGGCGGCACGGCCGGGCGTGTTCGTGGCCACGGTTGACGTCAATTGCGACGGCTTCGCGGACGTCATCGTGGGCTCGGCGGGCCAGCGTGCCAGCCAAGTGAATGTCTACGAGGGTCGCCGCGGCACGCTGATCCAATCCTTCCGCGCGTTCGGGGTTGGGGCGAAGGGGGGCGTCCGTGTGGCCGGCGGCGACGTCGATGGCGACGGCTACGGCGACGTGGTGGTGAGCCGGGGCCCCGGCGCGAAGGCGACGGTCGAGGTTTACAGCGGCCGGCTCCTGAACCTGGCCGCGAAGAGCGGGGACGTGCCGATGGCGCAGCCGCAGGGGGCGTTGCTCAAGGCCTTCACCGTTCTCGGGGGCAACGGTGTCCACGTTGCCGCAGCCGACATGAATCGCGACGGTCGCGCGGAGGTGGTCGTCGGGTTCGATAACGCGGCGACCGTGAGCATTTACGACGGCCTCAAGGGCACGCTCATCTCGAGAAAGGAACTCGGCGCGGCCTTCAAGGGAGGCGTGCGCGTGGCGGCCCGGGCCGGTCAGGTGATGGTCGCATCCGGCCCCGGCACGAGCCCGACGATCCAGCTGTTCGCGTACGCCGAGGGCAGCGCCGACCCCTGGACGCAGCGTGCCAACCTGACGAACCAGAAGATTCGCGGGTTCACCGCCAAGACCACCAGCGGCGTGTTCGTCGGCTGAGCCTCACGCAAACCTGAATCGGACCGTGGCATGCCTTGGAGATTCCGAACCAGTCGGCATGAAGGCCTCCGCTTCGGTGGGGGAGGAGACTTTCGTTGACACCCACACGAAGGAAAAAAGCACAAGCCCGAGCAGATCGCCGCGAACCCGCGTGACGCGGGCGCGATGGAGAACACCGGAAACGATGCGGCAGGTGTGTTTCAGACTTTGGAGATCCGCTCGCCCGTTTCGCCCGCCCTTCCCGCGCGGTCGCCCGGCAACGCGAGAGTCACCTGATTGCCGAGTCAGTCTGGCCGGGGCAGTCGCAGTCGGCGAGAACCGTCCTTCACGATCTCCTCCCACCAGGAAAGCCCCTTCGATGTTCAGCGCGACTGTGCCTGCGATCGTTGCCATCCTGCTCGTGGCCGCGGCCGCTCAGGCGGAAATCGTCGACCCGGTGTTCGTTCGAGGCAACAAGCGGTCCGACGGATCGTTCGACCACCTCGGAGCCTTCGAGTCTGCGTCCGACATGGTCACGTACCAAAACCAGTTCTGGACGCAGGCCATGTCGAACCCCAATTACGGCAAATCCGCGTTCTTCGACGGGACTCATTACTACTGGGTCGATCACTCTGTTTCTCCGTCGAGCCGAAACGTCTTCTTCCTGCACGACTACGGGACGCAACTCGAGAACCTGATCAACGACTCGGCGGCGGACACGCACGGTTTTCACAGAACGTCACCAGGTGACGGCGATCCGGGAACGTGGTTCGCCGATTCGGACGGAGGGATCTACAACTTTTTCTATGCGCAACGGGACAGCGAGTCGTTCCCGATACACTACATCAGGCGGTATGCCTCGATCGCCGACGTCCTCAATGACAATGGCACCAATCACAGGAGCTACCGTTACGCCGAAGAAGATCGGTTCTTCGCCGCGAACGGCAGGTACTACCGCACGGACTCGGGCAGCGGCAACGTGATCGGGATCGAAGTCTTCAACTCGTTCGACGATCTGCTGACGGGCAACTTCTCGGTGAAGTACAACGGCGGCTTCGGGTCCTCCGACGACCTGTTCATGACAGTGCCAAGGTCGGCTCTCTCGGTCGGCGGCCCTGTCCCGGTGCCCGAGATCGACCCCGCTGGCATGGGCAGCGTCCTTGCCTCGGTCGGCGGTGTCCTCGGCCTGCTCGAGCGTCGTCGCACGCGGGCCTGACGTGACAACGACGGCCGTTTTTCTGGTTTGAACGCAGTACGCCACTCTTTCCCGGGATTCATCTTCGAGCATACCGATTCAGCAGGGCAGCCTCGGCGATCGTTGACTGTCGAGGTCGCCCGCCCCGCATCCCTTTTACCCGAGTCGAAGGCCGTCTCAGCCGACACTTGCGAATTGCCTTGGCCGATTGCACCTCCCCCACTGACGATTTATCCCACACCATCAGGACTTTCCCGATGAAGAATCTGTTTACAACTTTTGCGGCCGGAATGGCAATACTCCTCGCGGCGGCCGCGCCAATCTGTCGCGCGGGCTTGATCTACGACAATCTCAGCCAGGCTTCCGGAGGCAGCGACTTCGTGGGCCAGGGGGGGCTCGTCAATGGTCCCCTCTACGGCTCATTTTCGACGGGAGCCGGGGCGGGCGTTCGTCTGACGGACGTTCAGCTGCTCCTGTCCAACGCGGGCGGATCTTCTGGCATTACGTCGATCGGGATCTTCAACTCCAATAACGGCACAAGTCCACCATCGCCGGGAGCCCTCTACGCAGCGATCGGGACGGTCAGCGACTCCAGCCTGAGTGCGACCGCGAGCGTTTGGAACGTGTCACTCGTATCCCCGCTGTCGTTGGCTGCCAACACACGGTATTGGGTAGGACTCTCGACCAACAACGGCGCGCTGACGAAATGGTGGTATGCGTCGAACAGCGCGGGCACCGGTGTCACGGGCGAGTACTTCTCGAACAGCAATGGAACTTTCCAAAACGTAGGCAATGGGCCCTATCAGATGTCGGTGTCCGTCACCGCCGTCCCCGAACCCTCCACGACAGCCATGGCCCTCGCCGGTCTGGCCTACGGCTGCTACTCGCTCGTTCGCCATCGCAAGCGGGCCTGACGTGATTCAGCCAATGCGATTCCAACGCGAGGGGGCAGGTCGCGAGAAAGTTCCTGCTCCACTTTCCGTTCACAGAGCGGGTTTACTTCTGCGTCTTCGGTCGCGCGCGTCGCGGCGATTCGCTTCACCGCTCCTCTTCTGGAAGAAATCAGCCTCGTCGTCACTTTTGCGCGATTCCGATAGCTGGATGTCTCCGCACACTGCATCCGCTCGTCCCCAGGTACAAGGGCAGTATCCATGGTCCGCTTCTTCCGCGATTCAGGCCTCCCCTCCCGCCGATCCCGCGAGGCCGCCAGGCGCCGTCGCCGGAGCGATCGGGAGCGGGATCTGAAGCTCGAGTCGCTCGAACCGCGGCTGGCGCTGGCGGTCATGCCCGGGCTGCCCGACACGATCGCACCGGTGGTCCGGTCGGTCACGCTGCCGGCGGCGGGCACCTACGGCACCGATCGGGCGCTGTCGTTCAAGGTCAACTTCAACGAACCGGTGAAGGTGGTCGGCGACCAGAGCGCCGTCACGCTCCCTGTCGAAGTCGGCTACGCGATGCACGAAGCGCGGTACGTGTCGGGCAGCGGCACCAGATCGCTCACGTTCCGAATGACCGTCGCCGCGAATGACGTCGACACCGACGGGATCAGCCTGGGCAGAGTCAACTCGGCCGCCGTCCGCGACTTCGACTTCGCCGCCAATCAGATCCTGGACCGTGCGGGCAATCCGGCGAGCGACGTGATCCCGACTGTGAACTCAAGCCGCATCCGCGTGGACGCCACCGGCCCCGTGGTCACCTCCTCCGGAGACTTTTCCACGAAGGGCCAGCAGGTCTCGCTGAAGGTGACCTTCGACGGACCTGTGACCGTCAAGGGGAAGCCGACCATCCCTGTTACGATCGGTGGGCAGGATCGGTCGCTCACGTACGCCTTCGGCTCGGGCACGAAGACGCTCACGTTCGCCGTCACACTCCCCCGACGCGCGTCGGCGGCGAATCCCGCGTTTCGCGGCACGAATGGCCTCCCCGGAGAAGTGATCGTCCTGCCTGCGGGCGCCGACCTCAAGGATCGCTTCGGCAACAGCGTCACGGCCGTCGGCGGCAACTTCGGGAAGACCTTCACCCATGCGGGCAGCCGCGTCGTCGTGATCGGCACCCACTTCGAGAAGCTCACGTTCGGGGAGAGCGACAGCCTCTCGCAGGACGACCTCAACACGATCCTCAACGACGAGCAGCAGGGCTTTCTAAACGACGGCGACGCCGAATACCTGAAGGACTACGCGCCGCCGGTGTTCAGGTCGGCGAAGAACGAGGTCGATCTCTACCGGGTGGCCTACCGGTCCACGATTCCGGAGCAGGGCAACCGCCCCACCGTGGCCTACGGTCTGGTGGCGATTCCCAAGGGGGCGACAGGCGCCTTGCCGCTGGTCTCCTACCAGCACGGTGAGCTGCTCCTCAAGGAGTCGGCTCCCTCCCAGGCCTTCTCCTGGGATAAGACCGACGACACGACGCCGGTCCGATACGGACTCACCCAGAAGCAGCTCTATGACTCCGCCTACGAGACTCGGCTCAACGTCGCCCAGTTCGCCGGGAATGGCTATGCGGTGATCGCCGCCGACTCGTTTGGGCTGGGCAACTCGGTCGAGCTCGACAGCTTCCTGGCCAAGCAGAGCGGCCAGCAGGCTCTTCTCGACATGCACGCGGCCTCGCAGAAGCTGCTCCAGAGCCTGGGACTGACCGCCGACAAGCTCTTCTTGAACGGCTGGTCGACCGGCGGGCTCGCCACGATCGCCTTCCAGGAGGCGCTCGAGGCCAAGGGCGTGAAGATCGACGGCGTCTCGACGGCGGCTGCGCCCTCCGACCTCGAGATGTTCGTCAACCGGATGATCTTCAATCCGCGGCCGTATTCCGACACGACCGTGCCGGATGGCCCGTGGAATGTGGCGATTCCGCAGCTGGCAGCCTTCTCGCTCGGGGCCTATGGCCGGAAGCCCGGCGCGGCCCTCGAACTCTTCGGCGGCAACTACGACTTCGCGCGGAAGTTCTTCATGCGGGAGTTCGAGACGCTGCCTGAGTTCACGTTCCAAGAGGACATCCGTAACGACAGGGTGCCCGTCATGACGATGGACGGCGTTACCCGTTCGGCGGCGCCAGCGCAGTTCATTGCCGAGCGCCTCGGACAGGATGCAAGCGCCTTCTCGAGGACGGCGTTTGCGGGCCTCATTCGCGACGCGGGAGTCGGATCCACCGGTCTCGCGAGCGACATGCACACCTACTACGGCCTCGCCGACGAGATCGTGCCCGAGTCAATGGCGACCATCCTCGACACGCGGCAGACCGCCACCTTCGGCAAGACGAACCTCCAGCTCGTGCCGCTCGACGATGCCAGCCACCGAGGCACCTTGCTCAACGCCGCGTTCAGCCAGCTTCGCTGGTTCGATATCCAGCGCGGCGCCATCCCGTCGGGGATCGTGGGCTCGGTCAACCCCGTCACCGGAGTCCCTGCGGCCGTCGAGAATCTCGTCGCGACGCCGGCGGGCACCGGAGAGCTCCTCCTCGAGTGGTCACCGTCGGCCGGAGCGACCTTCTACGACGTCTACGTCAACGGCCAGAAGACGATCACGGCGGGTACGCCGCTCTGGTTCTTCGACAAACTCGATCCGCTTGTCAGCTACACGTTCAGCATTGTGCCGAGAAACGCCTCAGGCAGCGGGCCGGAGACCAAGGTCACGTTCGGATCTGCGAGAGTGGATCTGTCCGGTCCACGGGATGTAACTGTCGGCCTGGACGGTGCCATCTGGGTTGGCCACAACGGCGGGAGAGCTGATGACACAGGCTTCGTCCAGCGTATTGTGAACAACACGGACGGAACATGGACCGCCCAGCCTGAAATTCCGCTGAATGGCCGTACGGAAGGTATGACCACGGGCATTGACGGGGCGATCTGGGTTGGGACTTTTTCGAAGACCCTTCAACGAATCGTAGAACAGAACGACGGAAATTGGGTCGTTGAAGAGCCGGCGATTAGCCTCGGCTTTGTTCCAAACGCTCTGACCACTGGCAAAGACGGTTCGATCTGGGCCACAGGTGGCGACTATTTTGGGTCTGGCACCGTCAGGCGCATCGTGAACCAAAACGGGACGTGGGTCGTTCAGGAGCCAGAAATTCTGGTCGACAACTGGCCCTGGGACCTGACTACCGACAAAGAAGGGGCGATCTGGGTCTCCAGCTATAGATACAGCACCGTCCAGCGTATCGTGGAGGGTGCCGATGGGAGCTGGTTCGTTCAACGGTTTGGTAACGATCCTTCGATCAAGGTCGACAACGGCCCCCAGAGCCTGATCACCGGGCTCGATGGATCGATCTGGGTGGGGGCCGCTGACTGGGGTTCCGTTCAGCAAATTGTGAACGAGAATGGCACATGGTTCGTGAAAGGAGCAGCGATCGGAGTCGGCAAAAGCCCGACGGATCTGACCGCTGGAAAGGACGGATCGATCTGGGTTGGCGAGTACGTATCGGGAACGGTTCGGCGCCTCACGAACGATCGCGGAACATGGGCCCTTCGTGGCAACCCGATTTACGTTGACGGAAAAGTTAAACAACTTAAATGTCTGACCACCGGCCTCGACGGTTCAATCTGGGTAACAGCAAGTGATGTACAGCAGATCTGGACCAATCCAGCCGCCCCGATCGACCTAAAGGTCACCCCCGGCCCGCACGAAGGCATGGCCACGCTTTCTTGGAAGGCGCCCGCGGCCAACGGTGGCACGCCAGTGACGTCCTACACGGTGACGGCCCGTCAGGGAGCCACGATCAGAAGCTTCCCGAACTGGGACGACACCGCGTATCGGGTCACTGGGCTCGATGTCAGCAAGGGCCCGGTCTACTTCACCGTTGCCGCCAACAACTTTGTCGGCACGAGCCCCGTCGCCACGCTGCTCATGGGGCAGGACGGCCGGGTGATCGACACCACG
>Ga0209188_1002828_pt1 | contig 12442 bp, 12 predicted proteins | sample C_130625_EF_Meta_FD_187307 | JGI IMG/M metagenome (GOLD analysis project Ga0209188, IMG submission 187307) | Freshwater microbial communities from Lake Croche, Canada to study carbon cycling - C_130625_EF_MetaG (SPAdes) (version 2) | ecosystem: Environmental > Aquatic > Freshwater > Lake...
CACCAGCGCCTACGTTAATGAAATTCTGCCAATCCATGACTTACTCCGGATATTTTTTAAATGGTGAACATTGAATAGCAACTAGCTTTTTACCATTAACGGTTTCACCTAACAATTTGTATCCAAAAATAATTTCCACGCATCGGTCTTTGTAAAAATAAACTTGCGCCCTTAGCAACCAGCCAATGTCACCATCATCATTGCATACTTTCCAAAAACTGCAAACGTTCTTGCCAGACTTCCATTGATCGTCATTGTCTTTGGTATATAGAGCGAACGTGCCTTTGTCGGCATAGCCCCACTTAGCACCAAAGCCGTATGCTGCGTTGCGCCACAACCAAAACACTCGACTAACGTAACGCAACCAGTAATGATTGTCGTAATACGCTTGATCGTATTTAAGTTTTAACGGGCTTGGATAATCACCGTACCACCACTCGTCAAGAGGTGCGTCTGAAGATTGCCAAATACGCAAACTAGGAATAAGGAACTCACGCAACTTGCCAGGATACAACGAGGGAAACCCTGTTGTTTCAGATTCCTCTGCGTGAACAATAAACAACGCTAAAAATGGCGCAAGCGGAAACGCTAAGATAGTTAATCCAATCAGGCCAACCGATTTAACAAACCATATTGCGACAGATTTAAGCATTTTCTATCCATGATTTAGTTAACTCATCCCAAGCATATGATTTACCGTCATCAGGCATTGCAACTGGCGCTTTCCACAAATAATCAGCAGTTAACGTCCAACTAAGGTAAGGTTGCGGCGAGTAAAACACATCTTTAGCGGCATCATATGTATAACCAATGCCTGCGTAATTACCACGCAAAGGTGTGCCGCCTTTAGTGTGTACACCGCCGTGTGTGTTGTATGAAGTTTGCAACCATGTGCCAGGACTTGAATCTACGAATGTGTCAAAGAATTCAGGCTCTGCAACGATTACTTGCGTCACTTTCCCGTCTACTACTTTTGCAAAATGTCCCATGATTATCCTTATGCGCTGTATGTGCCAGACGATGTAAAAGTGTGGATTGTGTTGCCACCTGAACTTGTCACTGTACCGCCCGTGCCACGTTGACTTCCTGCGTAGCTAATGATTACTACGCCAGAGCCGCCTGCACCACCTGCATTACTTGAAACATTACCAGATGAACCACCACCGCCGCCACCTCTGTTTGCTGAACCTGCTGTTCCAGCGGAAACGCCGCTACCTTGACCGCCAGCACCGCCACCACCTGCTCCACCAGCACCACCAGCCGTATCTCCAGAACCACCACCGCCGCCACCATACGTGACGCTGCTGCCACTAATGCTGTTTGCAGACCCCGCACCGCCTGCTGCGCCTACTGTTCCGCTGGAATTTCCACCAACAGCACTTGCACCACCACCGCCACCTGTACTTGATACCGCACCTGTACCACCAGCAAAACCTTGTCCAGAAGTAGCTGCACCGCCAGCTGCATTTGCACCGCCACCGCCAGAACCGCCTGCGCCACCCGTTGGATTTGTAATTGCATTTCCGCCATAACCACCACCAATTGCCGTGGCAATACTGCTTATAACAGAACTTGCACCCTGCACTCCGTTATTATTTCCTGCAACCCCACCAGCACCACCAGCACCAACAGTAATGGTATATGCCGTACCAGAAGACAAAGTAATTGAAGATGCAAGCAACCCACCAGCACCGCCACCGCCGCCACTAGAAACGGCAGCGTTAGAACTACCCCCTCCACCGCCACCCGCCACAACAAGGTAATTAACCGTATATCCAGCAGGCTGAGTAAATTGCTGCCATTGCGAAGTTGATGGGTCATACCACTCAGGATTACCCGTTGTGGAATTTGCACGGATTTCACCAAACGCACCTGCTGGTCGTTGCCCTGTAGTGCCAACTGGCATTTTCCATGCGCCTGTACCTGTGCTTAATAATTGAATTCCTGCGCCTGATAGCGTTAAAACACCGCTAATTGTCAAGTTTGTAAATGTCGTTGCCGACACACCAACCACTTGAAATTGCGTACCGTCGTAGACAATAACAAACAAATAGTTTGCATTTATATCACCAGCTGCTAACGCCGTATTGCCATTTTTAGTAATAGACTTTGCGCCTAACGAACTAATGTTGATTGTCACCGCACCAGTATTTGTATTGGCTGCAACAAACGCAAACATTTGACCAGATGCGTATGCAGTCAATGACGGGCTGACAGTCGCTGTAATCGTGTCTGTTCCTGCTACTGTTAAGAACGAGCCAAACGAATTTTGCACTTGTGCAATGTTTGCAGAATCAGTCGCTGCCGAACCCGCACTCAATCCTGTGAACTTAAAAGTTCCCATAGGGAGATTGGCTGTCGGTGTCGTTTGACCGTCTTTAGTCAAAGCAGTCGATAGGCCGGTAGCCAAATCAGCGGTCAGCGCATTAAACGCTGTCGATGAGATGACTGTGCCTGTGACAACTGGCTGACCAGCTGAGTTAATTACAAATGTACCGCTGCCGTTATAGCTCATTGATTACCTCTTATTGTTGACCAACTTGGGGATTAGTCAAAAGCCCCGCATAAATGGATGCCGGAACTACTCGTTCACCGAGAGAAAAGCCTGGCACTTTAGTTGATAATGCTTTGCCCATGTCTAATGCTCGTTGTTGCTCTGCTGAGTTTAACGTTCCTTGCATCATTTTTTTAGCAAACGGGATGGCAAGAGTTGCACCAACACCAAACCCGCTCAAGCCCGTAGCAGATGCAAGCAAATCAATACCAGCACCAAGCACCAAAGCGCCAGAGTTGCTATTGTTAACTGCCGAGCCTTTAGGCTGTACGGTTGTATATTCAGCAACACGGCCTAAACGCTTTAATTCACCAATTTCTTCAGGCGTAAAAAACAAAGCTAATTTTTTATCGCCAATTTCTTTAAGCGTTTTGTTATACGTTGCAGCGCCAAATGTCCCAACCTCGTCTGATCTGCCGCCTAATGCTCGATCTTTCAAATGCGTCAAAATAGCCGACTTTGTAGCTGCTGGATCGCCTGATTTAGCAACTGATGCTGCGTCTGCAACGTCACCATTAAGCACAAACTTGCGTACAAACTGGTCAGGCTGCATCCCATCAACGGTTTGTTCAATCGGTTTGGTTGATTCTTGCCAATTCATGCGTTCACGATGGCTTGCCCGTGCTTTGTTTAATGCCGCCAACAGTTCACCAGATTGAACGTCTTGCGTTTGCAAGAACTTGCCACCGGCCTCTGTCACCAACTGATTGCCACCAAACTCTGTTTTAACTGGTTTAATTTCTGTGTTATCAATGGCTTGACGCACTAAACTTAAAGCGTTTTTTGTATTTCCATTTGCACCACGTTGCGCTGTTGCAATCATGGTCATCAATGTATCAAGAGCATTGGTATCAAACGGCACAGGAAACGTTTTACCGTTGATTGTTGTTTGACCGGCGCTTAACTCGTTCAACATTGACCGAATTTCAGGTGGTAAAAATGCATTAGCGTTTGATTTTGCCAACAATGTATCAATGTTGTTAAGCAAATCTGCACGATTTAATGGCGTTGTTCCACCTGGTAACGCACTTGCCTCGTCATACAACTTAGACGTAGCTGCTTTCTTTGCGGCATCTTCTGCGGCAATTTTTGTCGCACTTGCCTCGCCTGCCTCCATCAAATACGGCGCTTGTACGTTACCCGCACCTCTTGCGTTTAAAGCATCAATCAATGCTTTATTGTTTGCCGCTTGTACATTGCCCAATGTTTGTAAGTTTGGGTCTGCCGAATTCATGCCTGTTTTGGCTAAATTTTGCTCTAACGTGATTTGCCGTGGATCAAGCGTAATCATGCCTTTGGTTGGCGTTGTACCCTCAACCATGCGGAAATCAAGCAATCGACGCATTGCATCGCCGCCCAAATCCCCGCCGGTGCGCAAAGCATTTGCAACGTCTGCGGTCAACGACTTGCGTACTTGGTCTGGCAATCGAGTGAAATCAATACCTGACTGACCGAGCTTTAAAGTAATAATTTGATCGACTTCAGCAGGGCTTGGAATTGCAGCGTCAGGGTTTAGCTTGCCAGTTAAACTTGGCGCTACCTTTTGACCGGCAGACGTAAGCAAAGACTTTGCCCCACTATATCCCGCAGGCGCAACAATACCACCCGCCAAGCCTGCAAAAAATTGTTGTAACGGATCGCCGCCTGATTCTTTTGTTAACCCGCTGCCATACCCTGCGCCAGCAGCCGAGCCATATTGCAACATTGGGTTAGATGCCAATTGATTAGCAACGTTGCTTGTGATGCCGGTTGTATTTTTAGCAAGCGCCGCAGCACCGGATACCATTGGGATTGTTGATGCCATTGAAGTAGTAATGTCACCCACAACTTGTTCGCTAGGCAATACGTTGGCTAAACCTGTCCGAGTGTCCATAACAGACGTTTCTTTAGGTTTAGGCAATCCAAGCAGATCAGCTAGTTTTTGACCATACGTTGACATTGATGCTGCTGGTGGCCCGCCGGCAAGTTGTGAAATTGCGCTAACACCCATCCGCATAGGTTCTAAAGGCAACCCTAACGTGTTTGCTGCACCTTCAATAGCATACCGGCCTGTCAACCCAACTTGTCGGGGAAAGTCTTTAACCGCCGACATAATGCTTTCACCCGTAGACTTTTCGGGTGGCGCAGGCGGTGGCGTTTGGGCATGAAACGTATTAGCAAGTTTCCAAGCCTCTGCCTCGTCTTTGGCATCTACTTCGTAAACTTCTTTGCCAATCTTTACTTCAAAGGTGGCTGTTGTCATTTTGGAGTAATCCTACGAACAGAGCCTGGCGGTGGTGCGCTTGGTGTTGGTGCGTATTTTTCGTTTAACTCAATAACCGTATTTAACGCTTTCATGCGAGTTTGATACGGTCTATTTGGATTTGCAACTTCAGCTGCCATTTGTTGATACAAAATACTGTCTGCGTTACTTTGTGGCCCTTCCATGCGAGGCTGTGCTAACGTCAGCTGCCCACCAAGAACCCGCAATTGTGCATCCGCAGCAGATTTGTCTGTTGGAATTCCCGCAGCATCAGTTGCCATTGTGAACAAATTACTAATAATGCCAGACGATGCTTTTGGCAATACTAATTCAGCCCTTCTTGCTACATCAAGAACCGTATTTCCTTGTTGAGCTTTTGTATCAACTTGGGAAATTGCAGGCGTACCTTTTTCAGCTTGCGTTACAAGTTGTGATCTTGGAATCAAAACTTTAGCGCCAGTTCCTTTTGGATCGGGAACGCTTACAAGATCAAGTTCAGCTTCAGCTTGTCCCGTAGATTTTGCAACCATGCCTTTAAATTTAGCGGTCAATTCCGCTGCTTCTGCAATTGGAACGGCAGTCAGTTTGCCATCAATCCTCACGTTTACCGTGTTTTCCGCAGGGACTGGCGCAGTTTGTGTTGGTTCTTTTCCAGGTACAAGAACTGTTGCATTAGGGGCAAACGATTGTGTAGTTTCTTTTGCAATCAAAGCATCATACAAAGGACGATCAGGATGATCTTTAGGTAAAGCATCCCTTGCCGCAATAAATTTGGCCAGTGTTGTTTCTTCACTTTTAGGCACAACACCTTCAACTCTTGCAATTTTTCCATTTGGGCCTGTTTGAAAGAAAAATTGTTTTCCAGTAACAGGATCAACCCCAATTTGTGCAGCACCGTGTGGCATATTAACAACCGTATTATTAGGTGGCGGTCTTTTTGCTAACGATTGTTCAATTTGATAATCTTTCATCGTGCCTTTATAACCCTGCTGTTGGGCAAGGCGATATTCAGCCAATGGGCCTGAATTTTGTTTTTCTAAACTCTCGTACATCAACTTAGCAACTGGCGAAGCATACGGGTTTTGACCCATCATTATTTCAACTAATTTTTTATTTTTTTCTTCATTAGTTAATTGCATAGCTGGTTGTGCAGGAATTGCCGCTTGTGGTGCAACGGCAGGCTGATACGCCACAGCAGGCGTTTCTACGTTGCCCGACGGTGCAACTCGTAAGTTTGGATTGTCCTCGTAATCTGCGCCCATAGGTTTAAATGACGTAGCCGGTTGTGCAGGGATTTCAGGCATACCCATTACCGCAGCACGACCTTGTGTAGCGGGACGATCTTGCAAGCCTGACAACATCTGTTGCGCTTCAGTTTTGGCTTCTTGATTTAATTTAATACGCTCTTCATCGCCCGTTCCTTTTGCGCCCATGTACGCTTGCAGCACTTTAGCAAGTCCTGATAATGGGCTAATAGGCGCTTGAATGCCGTTGTAACTTTGAATATCAATAGGCTGAAAAGCCTGTTGTTGCATAATCTGCGCTAACTTTTCGTTGCGCTGAATCGCCGCTAATCGAGTGTTGTAGTCTAAATCCATGACTTACCCCGTGTAATTGTTTGCAGTTTGCATTGGCGCTTGAGCATTGGGCGCATCAAACATACCGCCAGTTTGCGCTTGACCAAGTTTCATCCGAGCAATGTAATCTTGCATATCTTGCATTTGATTCTGTTTTTGCATTTGACCGTATTGGCTCATGGCGTTTTGTGCGCCAGCCATTGGGTTTTGAGATTGCGGCATTTGACCCATATCTTGACCTTGCAACTGCGTAGGTTGACTTTGCTGTTGCAACATTTGAGCCATTTTTTGCTGCGGAGTCATGTTGACATATTGGTTAAGCATCGCAATCCCTTAATAATTCTAAAGTAGGTAACAAAGCAGACTTTAATGCCGCCATGTTTATTTTATATTTTTCATGCAAATTTGGGTGTTTTTCTTTCATCCATGCCACTCGATCCGCTGAGTGCGCCAAATACGCTGTGCAATCGTAACAATCAAGGCTTGAATGGTTGATTGCATAATGTTCTGGTAACTGACATTGAGTCCGTAAAAACGCCAAAACTTCTTCTTTAGTCCATGTTTCTATTGGTTGAATGTAAGTCACACCATTAACTACCGACCCATGCCGAGCCGTGGATTTGTGGCTTTCATCAAGTCTTTGTCCACGAATCAAATGCGTAATGCCACGTTTAGCTATTGCTTCTGTCAAAGGTTGCCCTACGTTTGCCCAACAGCAATTTAAATAACTTTGCACTCGTATTGATTTATCGCCTGCAAACTGCATACCTTCCAAACTATGGTCAACCGGCACAACGTCGCTTGGGTAGCCATAAAACTTAATTTGTTGCTCTTGATCTGACTTTACTTCAATAAATTCGACCGCATCAGACCTTACTTGGTCAACAATCTCCATGGTTTCAGGATAAGCCTTACCAGTATTTGCCCAAAAGACAATTGGATTTTTTTCACGGTACAAAAACCAACACGCTAAAGAATCTTTTCCACCCGAAAAAGCTAAACCTAACATTAAAAATACATCGCTGCCATGCCGCCCAATGAGGTCAGGCCTTGCATGGTAGAGTTGTTACCCGCTTGTTGAATGCCGTAATTTTGCATATTTGCTTGCCCTTGCGCTTGTGTGCCTGCAAAGGTTGGCGCTGGTGCAACTTGTGCGCCTTGATAGCCTTGGAATTGCGGCAATTGAATCTGTGAGCCGCCCATAAGACCAAGAATCTCATTTAACGGTTGCGCCCGTAGTGCTGATTGTTGCGCTAAAGATTGTTGTACGGCTTGGTTATTAAATTGTGCGTTGTTTAAGTTTTGACCGTATAACTGTTGTTGTGCGGCATTAGTAAATTGACCTGCGCCTAAATTTTGATTGTACTGTTGTGATTGAGCCGCATTATTGGCTTGTTGAGATGCCAAAGCCTGATTAAAGTTTTGACCAACAGCTGAGTTATACAATTGATCCGCAGTAACACCTTGACCAAAGTTTTGTGCAATAGCTTGGTTTTGTAACTGATTAGCCGTAATACCTTGACCAAAGTTTTGACTGACCGCTTGGTTATACAGTCCCGCACCCGCTAACTGCGCTTGATTGCCAAACGTTCCTGTTGTGTTTAGCTCATTTAAACCTTGCTGACGAGCCGCCATGTCAAGGTTAATGCCTTGCAAAGCCGCTTGGCTATACAAATCATTTTTGCTCATTTCACGGTTACGCATTGCTGCATCGTAAGCTTGTGTGCCAGGCGCCAAACCTTGGTTGGCCAATGCTTGTTTAAATGATGTATCACCCGCTTGAATCGTAGGATCAAGCCTAGACAAAATAGCCTGTTGTGCGTTTACGCCTGCGTTTGTTGGCATTTGCGTCAAATTGCTTGTATCTAATGATGTTTGCAACGGCACATAGCCTTGTGCTAAACCATAAGTATTGGCATTAACGTCACCGCTTGCCAAGCCATAAGTATTTGCTTGAGTGTTTGCTCTAGCCAAACCATAAATATCGGCTTTTAAACCAGTTTGCACATCTGAAACACCTACAGGGTTATATCCAGCAATACTTGATTGAACGTTACCAGATGGCGCAACGGTATTTTGAATAGGCGCTAAATTTGGATTAAACGATTGATTTAATACATTTTGTGCATTGGTGGCGCCAGTCTGACCAAGATTGGCCAAAGCAGTTTGAACCCGCATCTGAGCGTCAAGGGTCTGTTGCGCTTGTGGAGTCAAAGTTTGTGTAACTGTTGGAATTCCACCATTGGTCATAAACCCTTCACGGGTCGGTGCAGCACCTCGTTTTGCATTAGCAGCGTCATAACCAGCTTGATCAAAATAACTAGCGCCAGTTGTAGTATCCCCATTGGGATCACCTGCTCGCATATATTGATTACGGTCTACATTGTTAGCGTTGTATTTAGCCAACGCTGTGTCATACCCAGATTGATCAAACGTAGGGGACGAATAGCTAACCGTTTGATTACCAAACGGAGTGTACATATTTGGGTTAGACATTAAATTGGATTGTTTTGCAGCAGTAAGGTTGTCTTGACCCTGTTGTTTAGCTGCGCCGACATAATCCGGTGCTGGTGGTGCTGATGCTGACTTACCCATTTTTTACCCCTAGAAATCGACACTTTTCCCGTGCCAATGTCAAAAATATAATATCGCCATCCGGTGTTGCGTCTTTAACCCTTGCTTCTTCAACAAAACCCATTTTAATAACTAATTTTAGGCTTTTTGCATGGGTACTACTCACCGGCACAATAATCTTTTTTACCTTACAAAACTCAAAAGGGTAACTAAATATTGCTTTTAAATACCCTTTTGTAATGCGTCCTTCAATTGCTATGTGACACACAATTGAAACTTTGTTCCAATTCTCGTAAATTACGCCTGCAATAATTTGACCGTCATGCTCTAAACCTATTGCCTGCGACCCTTCTGCAAAATATTTACCCTGTACTCGTTCTGCTACCCAATGCCCTATAGCATCGCCCTGGACTATATGCCAGCCCACCCTTGTTGGTACACAATATCGGTCGATGCCCATAAAATGGTTGTCCCCTGAGATGCAGATTTAAACTGTGTTGCAGCGCAATAACCGATCCCCGTGACGCCTTGCCAGTTATTAGTAATGACCGTATCTGTTGCCCAATATCCTACATCCCATAATGCAACGTCCCATTTGGCAGCAACTTGCGGGCTAAAACTTAACGCCGCCGTTGTATTCGACAAATCAAAATCCATGTTTAAGCCAATGAAAATTGACGGAGTGCCGTTTGTAAAGATTGACGGTCTAGCGCGAGTAAAATACTTTTTGTAGCCACGAGCATCAAAGTAGTTAAACGCTTGCAATGCGTAGCCGTTAATGTCGCTCGTGTCATCAGCGTAATTGTCATCCCACGCATGGGCAACAAATCCATTGCCGCCCCAATATGGTTCGTTTTGGAATATTGTCCAACAGTTTGCCGCTTGACCCTTAAAGTTGCACCAAGCTTTAGTAATGTTATTCATCACATACTGTTCTTGGTTGCCTTCTGACACAGGAACATTAACTGTCAAAGCGTTGTGTTTAGGGTCAAAGCTAATGTCCCAACCAAAATTATCGCCATATGATTGCGTGGCAGCTGAAAATGCGCCTTGAATCTTATCCGATAACGCAATACGTGGGTCAAGCCGTGAGGATTGCAAACTTGCTGCAAGTGGATACAAACCGTTGTAAGTGAGGATAATAATGTCCCCGCCGTATTTCATTAAGCATCGTTTACCAACAGGCTTACCAATGCGCCAAACGCCCACCAGCGCAAACTTAGTAATGTCTGTAGGGTCAGTACCTGAATAGACAATAACCTCGCCATTGGACGTTATAAACACAAGGTTATCGTCAACGCCATAACCTGCGTCAATTGTCCATGTGCCGACCGCAACTAAATATCCGCCCAACTGAGCTACTGAACTCATGTCAATAGCGTTAGCTGCGCCTTGAATGGACAGCGTTGGCAAATACCACGCTTTTAACGTTGAGGCTTGCGTAAACCATAATTGATTTTTAAACGTGGTGACATTGTTAAACGTGCTTGCCGTAACACCCGTAATCGTTGGGTTTGTCCATGTTGATCCGTTATAAAGCAATGGCGCATCAATACCATTTACCGCATATAAGTAACCACCGGCTGGCGTTGTAACGTTGGTGTATTCCCACTTCGCGTTAGTTAATCCAGTCTTGACAGCCGCGCCCACTGCGCCGCCAAGCGTACAGTCATATATAGATGTACCCGCAATGGCAAATAACTTGTCTGTTGCACCACTTGAATAGCCCATAAGCGTATGGACTTGCGTGGGGATGCCGGTGGAATACTTGCTGTATCCTCCACGCAAAACCACATTATTGACTGTGGGAAATAAGTTGGTTAACTGGACAGCATCGAGCGTATCCATGTTTGCAATGGAATCTCGCACGTTCCAACCACCAATAGGCGCTGGCAACGACTGAACACGAGCCGCCGCACCTTGAACAAGTCGGCTTGCCATTAGTTTGTCCCGTAACCAGTATCAGGAATGTTGTCGTAACCGATCAGCACTGTACCTGGTCGAGGTGCAAACGACAAGTTAGCCGCTGACATATCTTGCGCTTGCACAATTTGAAATTCTTCCAAATAGTTGCGGTACATTGCCGTGGTATCAAAGCCTTTAGCTTCAAAATACTTAAGCTTTGTAGCCAATACCATTAAGCGATCAGGGTAGATACACGTATCGCTATCCGCTGTAAAAGAATTTTTAACCGTACCTGTGTCAGACAATGCCCAACCTTCAGAACGGTACTCGTAACCAAGCAATTCGTTTGTAGAAACGCCAGGCCAAATTTGAAAGTATTTACCTAATAAACGGTAACGAATCCGTGGGCCGGTCGAGATAAACCCAGATAATAGCCATTCCCATTGTTGAGGGGATTCTGGCCCAAGCATTTCCCAATGTTTAGATTTGTCCCAATGCGTGCGTGGCACGGTTGAACTGTAATCCGCAGGCAAAGAATACTTCACCTTTTCAAAAGTGATCGTAGCCCCTGTATACGTGCCTGTAGATGGCAAATTGACTGTTACTTGCGTGGCTGAATCAACCGACTCAATGTAGCAAGCATTAGAGATACCATTACCTACAACCTGATACGTTGTATCAAGCCCAGCAGTTGATGGGATACCTGTTATTGTGTATGTGTTTAGAGTTACGTTACCCGTTGTTTGGGTATAGACCGTGGTGAATGTGTATTGCTTTGTTAATTGCCGCCAGTCATGCTTTCTTAAAAACTCATAACCGGCAGCGTTCATTAACGCCAAGATTTGAATAACATCTTGGTTTGTATTTCCTGCCACAGTAGTTGGCGTTGATACCCCAAGCTCGTTAGTGACTTGGGTTACTAGCTGTAGCATCGAACTTGACATTTATTCCTCGTTTTTTGGCCTCCCAACCTTCTTGGTCTGTAACTGAGCCATCAAAGCCGCCATTTGCTCTTTTACTTCAGCAAGTTCTTTCTTTGTTTGTTCAATTTCAGTTTGGCTAGAAGATTGGTTTTTAACTGCTAAATAACGCCTTGCCATTTCTCGCAAACCTACCGCACCCATGCCAATACGTTGCAATTGACTATCGGAGGCTGTAGCAACTTGTTCAACAGTCTGAAACTTAAAGATTTGCAATTCTGCCATCTGCATATCGTTAAAGTTTTCAGGATCGTCTTTTACCCATTGCGTCAAAGGCACACCAATAACTTCTGCATTATTGTTTTGCATCTGAAAGTGCAACCATTGGCGAGGGAAACGTTGTTTATGATCGTCCCGAACGGGTTGATCAATGATTGTCGTTTTATCGCCTGGCACTATGATTCTAACAAACGGCTTTTCTTTGTACGGCTCTTTATCGTAAACATAGAACTCTACGTGTAGGTGAGAATCTGCGTTATGAATATCGCTGTCTAAAGCCAATTTATGCCCCTGTGATTGAAACCCATGTAGTTGCGGAAGTTGCTGCCAACAGAATTGTTTTTGCTGTTGCAACCGTTACGCTTGATGCAGCTGCGTTAATTGTGCTGCT
>Ga0209188_1002830_pt1 | contig 12429 bp, 13 predicted proteins | sample C_130625_EF_Meta_FD_187307 | JGI IMG/M metagenome (GOLD analysis project Ga0209188, IMG submission 187307) | Freshwater microbial communities from Lake Croche, Canada to study carbon cycling - C_130625_EF_MetaG (SPAdes) (version 2) | ecosystem: Environmental > Aquatic > Freshwater > Lake...
CTCTGTATTTACATTGGCGCATAGTATTTCTCTGGCACTCACATCTGCTAATTTATTTCTGCCTGATCCGAAAATTATTGAGCCATTAATTTCTTTTTCAATTGTAATTACAGCAGTTGGGAATATTATTTCTGATAATGTTGGAAAATCAAGACTTGTAATAATTTTTTTATTCGGACTTATTCATGGAATGGGCTTTGCAAGTGCACTTAAAGAAATTGGTATCCCGCAAAATAATTTTTTTATTGCTGTTTTGTTTTTTAATGTTGGGGTTGAAATGGGACAAGTGTTTGTAATTCTACTCGCCTATTTTTTAATTAGCAAATGGACATCAAAAAAGAGTTGGTACAAAGCTAGGGTTGTCTATCCTTTATCGTGCCTTATCGCATGTATTGCAATGTATTTAACATTTGTAAGACTGTATAATTAAAAGTCAAATACAAAATTCTTTTCTGGATTATTTAATTTGGTGCTTTTTCTTTTGTTATTAACGATAACATGGATTAAGCTCATTTGCTGCTCCGAATAGTCATAAAGAATGTCATCGTAAACGCAAATCCTTTTAGGCATATTCTTAATTCCGTCAATTTCAAAATAACTTTCTATACATTCTTCCACTTGTTCATAACCAATAAATTTCATTTTCTTTTTTGAACCATCTACTGAAATTGCGAGATGCTGCTGAATGTAATCATCTATTGTTTTTTCTATGAATACTTTGTCTTGAGGATGAAGCAAATCTATTTTATTTGATGTGTTTTTCTTCAAAAGCGTTTCGAAATCATTTGTAAAGATCTTGCAACTTATTTCTAAGCTTTTTGCTTTTGCGTTGTGCTCAATCTCTGTAACGCTTATGTATATTGGATGTAAGGCTTCGCTGCTCAAAAACAAAGGGTTAAAAATAAAGATTAGAAAAGCAAAAATTGATTGTTTCATTTAATAAAGAATTGATAATTTCAAGGATTATAAAGGTACATGTATAATTGAAAATTATGGTACAGGAGATTTTGTTCTATTTTGAATTGGGTTGGAGACATATTTTGAGTATTGATGCTATAGATCATCTGTTGTTTTTATTAACCCTTACTTGCATTTATTTGAAAGAAAAAAAATCTGTTATTTTAATTCTAATTACTGCGTTTACAATTGGTCACACCACAACATTAATCTTGTCGACTTTTGACCTAATAAAAATAAAATCGCAATGGGTTGAGTTTTTGATTGCGGTAACCATCGTTTTTTCTGCTCTGAATAGTTTGTTTTCATTAGGGTCATTAAAAAAATCAATGGTTATTAATTATTTCATTGCTGTTGGCTTTGGACTCATTCACGGATTAGGTTTTGCCAAAACAATTAAAATGATGCTCGCAAGCGAACAAACAATTTTCGTCCCACTCTTGGTTTTTAATATCGGACTAGAATTGGCTCAAATTGTAGTTATAAGCATTTTGTTACTTATAAGTATTTTGATGTTTAGACTTTTTAAAGTGGAAGAGAGAAACTGGACAATAATGATATTAGTCATTTCATTGATCTTGGGTTTGCGTTGGTGTTTTATTAGATGGCCTATTTAATGAAGTATATTTCCTTTAATTTTACAATCTAAATCAAATTCTTTATGCATAAATTTCTAATCGCAGTTATTTGCAGCACGCTTATATTCTTTTATTCATCTGCACAGGATATAAGAAACAATCCTGCAAGTAATCATGGTAATAGGTTCGAGCAGTTAGGTACTATTTTGCCTTCTCCAAACGAATATAGAACTGCAAGTGGGGCGCCGGGTTCAAAATATTGGCAACAACGATGTGATTATAATATCACTTGCGAACTAGATGAAAAAAACAGAGCCATAACTGGAAAAGAGGTTTTGACTTATTTTAATAATTCACCAGACGCTTTAAATTATTTGTGGTTACAGTTGGATGAAAATGAACATAGCGTGACTAATAATTCCGGATATCAAAGTAGTAATGGAATGCCCAATCAGCTTTCTCAATCAGATATTGACAGAATGCAAAACGTCAGGGACAAAGAATATGGAGATAAAATTCTTAGTATAACCGATGCTGTTGGTGTTGAATTGCCGTACACAATTAATAAGACAATGATGAGGGTTGAGCTGCCTAAGGTGTTGAACCCAGGACAACAATTTGTTTTTAAAATCGAGTGGAAATACAATATCATCGAGAGAACAAAATATGGAGGAAGAGGCGGTTTCGAATTCTTCCCTGAAGATGGAAACGATATTTTTACAATTACTCAATGGTTTCCTAGATTGTGTGTTTATAGCGATTTTCAAGGATGGCAAAATCATCAATTTGCTGGCTCAGGAGAGTTTGCATTAATTTTTGGAAACTATCAGGTATCAATGACCGTACCTGCTGATCACGTTGTGATGGCAACCGGTGAGTGTCAAAATTATCAACAAGTTTTAACTGCTGATCAATTCAAAAGATGGCAAGCAGCTCAAACAGGAAAAGATGTAACAGAGGTTGTTACTTTGCCAGAAGCAATATCAAAAGAAAAACAAAAGAGTACAGCCAAAAAAACTTGGGTATTTAAAGCCAATAATGTTCGTGATTTTGCATGGGGGAGTAGTAGGAAATTTGTATGGGATGCAATGCCTATATCGGTTGATGGGAAAAGAATTATGTGTATGAGTGCATATGGAAAAGAGGCCTATCCACTATATAGAAAATACAGCACTAAAGTAATAGCTCACACTATTAAATCTTATTCTAAATTCACTATTCCATATCCATACCCTGTAGCTCAAAGTATAGAAGCCGCTAACGGAATGGAATACCCTATGATATGTTTTAATTATGGAAGATGTGAAAAAGACGGCACCTATAGCGAATCTACAAAAAACGGAATGTTGGGAGTAGTTATACATGAGGTTGGGCATAATTTCTTTCCTATGATTATCAATAGTGATGAGCGTCAATGGACTTGGATGGATGAGGGGTTGAACACATTTGTAGAGTATTTAACGGAAGAATTATGGGACAATAAATTTCCAGTTGGAAGAGGCCCGGCTTATAAAATCGTAGATTATATGAAGTTGCCAAAAGATCAGCTGGAGCCTATTATGACAAATAGTGAAAATATTATTCAATTCGGACCAAACGCCTATTCGAAGCCGGCAACCGGATTGAATATTTTAAGAGAAACAATTATGGGCAGAAAGAACTTTGATTATGCTTTCAAAGAATATTGTAAAAGGTGGGCTTTTAAGCATCCCACACCTGCTGATTTTTTCAGAACAATGGAAGATGCGAGTGCAGAAGATTTAGATTGGTTTTGGAGAGCTTGGTTTTACAATACAGATCCAGTTGATATTTCACTAGATAGTGTGAAATGGTCTGTTGTAAATACTCAAGAACTAGATAAAAATAATACTGAATCTACCGTTACAAAAATTCCTGTGGCTAAACCTATTCAAAATGCTTATGAAGACATCTCGAAAATAAGAAACAGGCAAGATTCATCAATTATTTTTGCCACAGATGCTGATACTTCATTGCGTGATTTTTATTGGAAATATGATAGAGGATTTGTAAATATTGATACAACTGCATTTGAAGTAAGTACATCTGTAAATAATACTGATGTTTATTCAAAAGAAGAAATAGAAAACATTGCTGGTAAAAAAAGGTTGTATGAACTTTCTTTTAGCAACAAAGGAGGATTTGTAATGCCATTAATCATAGAATGGACTTATAAAGATGGAACAAAAGAAGTAGATAGGATTGGCGTTAATGTATGGCGCAAGAATGAAAATAAAGTAGTAAAAACCTTTTTGAAAGATATGGAGGTCGTTAATATTAAATTGGATCCCTATCGTGAAACAGCTGACATTGATGAGAAAAACAATGTTTGGCCTGTGGTTTCCGAGCCATCAAAATTTCAGCTGTTTAAGTCAAGAGGAGCTTCCCCTAGAGGGGCTTCAACCGGTAGAAACCCAATGCAGAAGGCATTGAAATAGAATAATTTTAATGCAAACACTCCTTTAATTAAGGAGGTTGCCAATAATAAATCGCAAATTCATGTCATTTTTAAATAAAATGACGTAGCTTTGCACTCCTTTAAAATATATCCAATGGCAAACAAAAGGGCTTTTGATATTGCTTTTGTAGGGTTGAAGCCTGGAGTTCATGAATTTGAATTTGAGTTGGATGATAAGTTCTTTGTTGAAAAAGGTGTTCAAGATTTTTCCAATGCTAATGCTCAAGTAAAAATGAGCTTGGAAAAAAACTCAGGATTCATGTTGTTGAAATTTGAAGTTGGAGGAAAAGCGGGCGTAACATGTGATAGATGTGGAAACAACCTGAACATTGATTTGTGGGATGAATTTAAAATGCTTGTCAAGTTGGTTGATAATCCAGAGGAAATGAATCAACAAGAGGAAGATCCAGATGTGTATTATATTCCACGCAATGAAAGTCATTTACATGTGGAAGAATGGTTGTATGAATTTGTGTTGTTAAGCATTCCATTTCAGAAATCTTGTAAAGAATCTGAATTAGGTGGTCCAAATTGTAATAAAGAGGTTTTAGAAAAGTTGAAGGAAATGGAAAAGCAACAATTAGAAAATAATTCCAATTCAATTTGGAAAGGTTTAGAAAAGTTTAAAGAAAATTAGTATCAAATAAAAATTAAAATTTACCGTTATGCCAAATCCAAAAAGGCGTCACTCGCAACAACGCAGCGCAAAAAGAAGAACACATTATAAAGCAACAGAAACTACATTGAGTAAAGATTCAACAACGGGCGAAATACACGTTCGTCATCGTGCTCATGTTAGCGAAGGGAAGTTGTTTTACAAAGGCAAATTGGTTGCTGAAAAAGCACCTTTAAAAGCTTAATTGTATTTTTTAAATCATTGATTCCAAAACTAGGATTGTAATTTCATTCCATGTTTTGGAATTTTTAGTTTGTTTTTTATGACTAAAATCGGTATCGACATGATGGGGGGCGACTTCGCTCCGTTAGAAGCTGTTCTTGGAGTAGTTTCATTTCTCAAGAACAACCCAGATGAATTTCATTTGGTTTTAATCGGTGATCAAGTACTTATACAACAACATTTATCCAATCAAAATATTGATTCTTCAAATTATAGCATATTACATGCAGAAGAAGTTATTTTAATGCACGAACATCCCACAAAAGCATTAAAAGAAAAACCGCAATCTTCTATTGCTAAAGGCTTTCATTTATTGGCTTCAGGTGAATTAGATGCATTTGTAAGCGCAGGCAATACAGGAGCTATGATGGTTGGTGCATTATTCACTATTAAAACAATTGAAGGTGTCATAAGACCTACTATTGGAGCATACATTCCTCGTGAAGATGGATCTTTAGGACTTTTATTAGATGTTGGTTTGAATTCAGATTGTAAACCAGAAAATTTAAATCAATTTGCAATTTTGGGATCGCTATTTGCAGAGCATATTTTAGGTATAAAATCGCCTAGGGTAGGGTTGGTAAATATTGGAGAAGAGGAGGGGAAGGGAAATCTTTTGTGTCAAAGCACTTATCCGTTACTGAAAGCTAATCAGCTAATAAACTTTGTCGGCAACATAGAAGGGAGAGATATTTTAATGAATAAAGCGGATGTGATGGTTTGTGATGGGTTTACAGGAAATGTTGTTTTAAAAATGGCAGAGAGCGTATACGATATAGTAAAAAAAAGAAACATAGAAGATGCGTATTTTAATAGGTTTAATTTTGAGATGTATGGCGGGGTTCCAGTGCTTGGGGTATCCAAGCCCGTTATAATTGGTCATGGCGTTTCTAAAGCAATGGCATTTGAAAATATGATTAAGATTTCTGCTAATATGTTAAAATTTGGTTTAATTAATAAAATGCAAGATGATATTTTTGTTTAGATAATTTAAAATTTTACATTCGGTTTTTAAAACAAGAATTATTATCAAAATCATCTACCGTGAAAAAATTTTTATTACTCGCAATTGCAATTGCTTCTTCCCTTTTCTTTATCATTAGTTGTAAAAAAGATTCTCCAAACAATAATAATACAAATACGACAGATTGTTCTGGAGTAAATATTTCAGTTTCAACCACAAAAGTTGATCCTGATTTTGGTCAAAAAAATGGATCGATTACCGTTACTGCTTCACCTGCCGGGACGTATACCTATAGTATTAACAGTGGGGCTTTTCAATCAAGTAATGTTTTTTCAGGTTTAGGTGCAGGAACATATGTTCTTGTTGCTAAAAATTCAACAGGTTGTTCTAGTGGTAAAAATTCAGTTACACTATCTTCTACAAATCCTTGTACAAATACTAATATTGTAATAAATGCAATTCCAACTGCAGTAATTCCATGTCCAAATACTCTAGGAAGTATTACAGTGAATGCATCAGGGTCTACTGGCTTTACTTATAACAAAAATGGTGGTTCTTATCAATCAAGCAACCTTTTCTCTAGCTTAACTGCAGGGACTTATACAATTGGTGTAAAAGATGTAAATGGTTGCACAAATACTGCAACTGTAACCGTAGGCACTGCAGCAGCAGGACCATTGTTTACAGCAGTTAAAAATAATATCATCGTCCCTTCATGTGTTAGGTGTCATGGTAATAGCGGAGGATGTAATTTAAATTCCGATTGTAATATTGTTTCTTATGCAAATAGAATTAACGTTAGATGTGTTACTCAGGCAACTACAAATCCAATGCCACCAAGTGGTGCGCCAAGTGCTACATTGAGAACTCAGATAACTAATTGGATTAATGCTGGAGGAAGATATACAGACTAAATTTATTTATTAAATAATAGAGCCCATTGTAATTTCAATTTTAAAAACAATAAAAAATGAAAATCGTAAAATTAAGTTTGGCAATTTCTTTCTTTGTCTCAATTTTTCTTTTAGTTAGTTGTAAGAATGATAAAGAAGATATTATTTATGGCAATCAGGATTGTTCTGATTCAACAAAAACAGCAGGAGGTAAATTTCTGTTAGTTGATTCGCTTGTTCAACAAAAATGCGTTTCTTGCCATAGTGATGGAGGTACTTCGCCAAACTTAAATTCAAAATGTAATGTGGTGAATTATTGGGAAAGCATAAATAGAGTTTGTGTTATTAATAAAACAATGCCAAAGGCTGGCCCTTTAAGTTCAAGTGATCAACAATTAATAACGGATTGGGTTAATGCTGGTCATTTGTATACCAATTAATTAAATGGTTTGAAAAATATAAAAAAAGTATTGATTTATTGTTTAGGTTTGGTTGCCATTGCAGGTTCTATTATTTTCTACATAGCCACCAAGAAGCCTCTAACGGGTTCGGATAATCCCGCTGTTATAATTTTAAAAGCAGATGAATTTAATAACGAGCTCGTAAAAAATCACAAGCAGTTTGATTCTCTTTATTCTAATAAAAACATTGGAATTAGCGGTTTAATTAAAGAATTATCTGATGATCATGTATTTATTAATGGCGGAGATGAGTTTTCAATTAATTGTAGTTTTGACAGCTCTAATTTTCAAGCAGTAATAAAGTCTTACAAAGTTGGAGATTCAATCAATCTTAAGGGAATATATTCTGGCTCAACTGGATTTGATAATCAAGCTTCAACCGATGGGTTAGATATGATTGGAAATGAAAAGTCAGCCGAGTTGAAAACATGTGGTCTTAATCGTTAGTTAATCATAATAATCATTAAAAAAACTTTCAAATGAAAAAAATTGTAAGCTTACTCGCAGTTGTTTTTTTACTACATTCTGCTTGGGCACAAAAAATATATTCCTCCAAAACTGGTCAAGCTTGGTTTGATGCAGGAACAGGAATGGAAGACATAACAGGAACGAATAAGTCTGTAACATGTGCTTTTAAACCCTCTACTGGAGATTTGCAGTTTCTTGTAAAAATAAAAGGATTCGAATTTTGGAGTCAACTTCTACAAGAGCATTTCAACGAAAATTATATGGAAAGTGATAAATTTCCAAATTCTGTTTTCAAGGGAAAGGTAACTAACATTGATAAGGTTAATGTAGATAAAGACGGTACATATCCTGTAAATGTGAAAGGGACATTAGAAATACATGGTGTAAAAAAAGATGTTGAATCAAATGGTACAATGAAAGTAGTAGGTGGTAATATTAGTGCATCCTCTGAATTTACCGTTGTATTAGAAGATTACAAAATAGCCATCCCCGGAGTTGTGAAAGATAAACTTTCTAAAACAGCGAAAATAAAAATCAATTGTACATTATCAATCGCAAAATAGTTTTCTATGTCGTATAAAAAAATAATTTCAATAATAATAGTGTGTTTGTCTTTGTCTATCATTACGAAGGCACAAGATGATTTGTTATCTGGTGTTGAAAAAAATGATAACAAGAAAGAATATGTAAATAATGCGTTCAAATCAAGCAGAGTTATCAATGGTCATTCAATGGAGTTTATAGGAAAAGGGGTAATGGATGTTAGAATTTTGCATCGATTTGGATATGTGAATACAGGATTTCAAGAATTATTTGGATTAGATCAAGCCTCCATGAGAATGGGCTTCGATTATGGGCTTTCAAAAGATTTAACCATTGGTATTGGTAGAACTGGAAGTCCAACCAATAAAGAGTTTGATGGATTTATAAAATACAGGCCAATTCAGCAATCTGTAGGGGGTAAATCACCATCACCAGTGTCAGTTGTGTTGGTTTCAGGGATTACAATTTTGGGTGACAAATTGGAGTTTTCAGGTAAGAAGGTAGCTTTCGTTGATCGTATGGCATATTATAATGAGATTATTGTTGGAAGAAAATTCTCTGAAAACTTTAGCGCACAATTGGCGCCAACTCATGTTCATACAAATCTTGTAAAAAGAGCTTCTTACACAAATGATTTTTTTGCTCTTGGAATTGGGGCAAGGTATAAATTATCTAAAAGAACCGCTTTTGTAGTAGATTATCATTATCTCGTTAAAGATGAAGAAAGTTCTCAGTTCGAAAAGATGAAAAACCCATTGGCTATTGGGTTTGACATAGAAACAGGTGGACATGTTTTCCAATTGCATTTCTCTAATTCCAACGGAATGAATGAAAAGGCTTTTATTACCAACACAGTTCATACGTGGGGAAAAGGGGAGGTGAGTTTTGGATTTAATTTATCAAGGGTTTTTACGGTATCGCATAAGAAAATATAGTCTTCCTAGATTCTATTCATTTTTTATTTCCCATTGTATTGATATACCAACATCGGTTGTTCTAAAATATGACCTTTTTTTTCATTAGGGTAACCTATTTACTCTAGTTTTAAAATGTGATTTTTTAAAATTTTAATCATTTTCAAGCTAGATGAAACCCAGCTTTTTATGTTTAAAAAAACATGTTTAAATATCATATTTTTTTGGGTTTTAAAATAATAACTCCATAAATTTGTTTTCAATTAATATTTTTTATGAATAAAAAAATACTTACTGCTGCTTTAGGCTTATTTACTTTTTCTATGGTAAATGCACAGCTTTATATCAACAATGCGCAACTAACCATACAAGCCGGCGCAAGTGTAATTGTTCAAGGCGATGTTACAAGTAACTCAAACATTTTAGGAGATGGAAAATTAGTTCTAAAAGGGTCTGCAATACAAAATGTTAGCATGAGTGGAAATACAATTCCAAATTTGGAAATCGATAATTTATCAAATGCTACTTTAACGTCTTCAGCTAAAATTGGTTCAACCCTTTTGTTTACAAATGGTAATATTGTTTTAGTAGATAGTAATCTTACTCTTGCAGATGCTGCAACTATTTCAAATAGCAGCAGCTCTCGTTTTGTTGTAACTATTGGAAATGGAAAATTATTAAAATCAGCATTGTCTACCACTCCTTTTTTATTCCCTATTGGTAATTCAGCAGCAACATACAATCCAATCACAATTTCAAACACAGGAACTTCAGATGTTATTGGTGCTCGTTGTTTAACCAATGCTTATACTGCTGGGACTTCAGGTAGCACTTTCACAACTGATGTTGTTGACGCTACTTGGGATATTAGCGAAGCAGTAGCAGGAGGAAGTAATTTATCAATTACTGCTCAATGGAACAGTACAGATACATTAGCGGGATTTAATAGAAATAAAGCAGGTATTTCAAACTATTTAGTTGGGAATCCTTCAACAAATGGTTGGGATTTGTTAAATAGTCAAATAGGAACTGTTTCAGGTACTGGTCCGTTTACATATACAAGAAGTAATGTAACAAATACTGGTGCTTTTGTTGTAGGTTCTAAATCAGTTCTTTCTCCATTATTCGTATCACCAAAAGTGTTTTTATCTGGTTGCTTCAATACAGGAACAAAAAAGATGACTGACGGTTTAAGATCTTCAGCTTCAAATTTAATCCCACTTAAAGAACCATATACTGGAACAACTGGGTTTACTCATTCTGGAAGTGGTGGAGGAGAAACATCATTATCATCAATTGTAGGACCAACAGCTGTTGCGGATACTAATTCAGTAGTAGATTGGGTTTTTGTTCAACTACATAGAGGTTCAGATTCAGTTGTCGTGAGTACAAGAGCTGCATTATTACAAAGAGATGGAGATGTTGTTGATGTAGATGGAATTTCCCCTCTAAATATGGCTGGTAATGCGCCGGGAAATTATTTTATCTCAATTAGACATAGAAATCACTTAGGTGTTCGTTCTGCAACATCAGTTTCATTAAATAAAGCAACGACAACAGGTTATGATTTTACAACTGCACAAACTAAAGCCTATAAAGGATCTGTAAGCAACAATCCTATGGCTTTATTAACTACAGGCTTCTACGGAATGTGGGCTGGTAATGCTAATGATGACAGTAAAGTAACAATGATTGGTGCCTTAGCTACACAAAGTGATTATATAAAATTGAAAGTTACATTGGGATCAAGTGCAAATACAATTAGCAATGTTTACTCTAAACAAGATTTGAATATGGATGGTAAAGTAACAATGATTGGTGCTTTGCCTACACAATCAGATTACATTAGATTGAAAACAACATTGGGGTCAAGTGCAACAACAGTTACTCAACCAACCTTCTAATCCATAATTAAGAAAAAAACTAACAAAAATGAAAAAAATAATCTCATTAATTGTATTAATAGTATTTGTAAACACAATTTCATTTAGCCAACAATATTTCCAAGGTGGCTTTTCTCCAGTAACCAATGGATCTGGACAACTGACAGACTCATTAGTATTTAAAATGAAATCTGTTGGTGGTAATTATATCGGTGCGCTTTCTTATATAGAATTTGCGTTTAAATATTTAACTGCACAGGCTCCTTCATTAACTGTTTCTTCTCCAGTTTGTAATACTTCTATTTTTTCTAGTGCCTCAAGTGTTTTGCAAAATCCAGATACATATACAGAAGGAGATTATACTTTTGTAAGATTCCAATGCTCGGATCCAATTCCAAGCAGAACCTACAACCAAGACGAACAATATGTTTTATTCAAAATAAAACTTTCTCAAATTCCAACTCCTGCAATGGGTATTCAAATGGCAAGTGCTTACGACCCTAGTACTTATAATTATGCATTTGTTGTTGTAAATGATGCGGGTTTAGTTATCGAACCCGGATCAGGCGCTCAATTATATGGAAGTGATTCTACTTCAGTAAACTCTATTGGAAACGTGTTCAATGTTCCGCTACTACCATTGAAATTCTTAAGCTTTGATGTAAAAGCAAATAACAACAACGGATTAATAAATTGGACAGTAGCTAATCAAACTTTTAGAGATACCAAAAGTTATGAAATTCAAAGAAGTATAGATGGTTCCTCTTTCCAAACAATTGCAAGCATTACTGCTAATGAAATCAAGCCTGTCAACAACTATGTTTACACCGATAAAAACATAAACTTAATTAAGTGTAATGGTCAATTGTTTTATAGAATTAAAGGTTTAGATAAAGACAATTTCGCAACTTTTACAGACATTAAAAATATTAAAGTTGACAATGCTTTCAAAACATTCACAGTGTTCCCTAATCCAACTTCAGATAATTCAATTTTAAATTTTGAGTTAGAATCTGCTCAAGAAGTAACAATTGTTGTTTTAGATGCAAATGGTAGAAAATTAAATTCATTTGCAATTCAAGGTAAAAAAGGAACGAATCCTCCTGTATCTATTAATATGAATAATTACTCAAAAGGAAATTATTTTGTAAATATTATTTCAGCTTCTTCAGTTAAAACTGTAAAAGTTGTAAAGCAATAATCAGACTTAATTAAAATAATAAAAAAAGAGAAAGTTTTACTTTCTCTTTTTTTATGTCTGTACTTTTAAAAAAAACTATACCGCTACATTAAAATCTCTTAATGCATCATTTAAGCTTGTTTTCAAATCCGTTGATGCTTTTCTTTTTCCAATGATTAATGCACAGGCTACATTGTACTCTCCGGCTGGAAAT